>Ga0308159_1000596_pt1 | contig 76064 bp, 57 predicted proteins | sample PhyCR1_FD_201040 | JGI IMG/M metagenome (GOLD analysis project Ga0308159, IMG submission 201040) | Phyllosphere microbial communities from UC Gill Tract Community Farm, Albany, California, United States - DLSLC.R1 | ecosystem: Host-associated > Plants > Phyllosphere > Unclassified | place: USA...
CTGATTCTGAACAAGCCATCATTGGAAGTGGCTAAAGCTGAGGTCGTGTCCGAATGTCAGACCTGACCCCGGCTGTGCTTTACCTAAGGCTGAGGTCGTGTCCGAATGTCAGACCTGACCCCGGCTGTGCTTTACCTAAGGCTGAGGTCGTGTCCGAATGTCAGACCTGACCCCGGCTGTGTTACCCCGGCTGTGCTACGGCGCAAAAAAAAACGCCTCTGAGGAGGCGTTTTTTGCATCAGTCAGCCGATCAGCCAACCCACTTGCGTGCGTTGCGGAACATCCGCATCCATGGCGACTCGTCGCCCCAGGATTCCGGTGCCCACGAATGCACGGCGCCGCGGAACACGCGCTCGGCGTGTGGCATCAGGACCGTGAAGCGGCCATCGGCCGTCGTCACCGACGTCAGACCGCCGGGCGAGCCGTTCGGGTTGAACGGGTACGTTTCGGTCGCCTGGCCGCGGTTGTCGACAAAGCGCATCGCCTTGATCGATGCGTCGTAGTCGCCCGTCAGCGAGAAATCGGCAAAGCCTTCGCCGTGCGCGATGGCGATCGGCGCGTGGGTGCCGGCCATGCCCTGGAAGAAGATCGATGGCGAGTCCAGCACTTCGACCATGCCGAAGCGCGCTTCGAATTGCTCCGACTTGTTGCGCGTGAACTTCGGCCATGCCTGTGCACCCGGGATGATCGACTTCAGGTTGCTCATCATCTGGCAGCCGTTGCAGACGCCCAGGCCGAAGGTATCCTGGCGCGCGAAGAAGCGGGCGAACTGGTCCGACAGCTGCGGGTTGAACAGGATGGTCTTGGCCCAGCCTTCGCCGGCACCCAGCACGTCGCCGTACGAGAACCCGCCCACGGCGATCACGCCATGGAAGTCGTCCAGTTTGGCGCGCCCGGCAATCAGGTCGCTCATGTGCACGTCGATGGCCGCAAAGCCCGCCTGGTGCATGACCCACGCCGTTTCGATGTGCGAGTTGACGCCCTGCTCGCGCAGGATTGCCACGCGCGGACGCTTGCCGGTCGCAATGAACGGTGCAGCGACATCCTCGTCCAGGTTGAAGCTGATCTTCGGCGTCATGCCAATATCGTGCTCGTCCAGCAGGCGGTCGTATTCGGCGTCCGCGCACTCCGGATTGTCGCGCAGGCGCGCGATGCGCCAGCTGGTCTCGCTCCACAGGCGGTGCAGGCTGCTGCGCTTTTCGTTGTAGATGACTTTCGCGTCGCGCGTGAATTCGATGGCGCCACGGTCATTGAGCTTGCCGATGATATGGCTGCAAGCGCCCAGACCCGCTTCGCGCAGCACGTTCATGACGGCCGTCTTGTCGTCCATGCGCACCTGGAATACGGCGCCCAGTTCTTCGCTGAACAGCGCGCGCAGCGTCATTTCGTTGCGGCGCTCTGCCACCTGGCCGGTCCAGTTCTTGGCGTCGCCCCAGTCAGCCGCGTGCTCGCTCTCCATCGTCAGGATGTCGAGGTTGACCGACACGCCGGTGCGCCCGGCAAAGGCCATCTCGGCCAGCGTCGCGAACAGGCCGCCGTCCGAGCGGTCGTGGTAGGCCAGCAGCTTGCCGTCCTTGTTCAGCGCCTGGATCGCGCCGAACAGCGCTTTCAGGTCGTCCGCCGAATCGACGTCCGGCACCGAGTCTCCCAGTTGCTGCGTGACTTGCGCCAGGATCGAGGCGCCCAGGCGGTTCTTGCCACGGCCCAGGTCGACCAGGATCAGCGCCGTCTCGCCCGCATCGGTACGCAGTTGCGGCGTCAGCGAGCGGCGGATATCAGCCACCGGCGCGAACGCCGAGACGATCAGCGACACCGGCGAGATCACGGCTTTCGATTCGCCAGCGTCGTTCCAGGTCGTGCGCATCGACAGCGAATCCTTGCCGACCGGGATCGACACGCCCAGCGCCGGGCACAGTTCCATGCCCACGGCTTTCACGGTATCGAACAGTGCGGCGTCCTGGCCCGGCTGGCCGCAGGCCGCCATCCAGTTGGCCGACAGCTTGATGTCCGAGATATCGGCGATCGCGGCGGCCGCGATGTTCATGATCGACTCGGCCACGGCCATCCGGCCCGATGCGGCAGCGTCGATGACGGCCAGCGGCGTACGCTCACCCATCGCCATCGCTTCGCCGAGGAAGCCGTCGTAGGCCATTGCCGTGACGGCGCAATCGGCCACGGGTACCTGCCATGGGCCGACCATCTGGTCACGCACCGTCATGCCGCCGACCGTGCGGTCGCCGATCGTGATCAGGAACGATTTGTCGCCCACGGTGGGATTCTGCAGCACGCGGCGCGCCGCTTCCACCAGCTCGATGCCGGTCAGGTCGACTGGCGGGAATGTGCTCTGCACGTGCTGCACGTCGCGCGTCATCTTCGGCGGTTTACCGAGCAGGACGTCCATCGGCATGTCGACCGGCGACGCATTCGGGCCACCGGCCTGCTCTTCGTCGAGCAGGCGCAGCTGACGCTCTTCGGTCGCAGTACCGACGACGGCAAACGGGCAGCGCTCGCGCTCGCACAGCGCGGCGAACTTCGCCAGGCTCTCGGGGGCGATCGCCAGCACATAGCGTTCCTGCGATTCGTTGGACCAGATTTCTTTCGGCGCCAGACCGCTTTCTTCGAGCGGCACCTTGCGCAGATTGAAGATCGCACCGCGCTTGGCGTCGTTGACGATTTCCGGGAACGCATTCGACAAGCCGCCCGCGCCCACGTCGTGGATCGAGATGATCGGATTGTGCGCGCCCAGCTGCCAGCAGCCGTTGATGACTTCCTGTGCGCGGCGCTCCATCTCCGGGTTGCCGCGCTGGACCGAGTCGAAGTCCAGGTCGGCCGTGTTGGTGCCGGTGGCCATCGACGAGGCGGCGCTGCCGCCCATGCCGATGCGCATGCCAGGGCCGCCCAGCTGGATCAAGAGGCTGCCGACCGGGATTTCATCCTTGTGCGTGTGCGCGGCCGAGATGCTGCCGATGCCGCCGGCGATCATGATCGGCTTGTGATAGCCGTAGACCGCGCCGGCTGCGCCGACATTTTGTTCATAGGTACGGAAGTAACCGCCCAGGACCGGGCGGCCGAATTCATTACTGAATGCGGCGCCGCCGATCGGGCCTTCGATCATGATCTGCAGTGGCGAGGCGATGCGTTCCGGCTTGCCATACAGCGCATCCGAGCGCACCTGGCCCGTCACATCCGACGCGTTTTCCCACGGCCTCACGGCATCGGGGATCACCAGGTTCGAGACCGTGAAGCCGGCCAGGCCCGCCTTCGGCTTGGCGCCGCGGCCCGTTGCGCCTTCGTCGCGGATTTCGCCGCCCGCGCCGGTGGAGGCGCCCGGGAATGGCGAGATTGCGGTCGGGTGATTGTGCGTTTCGACCTTCATCAGGGTGTGCACGAGCTCTGTCGACGGGCCGTATTCTTCGCCATCGCGCGGGAAGAACCGGGTCACGGTCGCGCCTTCGATGATCGACGAATTGTCGCTGTAGGCGACTACGGTGCCGCGCGGGTTCAGCTGGTGCGTGTTCTTGATCATGCCGAACAGCGAGATGCTCTGCTTCTCGCCGTCGATGACCCAGTCGGCATTGAAGATCTTGTGACGGCAGTGCTCCGAGTTCGCCTGGGCGAACATCATCAGCTCGACGTCGGTCGGGTTGCGCTGCGCCTTCGTGAAGGCGTCGTTCAGGTAATCGACTTCGTCGTCCGACATCGCCAGACCGAGTTCCGTGTTGGCGCGCACCAGTGCGGCGCGGCCAAGACCCAGCACGTCGATGCTCTCGAGCTGCTTGCCCTCGAGTTCATTGAACAGGTGCTGCGCGTCGTCGGCGTTGCGCAGGACCGTATCGGTCATGCGGTCGTGCAGCAGGCCGATGACCGCCTGCAGCTCGTCGTCCGCCAGCTTCTTGGGCGCGCCGAAGCTGCTGCCAAGGATGCCGGTCTTAAGCACGACGGTGTAGCCGATGCCGCGCTCGATGCGGTGGACATGGCCCATGCCGCAGTTGCGGGCGATATCGGTCGCTTTCGAGGCCCACGGTGAGATGGTGCCAAGGCGCGGGATGACGAAGAATGCTTCGGTCACGCCGTCGTACAGGGTCTCCGGCGCAGGCTCGCCATAGGTGAGCATGGCCGACAGGCGCGACGTATCGTCGATGGACAGTGGCGCGCTGGTGTCGATGAAATGGTAGAAACGGCCCTGGACGGCGGCGATCGACGGGGCGACAGCTTGCAGTTGGCTCAGGAGGCGTTGGCTACGGAAGGCGGACAGGGCATTGGAACCCGGCAGAATCAACATGGCTTGGACAGTCGGTTGATGCAGCGTCGCTGCTAGGGTGGAAGATAGGCCGGTATTATACAGCCTCCCCCCTCTGGCCGGGCCGCCATCGGCGACCGGCCGGTACCCCGCGCACGCCGCGTACCGGTTTCCTTGATCGTTTCGGCACTTGCCGGTATCTTAACGGTGGACAATCTTGCGATGTGCGCCGTCCGGCGTACACGGCCAGAGCAGACGACAGCAGACGAGAGCGACGATGCAAGAAAACGCGAACCTGGCGGTGCTGGTGATCGATCCCAATCCGGGCATGCGCACCAGCCTGCAAAACATGCTGGGCCTGGCCGGCATCACGAAGGTCGAGCACGCGGTAAATGCCGGCACGGCGATCCGCCAGCTGCAGCAGCGCGCGTTCGACATCATCCTGTGCGAATACGACCTGGCCAGCGGCGCCGGCGAAGGCCAGGACGGCCAGCAGCTGCTGGAAGACCTGCGCCAGCATCGCCTGATTACGCCGTCGACCATTTTCATCATGCTCACCTCCGAGGCCGAGCGCGACAAGGTCGTCAGCGCCGCCGAACTGGCGCCCACCGACTACCTCCTCAAACCCTTCACGGTGGAGTTGATCAGCACGCGCATCAAGCGCGCGCTCGATCGGCGCGGCGCCCTGCTCCCAGCCTGGCAACTGGCGGCGCAAGGCAGACTGCGCGAGGCGATTACCGCGTGCGCCGACGGCGCGCTGGCGCAGCCGCGCTTTGCCGCCGACTTCGCGCGCGTGCGCGCCGAGCTGCACACGACGCTGGGCGAACATGCCGAGGCCGCCGCGGTCTATCGCGACGTGCTGGCCGAACGCCCCGTCGGCTGGGCGGTCCTGGGCCTGGGGCGCACGCTGCTCGCGCTGGGCCAGCTGGATGACGCCCGCGCGATCCTCGAAGAACTGCTGGCGGCCAATCCGCGCCTGATGGCCGCCTACGACCTGCTGGCACGCTGCCTCACATCGAGTGGCGAGCCGGCACTGGCCCAAAGCGTGCTGGCCGACGCGGTGGCCATCTCCCCGCACGTCGTGGGGCGGCTGCGCACGCTGGGTGACCTTGCGCTGGCCACAGGCGACATGGCCGTGGCCGAGACGTCGTTCCGCCAGGTCGTCTCCAAGGCGCGCTACTCGGCGTTTCGCGATCCCGAAGACCACGTCAGCCTGGTCAAGACGCTGGTGGCGCGCGGCGATCTGCTGCAGGCCACGGGCGTGATCCGCGACCTCGAACGCTCACTGCGCGCCGCGCCGGGTTATGAAGCCTGCCACGCCTATGCCAATGCGCTCCTGTACGACAAGTCCGGCAACGGCGGCGCGGCGGTGGCTGGGCTGCAGACCGCCGTGTCGGCGGTGCGGGCCAACAATGCGCTGTCGGCCGGCCTCAAACTGGAACTGGCGCGCGCATGCCTGGCGCACCGGCTCGACGACCAGGCGGCCGGCGTGATGCTGACGGTCGTGAACGACGCAGGCAGCGGCGTGTCGCCCGAACAGGCAATGACGGTCTTTGTCGACGCCGGCCGCGCCGACCTGCTCGAGAACATGGGCCAGCAGCTCAAGGCACAGGCGCAGATCCTGCTGGGCGTGGCCGACGAAAAACGCAATATGGGCGACGTGCGCGGCGCGGTCCAGACGCTGCGCGAAGCGCTGCATCTGGCGCCGCGCAACCTGCAGGTGATGGCCGCCACCGCTGGCGGCATCCTGCGCCAGATGAATGAACTGGGCTGGGACCATCCGCTGGGCCAGACCGCCGCTGGTCTGCTCGACGGCATCCGGGCCCAGGATGCGCAGCATCCGCGGCTGGCCACACTGACCGAAGAGTATCAGGCGGCGCGGCGCAAGTACGGCATTGCGGCCGGTTGAACGACGTGCGCATGAGCCGCATGCAGGCCGTCCTGCTCCACGTTGCCATCGGCGCCACCGCCATCATGGGGCCGGGCATTGCTGGCGCCGCCGACGCGCAGTCGGCGCTCAATCTTGACCTGTACGCCTGCCAGCGCCCCGTCTGGCCAGCCGCTGCGCTGGCACAGCACGCCAGCGGCATGACCACGCTGGACGTGCGCATCCACGAACTGGGCTACTTCGTCGAAGGGCGCGTGACGGGTTCTGCGGGCCGGGCCGACCTGGATCAGGCTGCGCTCGACAGCCTGCGCGGCTGTACCTATCACGCAGTGGTATCCACGGGCGAGGCGCGAAGCGGCTGGCTCAAGGCGCAGTTCAGATGGTCCCATACCGGCGCATCCCCGGCGCCCGATGCTGCGCTGCTTGTCACTACGACGGCGCAGGCGCTCGGCGGCGATCCGGTGGCCCAGAACCGGCTGGGCACATGGTACGAGCGCGGCACCCACGTCAAGACCGACCTTGCACAAGCCGCGCATTGGTACGAACGGGCGGCGCGGGCCGGCAATGCGCATGCACAGAACAATCTGGGCGTCCTGTACCTGCGCGGCGCTGGCGTGCCGCGCGATCCACACAAGGCAACCGCGTGGTACGCACAGGCTGCCGCCCAGGGGCATGGCTGGGCGCAGGCCAACCTGGCCTGGAGCTACCAGCACGGCCAGGGCAACGACCTCGATCCCGAACTGGCGACGTACTGGCTGACGCAAGCCGCCGATGGCGGCCTGCCTGATGCCCAGGTACGACTCGGCACCCTCATGATGCGTGGCGCGGTGAACGACGATGAACGCCATACCGCTGCCAGCTGGCTGGCGCGCGCCGCGGCGCAGGATTATCCGTCCGGGTTGTACCTGCTGGGCCGTACGTTCGAACTGGGGCTCGGCAATGTGCAGGACGACGTCGAGGCGGCAGCGCTGTACCGCAGGGCGCTGGGCCGCAGCGCAGGGCGCGCCGAGACTACCCTCGGCATCCTGCTCGATATGCTGCGCGCGCAGCCGCAGCATGACGGTGAAGCGGCGCAGCTGTACGAGCGCGCCATGGGATCACGCCACGCCGCCGCGTTCTACCGGTACGGACTGCTGCTGGAACAGCGCGGCGAGGACGCGCTGGCGGTCGCCCTGTACCAGCATGCTGCTACGCAGGGCAACTGCGATGCCGTGCTCAGATATGTGCAATTGCGTCCCGTAGCGCCGGTGGCCGATCCCAGGTACAGCCATCCGCCGCATTGGGCACGGCAACAACGCTGGTGCAGTACCGACCCCGCAATGCAGCCTCGCTTCGAATGATCGTTCAACCGTACCACGACCACCTGCCATGGCACCCCTCTCCCTCGTTCTGACGCTGCTGTCGGCGCTGACCTTCTGGCTCGCCATCCCGATCTTCATCTTCCCGCCGCTGGCCGCGTATGCCGGTTATCGGGCTTACCGCACGCGCCGGCGACAGCATCCGCGCATGGGCCGCATGCAGAAATTCGTGTGGCTGCTGCCCATGCTGCTGGCGATTGTCGCCTTGCCGCTCGAGCTCTACATCCTCAATACCGGCTATCGGGTCTAGGGCCGTCAACTTGACGCACTGCACAAGTTACGGTCTACTGTCGCTGTCATTATTACTACAGCGGCCCGATCGCCTTACATTTTGCTCGACCTAATCAACGCCCTACCCCGCAATCTTTTCCTGCCTCCCACCAGCCTGTACCTGATCATCGCACTGGGTCTGGTGCTGTGGCGTTTCCGTCCCAAGGCCGGGCGCATCGTCGCCGGTACCGGGTTGGCTTTGCTGACATTCATGTCGAGCAATGCCGGATCGAGCTTTCTGGTCCGGCCACTGGAAGAGCTGACCAAGCCGCTCGCGCGGCCCGAGAGCGCGGGCGCCGAGGCCATCGTCGTGCTGGCGGCAGGCCGGCTGCGCAGCGCGGGCGAATACGACAACCGCGACATTCCCGATCACACCGCCCTCGCGCGGCTGCGCTACGGCGCGCACCTGCAACGGCGCACCGGCCTGCCGATCCTGGTCACGGGTGGCAATGGCGGCAGCGGTGTCGATCCGGCCACCATCGACATGGGGTACACCAAGGCCGACGCAATGGCCAGGGCGCTGCGCGAGGATTTCGGGGTGCCGGTCAAGTGGATCGAACGGCGCTCGCGCGATACGGGCGAGAATGCCATCTACAGCAATCTGCTGCTGCGCAAGGCCGGCGTGAAACGGATCCTGCTCGTGACCGATGCAATGCACATGCACCGTGCGCGCAATGTGTTCGAGCGTGAAGGCCTGGAAGTCGTCGAGGCGCCGACGATGTTCGTCTACAACCCCAACTACGGTTTCGATGCCTGGCTGCCAAGCGCGGAAGGCATGCGGCGCTCGTGGTACGCGACCTATGAGCTGCTGGGCCTGGCGTGGTACCGGATCCGCGATCGTGAAGCGCCGGGCGCGAAACAGGACCCGGTGGCGACAACGCCCCGGCGTGCAGCGCTGCCTCCGGCACTGACACCGGTGTTGGCGCCAGCCTTGAAACCGGCACCGGCACAGGGACCTTCACCAGCGCAAGCGCCGGTCAAGCCGCCGGCAAACGCGCCGGCAAACGCGCCAGCGCCGGTCGCGAATTAACGCACGTCGAGCAGCTCGACCTCGAACACCAGCGTGGCGTTCGGCGGAATCGGGCCCGCGCCGCCGGCGCCATAACCCATGTCGGCCGGCACGATCAGCGTGCGCTTGCCGCCGACTTTCATGCCCTGCACGCCCACGTCCCAGCCCTTGATGACCTGACCGGCGCCGACCTGGAAGCTGAACGGCTCGCGGCCGACCGACGAATCGAACTCCTTGCCGCGCTGCTGCGGCGCTGCAGGCTCGTACAGCCAGCCGGTGTAGTTGACGACGGCGGTGGCGCCGGACGTGGCTTCCTTGCCGGTGCCGACCACGGTGTCGATCTGTTGCGAAGCGACGGCTGGCGCGCCGGTGGTCGCGCCGCTGGTTTCGGCAGCCGGCGTGGCCGGGGCTTCGGCGCGTTTGCAGGCGGTCACCGTCAGCAGCATTGCAACAGCGACGGCGGAGCAGGTCAGTACACGTTTCATGGTTTCTCTCGTAGTAGTGGTGAAAATCGATGCTGGTGCAGCATACAGGGCGATCGGGCCGGCCACAATATGCCGCCCATCCTACGGCTTGCCGTAACCGCCACCGCCCGGCGTCTCGATGACGAACACGTCGCCGCCGGCCATGTCGATCTTGCCGATATGGCCAAGTGGCTCGATGCGGCCGTCGGCACGCTCGACACTGTTTTTGCCGCGCGCTGCCTCGCCACCACCGGCCATGCCGAACGGGGCATGGATCCGGTTGTTCGACAGGATCGCTGCCGTCATCGGCTCTAAAAAGCGCACCCGGCGCACGCCGCCGTTGCCGCCATGCCAGCGCCCCGCCCCGCCCGACGCCGGGCGAATCTCGTAACGCTCGAGCCGCACCGGGAAGCGGAACTCGAGGATCTCGGGATCGGTCAGGCGCGAGTTGGTCATATTGGTCTGGACAACGTCGGTGCCGTCGAAACCATCGCCCGCGCCGGAGCCGCCCGAAATGGTCTCGTAGTACTGATAACGGTCGTTGCCGAACGTGAAGTTGTTCATCGTGCCCTGCGCCGCCGCCATCACGCCCAGTGCACCGTACAGCGCATTGGTGATGCAGGTCGAGGTCTCGACATTGCCCGAGACGACCGACGCCGGATAATGCGGATTGAGCATCGAGCCGGGCGGGATGATGACTTCCAGCGGCTTCAGGCAACCCGCGTTCAGCGGAATCTCGTCGTCGACCAGCGTGCGGAACACGTACAGCACCGCCGCCATGCACACGGCAGACGGTGCATTGAAGTTGTTCGGCAGCTGGCCTGACGTGCCGGTGAAGTCGATCTGCGCACTGCGCGCCGCCGCGTCCACGCGGATCGCGACATCGATGTGCGCGCCGTTATCGAGCTGGTAGTGGAAGCTGCCATCCTTGAGCGCCGAAATCACGCGCCGCACCGCTTCTTCGGCGTTGTCCTGCACGTGCCCCATGTAGGCGCGTACGACGTCCAGGCCGAAGTGCGCCACCATCTTGTGCAGCTCTTCGACGCCTTTCTGGTTCGCCGCCACCTGCGCGCGCAGGTCGGCCAGGTTCTGGTCGGGATTGCGCGCCGGGTAGCGCGCGCTCAGCAGCAGTGCGCGTATCGCGTCTTCGCGCAGCAAGCCATCCTGCCCGTCGATCAGCTTGAAGTTGTTGATCAACACACCCTCCTGCTCGATATGGCTCGAGTCAGGCGGCATCGAACCCGGCGTGGTGCCACCGATGTCGGCGTGGTGGCCGCGCGAGCCGACATAGAACAGGATTCCGGCGCCCGCTTCGTCGAACACGGGCGAAATTACCGTCACGTCGGGCAGGTGCGTGCCGCCGTTGTACGGGTCGTTCAGGATGTACACGTCACCCGCATGCATGCGGCCGGCGTTTTCGCGCATCACGGTCTTGATGCTCTCGCCCATCGAACCCAGGTGCACCGGCATGTGCGGCGCGTTGGCCACCAGATTGCCATCCTGGTCGAAGATCGCGCAGCTGAAGTCCAGGCGCTCCTTGATGTTGACCGAGTGGGCCGTGTTCTGCAGGCGCAGGCCCATCTGCTCGGCGATCGACATGAACAGATTGTTGAAGATTTCGAGCATGACCGGATCGGCCGTGGTGCCGATCGCGCGGCGTTCCGGCAGCGCTTCTACCCGCTGCAACACCAGATGGTTGAAGGGCGTCACGCGCGCTTCCCAGCCTGGCTCGATGACGGTGGTTGCATTGTCTTCGGCGATGATCGCCGGGCCGCGCACCGCGTGCCCCGGCTGCAGCGCAGCGCGTGCGTAGACACCGGTGTCGTGCCAGCGCCCTGCGCTGTACATGCGCACGCTGTCCTGCGGAGCGGATTCCCCGACCGGCGTCGTCGTTGCCACCGGCTGCTCCGGCGGTGCATCGGACTGGCCGATGGCCTCGACCGATACCGCTTCGACGATCAGCGCGCGTGCCGGCATCAGGAACGAATAGCGGCGCTTGTACGCTTGCTCGAACTGCGCTGTCATCGCCGCCATGTCGCCCGCAACCACGACCAGCGCCGAATCGGTGCCTTCGTAGCGCAGGTGCACCCGCTCGACAAGCGTGATGCGCTCTGGTGCCACGCCTTGCGCCAGCAACTGCGCGCGGGCGGCCTCGCCCAGTACACCGAGACGTTCGGCCAGCGCCGGCAGCACGGCATCGCTGAGCCGCTCTTCGACTGCCTGCTCGCGCATCGCGCTCTGGTCGGCCAGCCCCATTCCATACGCCGACAGCACGCCGGCCAGCGAGTGGATGAACACCGTCTGCATGCCCAGGGCATCGGCCACGAGACACGCGTGCTGGCCGCCGGCGCCGCCGAAACTGGTCAGCACGTACCCGGTCACGTCGTGGCCGCGCTGCACCGAGATCTGCTTGATCGCGTTGGCCATATTACCCACTGCAATCGCGATGAAGCCTTCGGCCACGGCTTCCGGTGCGGGGCGCTCGCCCGTGGCGGCGCCGATCTCGCCTGCCAGCGCATCGAAACGGCGGCGCACGGTGGCGACGTCCAGCGCTTCATTGCCGCGCGGGCCGAACAGGTGCGGGAAATAATCGGGTTGCACCTTGCCGAGCATGACGTTGCAGTCGGTGACGGCCAGCGGCCCGCCGCGCCGATAACTGGCCGGGCCGGGATTGGCGCCGGCGCTGTCGGGCCCCACGCGATAGCGGCTGCCGTCGAAGTGCAGGATCGAACCGCCGCCGGCAGCGACGGTGTGGATGCTCATCATCGGCGCGCGCATGCGCACGCCGGCGACCTGGGTTTCGAATACGCGCTCGAACTCGCCCGCAAAGTGCGAGACGTCGGTGGACGTGCCGCCCATGTCGAACCCGATCACGCGCTCGAAGCCGGCCTGCCGGCTCGCACGCACCATGCCGACGATGCCGCCGGCGGGGCCGGACAGGATGCTGTCCTTGCCCTGGAACGCACGTGCATCGGTCAGGCCGCCATTGGACTGCATGAACTGCAGGTTCACGCCGGGCAGTTCGTCGGCCACCTGGTCGACATAGCGGCGCAGGATCGGCGACAGGTAGGCGTCGACGACCGTCGTGTCGCCACGCGCGACCAGCTTCATCATCGGGCTCACTTCGTGCGAAACCGACACCTGCGTGAAGCCGATCGCACGCGCGATGCGGGCCACGGCCGCTTCATGCGCCGTGTAGCGATAACCGTGCATGAACACGATGGCGAGCGAGCGCAGGCCAGCGTCGAACGCCCCCTGCAGACTGGCCTGCGTGGCCGCTTCGTCGAGCGCCTGCACGATGTCGCCATGCGCGCCGACGCGTTCATCGATCTCGATCACCTGCGCGTACAGCAGCTCGGGCAGCACGATGTGGCGGTCGAACAGGCGTGGCCGGTTCTGGTAGGCGATGCGCAGTGCGTCGCGGTAGCCGCGCGTGATGGCCAGCACGGTCGGCTCGCCCTTGCGCTCGAGCAGCGCATTGGTGGCGACGGTCGTACCCATCTTGACGGCCTCGATGCCGGCCGCCGGCAACGGCGCGCCCGCGGCCACGCCCAGCAGGTGACGGATGCCGGCGACGGCCGCGTCGCGGTACTGCTCGGGGTGCTCGGACAACAGCTTGTGCGTGACGAGTTGCCCATCCGGACGGCGCCCCACGATATCGGTGAATGTGCCGCCACGGTCGATCCAGAACTGCCAATCCATACAAGCTCCCTCTGCTGGCCAAATGATGGCAATCATTGTAGTGCGGACGGCGCGCCAACGTTGGCGCGAATGCACGACAATGGTGGCATTCTCATTCACGCAAACGACCATGGCCTACCCTCTCTACACCGTCGCGCAGCTGCGCACCATCGAACACGCGGCCAGCAGCACGCTGGCGCCGGGCACCTTGATGACCCGGGCCGGCAAGGCCGCTGCCGACTATGCGCTTGCACTGTTGGGCGAGTCAGGCGGTGATCTGCGCGGCGCGCCGGTGCTGGTGCTGGCTGGCCCTGGCAACAACGGTGGCGATGCCTTTGAAGTCGCGGCCAACCTGGCCGAAGCGGGCGTGAACGCCACCGTGCTGCACTTGCCGGGCGAAGGCAACGACGACGCCTCGAGCGAAACCGCCGCCGCCTACGAACGCGCGCGCAGCGGCTCGGTCGGCTGGCTCGACATGCTGCCGCCCGATGGCGAGTGGGCGCTCGTCGTCGACGGCCTGTTCGGGATCGGCCTGACCCGCGCGCTCACCGGCGAATACCGCGAGGTCGTCACGGGCCTCGACGGTCTGCGCTGCCCGATCCTGGCGCTGGACGTGCCGAGCGGTCTGGGTGCCGACACCGGTGCGGTCATCGGCCCGGACGGCATCGCCGTGCGCGCCACGCACACGATCACGTTCGTGGCTGACAAGCCGGGCCTGCACACGGCCGACGGGCGCGATCACGCAGGCCTGGTGCGCGTGGACACGCTCGGCATCGATGCGGCGAGCACGCCTGCGTCGGCCGCCATGAACGGACTGCACGTGTTCGCGCACTGCTTCGCGGCGCGCCGCCAGAACTCGCACAAGGGCAGCTTCGGGGATGTCGCCGTGATCGGTGGCGCGCACGGCATGGCCGGTGCACCGGTGCTGGCCGCGCGCGGCGCGCTGTATGCGGGCGCGGGTCGCGTGTATGTCGCTGCATTGAACACGCCGCCCGGCTACGACAGCAGCCAGCCCGAAATCATGTTCCGCGCCGCCGACGACCTGGATCTGTTCGGCCGTACGCTGGTGCTCGGGCCGGGCATGGGCGACTCGGTCGATGCGATGCGACTGGTGGCCAAGGCACTCGACAGCGACTGCCCGCTGGTGCTCGACGCCGACGCATTGAACCTGATCGGTGCAAGCCCGGACCTGCAAGCGCGCCTGGCGCAGCGGAGCGCCCCGAGCGTGCTCACGCCACATCCACTGGAAGCCGCGCGCATGCTCGGCATGACGGTGTCGGTGGTGCAGGCCGACCGCCTGGCCAGCGCGCGTGAACTGGCGCAGCGCATGCATGCAGTCGTGATTCTCAAGGGTTCGGGCACCGTGATCGCCGGGCCGGATGGTGCGGTGCTGATCAACCCGACCGGCAACGCGGGCCTGGCCACGGCAGGCAGTGGCGATGTACTGGCCGGGATCTGCGGCGCCCTGCTCGCGCAGGGCTGGCCGGGCAAAGAGGCGGCAGCGGCAGCGGCCTGGCTGCATGGCGCCGCGGCGGACGCGCTGGTGGAAGATGGGGTGGGGCCGATCGGCCTGACCGCCGGCGAGCTGCCAGCGGCCGTGCGCAAGGTGCTCAACGCACAGGTACGCGCAGGTGCACGCAAGTGCGCCCAGGCCGCTGCTTGATCAGCCGACGAGGCGGCCGGCGGCGATCGTGATCGTCCGGCCGCAACGCGCGGCCATGCCCGGATCGTGCGTGACCAGCACCAGCGTCGAGCCACGCTCGCGATTGAGTTCGAACATCAGCCCGATGATCGATTCGCCGGTGGCGGCATCGAGGCTGCCGGTGGGTTCGTCGGCAAACAACAGCGGCGGCTGCGTAACAAAAGCACGCGCCAGCGCAACGCGCTGCTGCTCGCCACCCGACAGAAATTTGGGGTAATGCTTCAGGCGGCTGCCCAGGCCGACGCGGCCCAGCATGTCAGCCGCCTTCTCGCGTGCACCGGATTCGCCCCGCAATTCAAGCGGCAGCATTACGTTCTCGAGCGCGTTCAGGTGCGTGAGCAGCTGGAATGACTGGAACACGAAGCCCAGCTTGGCCTTGCGAAACGCCGCACGACCATCTTCATCGAGCGCGAAGATGTCGGTGCCATCCAGGCGCACGGTGCCGGACGACGGCGTGTCCAGGCCTGCCAGCAGCCCAAGCAGCGTCGACTTGCCCGAGCCGGAAGCGCCGACGAGCGCGAGCGTCTCTGCCGGTTGCACGGTAAAATCAATCTCTTGCAGGATGGTCAGCTCGCCGCTGGCGTCCGCGACCTTCTTCGACAAGCCGCTGACTTCAATTGCGGGCGGCCGGCCTGTCATTACACCGACGTCAGTGACGTCATTTTTGAATGCCTCGGGATGATCACGCATGCTTGCTTTTCTTAAGAACGCAGTTCTCGGTAAATTAATTGTCGGCGCTGCACTGGGGTTGAGTCTGTCCCTGGCGGCGACGGCGAACGCTTATTCTGCACCAAAAACCGTACTCGTGGTGGGCGACAGCCTGTCGGCCGAATACGGCATCGCACGTGGCGCCGGCTGGGTGGCGCTGCTCGAACAAAAAATGAAGAGCGAAAAAATCGACGCCAGGGTCGTCAACGCCAGCATCAGCGGCGAGACCACCAGTGGCGGCAAGGCGCGCTTGCCGGCGCTGCTGGGCCAGCACAAGCCGGACCTGGTCGTGATCGAACTGGGGGCCAACGATGGGCTGCGCGGCTTGCCCGTGCCGTCGGCGGAAGCGAACCTGCGCGCGATGATCGCCGCAGCGCAGGCGCAGAAAGCACGCGTACTGCTGGTGGGCATGCGCATGCCGCCCAACTACGGGCGCGCCTACACCGAGCGCTTCTTCGGCATGTTCAAGACCGTGGCGACGTCGACGAAGTCGCCGCTGGTGCCGTTCATGCTGGAAGGCGTGGCCGACAAGCCGGCCCTGTTCCAGCAGGACCGTCTGCATCCGACCGCACAGGCACATCCGATCATCCTGAACAATATCTGGCCGACGTTTGAAAAAATGGTGAAACAGCCATGAAGTATCCGGAAGTCGCAGGGTTCGACGCCCTGCTCCCGCGCCTCGGTGAATTCGACGCCATCATCGACGTACGCAGCGAAGCCGAATTCGCACTCGACCATATTCCCGGCGCGATCAATTGCCCGGTGCTGAACAACGACGAACGCATCCTGGTCGGCACGCTGTACAAGCAGACCAGCGCATTCGACGCCAAGAAGGCCGGCGCGCCGATCATCGCGCGCAATATCGCGCACCACATCGACACGCTGTTCCACGACAAGCCGCGTGACTGGCGCCCGCTGGTGTATTGCTGGCGCGGCGGCAACCGCAGCGGTGCGATGGCGCTGATCATGGCGCGCATCGGCTGGCCGGTGGCGCAGCTCGAAGGCGGCTACAAGAATTACCGCGCATGGGTCAGCGCGGCGCTGGCCGCGCCACCGGAAGTCGATTTCCGCGTCGTCTGCGGCCCCACCGGCAGTGGCAAGAGCCGCCTGCTTGAAACGCTCGACGGCATCGGCGCGCAGGTGCTCGACCTGGAGAAGCTTGCCGCGCACCGCGGCTCGGTGCTGGGCCACTTGCCGAACGAACCACAGCCAAGCCAGAAGATGTTCGAAACGCAGGTGCTGGCCAAGCTGCGCAGCTTCGACCTGACCCGCCCCGTGTTCGTCGAGGCCGAAAGCAAGAAGGTCGGCAACCTGCGCGTGCCGGACGCCGTAATGGTGCGCATGCGCGCCGCGCCCTGCATCGACCTGCAACTGGCACGACCCGCGCGCGTGCGCCTGCTGATGGAAGACTACCGGCACTTCTGCGCCGATCCGTCGGTGCTGGCCGATCAGCTGACACACCTGACGCTGGTGCATGGCCGCGCGAAGATCGCCGACTGGCAGGCGATGGCGCAAGGCGGCGCGCTGCCGGCGCTGGTCGACGAGCTGCTGGTGCAGCACTACGATCCGGCCTACCTGCGCTCGATCGACCGCAACTTCGTCCAGTATCCGCAGGCGCAGGTGGTGGAACTGGCCGACATTGGCACCAGCGATTTCCTGGACGCGGCGCGCCACCTGCACGACGCGCCAGCCTGAGGCTACGGCGCGATCCGGCGGGCCTCTTCGATCGCGACATCCTGCCAGAGCGCGTCGTCGCCGGCGTGCTGCGCCGCCCACACGCGGTAGACGCCGGGCTCGATGGCAAAGCCCGGCGCGGCACCGCCCACCTGGTAGCGCGCAAGGATGCGCGGCTCGAGGTCGATCTCGACGCTGCTGAGTTTTCCCGCTGCCAGCGTCGTTTTGGTGAAGCCGGCAAGCCGCTTGACGAAGCCGTCGGCGCCCTGTCTGGCGACATAGATCTGCACGACGACCGCGCCCGTACGCGCGCCGGTATTGGTCACATCAACGCTCGCGGTGTAACGCCCGTCGACGCTCACGTGCAGACCGGCCAGCTCGAATGTCGTGTACGACAAGCCGAACCCGAACGGAAACAGCGGCTGATGCCCTTCCCGCGCGAACCAGCGGTAACCGACATCCGACCCGTCGATATCGTAATCGAGCGAGATGATGCCGCCCTTGCGCGGCGTAGCCGGATTGGACGTCGTGGTCTCCGGATCGATCTGCTCCGGGCGCGGCAACTGCGCCTCGCTGGCCGGGAACGTGACCGGCAAGCGGCCCGATGGATTGACGCGCCCGAACAGCACGCCCGCCACGGCCGGCCCGCCACCGGATCCCGGGTACCAGGCGGCCAGGATCGCGGCCACGTTGTCACGCCACGGCATCGTGACGGGGCCACCCGACTGGATGACGACGATCGTCGCCGGGTTGACGCCGGCGATGGCCGCGATCAGCGCATCCTGGTCGTCGGGCAGCGCAAGGCCGACGGCGTCGAGGCCTTCCGAGCGCCACTCCTGTGCAAACACGATCACCGCGTCCGCCTTGCGCGCGGCGTCCATCACCTGCTGCCGATCGGTGCCGTCGACGAACACGACGTCGCGTGCGCCACTTTCTTCTTCAATCGCGGTGACGAGCGACGACGGCTGGATGACCTTGGCCACGTCCATTCCCATGATGCTGGTACCGGGCAGTTGCAGGCTGCCGATCGGCGTCACGGCCGATGAACCGCCGCCACACAGCACGCCATGGTCCGCATGCTCGCCGACGATCAGGAGCCTGCCCAGGCGTTGCGGCAGTGGCAGCGTGGCGTTCCGGTTCGTGAGCAGCACGATGCCTTCCTCGGCCTGGTGCTGCGCGATCAGCTTGTGGTGGCTGAAATCGATCGGCTGTGTGCGCTCGTCAATCGACTCTGCGTCGAGTGCACCGACGTCGATCAGGCTTGTCAGGATGCACGCCACCATATCGTCGATGCGCGCCTGCGGCACCTGGCCGTCGCGCACCGCACCACGCAGCGCCTGACCGAAGTAATGCGCATCGTCGAGATTGGCGCCCGATTGCACGTCCAGCCCTGCGAGTGCCGCCTTGACGGTCGAATGCGTGGCGCCCCAGTCCGACATGACCCAGCCGGGGTAACCCCATTCATCCTTGAGCACCTGCTGCAGCAGGAACGCGTTTTCGGACGCATAGTGGCCATTGACCAGGTTATAGCCGGGCATGACGGCGCCCGGCTTGCCGATCTCGATTGCGATCTGGAACGCCAGCAGGTCGGATTCGCGCAGTGCCGCTTCGGCCAGGTTCGCACTGACCATCACGCGCCCCGTTTCCTGGCCGTTGGCGACGAAATGCTTGACGGTCGAGACGACGCCCTGCGCCTGGATGCCGGCGACCGCGTGGCCGGCCAACACGCCGGTGAGCAGCGGATCCTCGCTGATGTATTCGAAATTGCGCCCGCCGCGCGGTTCGCGGATCAGGTTGGCCCCGCCGGCGAGCTGCACGTTGAAGCCCTTGGCTTTGGCCTCGCGTCCGACCAGAGCGCCGCTGTCGTGTGCGAGCTGGCGGTTGAAGGTCGCACCCAGCAGCAGCGAGCTGGGCAAACCCGTGGCATGGTCGCCCGGGCGCACGCCACCGATATTGCTGATCCCGAGACTCGCATCGGCCTGCTGCATGGCAGGAATGCCCAGGCGCGGGATGCCGGGATAGAACGCGGCCGAACCGATGGCGCCCTGCGCTTTGAGTTCGTCCGTCAGCGGGATGGCCATCGGGCCGGACAGCCAGGCAAACTTTTCGTCCTCGGTCATGCGCGCAACGAGCTTTTGAGCGCGCTGACGGCTCGTGGTGGCAGTGGTCATTGGAACGGTCCCTTCATGCGTAAGAGTAGCTGATCCGTCCAGTATTCCAGATGCCATCTGCCGGGTCGGTTAAGCACATCGCAAAAAAGCCCGGCTGCTTGCGCAACCGGGCTTTTTCGATCAGGGAAGGATAGCGGACGACTTACTGCGCGTCGGTATTTCCGCCCAGTTGCGACGGCGTGGCCGTTACCTTGGCCTTGGCCTTGACCTTCAACGCTTCAACATAGTCGACCATCTGCTGCTGGCCCATCATGTTGCCGATCTGGTCGGCTTCCTGCTTGCGGCGCGCCGCATCGAGCTGCGCTGGCTGCGAGACCTTGTTGATGCGGTAGACCGCATAACCCTGGCCCGGCACATCGACACCGACATACGCCGGCAGCTTGGTGGCATCCGCCTTGAGCACGGCAATCGCGCCTGCCTGGTTGATCGTCGGCTTCGTGGTGCGCGAGACCGTTACAGGCGCGCCGAAACCGGTTGCGTCGCCTGCTGCCTTGGCTGCCGCCAGCTTCGCTTCGCCGGCCTGACGTGCCAGGCGCACCGCTTCCTCGATCGTTACGCGTTGACGAATCTGCGCCTCGACCTCGGCCAGCGGACGCTTGGCCGCCGGACGCAGTTCAACGACGCGACCTGCCACCAGCACGCTAGGCGCGACTTCCACGGCTTCGGTATTGCGCTTGTTCTTCAGCGCGTCGTTACCGAACAGCGCAGTCAGGAACTTGGCGTTGTTGAACGGTGCATCGCCCAGCGCCGGATTCGGCGTACGGGTGAGGTTGTCGACGGTCTGGATCTGCAGCTTGAGCTTGTCGGCCACCGGCTTCAGGCTGTCCGACTGGTCATACGCGGTCTCGGTGAACACGCCAGCCAGCTCGGTGTACTTGGAAGCCATCTTTTGCTTCTTGAGGTCGCCTGCAATCTGTTCACGCGCCGTGTCCAGCGACTTTTGCGTCGCCGGCTTGATCGAGTTCAGCTTGATGATGTGCCAGCCGAATTCCGACTGCACCAGGCCGCTCGTTTCGCCTTCTTTCAAGGCATAGATCGCATCTTCGACCGACTTGACGAACAGACCCTTCTCGACCACGCCCAGATCGCCGCCAGCCTGGGCCGAGCCCGGGTCTTGCGAATTGGCCTTGGCAATCGCGGCGAAATTGGCCGGGGCAGCGCGCACTTGCGCCAGCACGGCTTCCGCTTTCGTCTTGGCCGCAGCCTGATCGGCTGGCTTTGCATCCTTGGCCACCGTAATCAGGATGTGGCTGGCGCTGCGCTGCTCGGGCGTCGTGTAGTTCCTGAGATTTTTGTTATAGAAGTCGCTGATTTCGGCGTCCGACACCTGCACCTGATTTTCGACGGTGGCAGCATTAAAGACGACGTATTCGGCCTTGACCTGCTCAGGAATCTGGAACAGCGTCGCGTTCTTGTCGTAGTACGACTTGACCATCGCATCGGTAACCTTGACCTGTGGCAGATAAGTCGCGATCGGGAACACGATCTCCTGCACTTCACGCTCCTGGTCGTTGATGTTCGACAGGCGCGTTGCGACGCTGCGCGGTGCGAACGCCGTGGCCTGGATCGAGCCGGTCAGTTGCTGCACGGTGAGGTCGCGGCGCAGGCGCTGGTCGAACATCGCCGGCGTCATGCCTTGCGCTGCCAGAGCGGCCTTGTAGCCTTCCATGTCGAAACCACCATCCGGCTGGCGGAACTGCTGGATCTCCATGATCGTCTTTTGCAGCGTTGCATCGCTGACGTTCATGTGCGAGCGGGCGATCTCGGTGCTGATGGCGCGTTCGCCGACCAGATTGTTGAGAATCGTTTTCTTCGCTTCAGCAGTCTCGAACATCTTCTGATCGAACTGGGCGCCCATCATCTGGCGTGCCTGGTCGATCTGGCGACGCTGCGCATCTTCCCATTCCTGGCGCGAGATCTTTTCGCCACCAACGGTGGCGACGTGGGTGCCGGCATCGTTGCTCTGGTAACTCTCCAAACCGACAAACACGAACGATGGGACGATCAAAAGAAGCAGGATCCCGTACATCCAACGCTTGTTGTTCCGAATAAATTCAAACATGGTCAGCCATTCAAGGTTGAGAATGCAATAACAGCACAAGTTAAAAAAAAAGGCGAACTCGCGTTCGCCTCTTCTAGCGGGATTGCCCCGTGAGGCATCCCATACTACTATATTCTGGCGGAGCGGACGGGACTCGCGTACATGCTGCAGGCCGCTGATTTCCCTACAGGGAAATCCCTTCTCGTCCAAGCCATGCTCCCCGCAGGGGGAGCATTCTTACTACTATATTCTGGCGGAGCGGACGGGACTCGAACCCGCGACCCCCGGCGTGACAGGCCGGTATTCTAACCAACTGAACTACCGCTCCAGACATGGTGTCTGTGCGTTTTTTGTGGCGGAGCGGACGGGACTCGAACCCGCGACCCCCGGCGTGACAGGCCGGTATTCTAACCAACTGAACTACCGCTCCAGCAAAAAACACACCAACGAACATCAGGGACTACACAACAACCCCTGTTGCTTTCCTTCGCTTGTCACCGCGAAGAAGGCATTAGTTTACAGCATCTTTCAGCACTTTACCAGCCTTAAATTTCGGGACGCGTGCGGCCTTGATTTTGATAGGCTCCTTGGTGCGCGGATCGCGGCCCGTGCGCGCTGCGCGCTCGCCGACCGTGAACGTGCCAAAGCCGACCAGGGTGACGCTGTCGTTCTTTTTCAGGGTCTCGGTCACGGCGTCGATCACGGCGTCGAGGGCACGCGCTGCCGATGCCTTGGTAATGTCCGCGGACTTCGCGATTTCTTCGATCAGTTCTGTCTTGTTCACTCGTTCCCTCGTTTCCCGTTCTTGACGCACGCGCGCCGCTGCTGCAAAAGTGCAGGCCGTATTAAACAAGGGCAACATGGCGCTGTCAAGCGAGGCTGCGTCAATGCAGGTTCATCTGTGGCATATGACGCGCCATGCAGTCAGCACAAAAAAACAGGCGCCACATGGGCGCCTGTTTCAGGAAGCTGCAAGCAGCTCGGTACGATTTAATGCTTGACTACTTCGGGCTTGGCTTCCACCGGCGCTGGCGCAACGGCCACCGCAGGATCTTCCACCAACGGCTGTGGCTGACGTTCCAGTGCAATCTCCAGCACTTTCTCGATCCAGCGCACCGGCACGATCTCGAGCTTGTTCTTGACGTTGTCCGGAATCTCGGCAAGGTCCTTCACATTCTGCTCGGGAATCAACACCGTCTTGATGCCACCGCGATGCGCTGCCAGCAATTTCTCTTTCAAACCACCGATCGGCAGTACTTCACCGCGCAGCGTGATCTCGCCCGTCATCGCCACATCGGCGCGCACCGGGATGCCCGTGAAGGCAGAGACCAGCGCCGTCGTCATGCCGATACCAGCCGACGGACCATCCTTCGGCGTCGCGCCTTCCGGCACGTGGATGTGGATGTCGGCCTTCTCGAACGCCTCGTTCTTGATACCGAGACGTGCGGCGCGGCTGCGCACCACGGTGCGGGCAGCTTCGATCGATTCCTTCATCACGTCGCCCAGCGTACCGGTGCGGATGATGGCGCCCTTGCCCGGCACATTGACAGCTTCGATCGTCAGCAGGTCGCCGCCAACTTCGGTCCAGGCCAGACCGACCACCTGGCCGACCTGGTTGTCTTTCTCGGCCACGCCAAAGTCATAGCGGCGCACACCCAGGAACTTGTCCAGGTTCTTGCCGTTGACAATCACGCGCTTGTCGACACCGGCACCCGGCTTTTTCAGCAGCAGCATCTTGACGACCTTGCGGCAGATCTTCGACACTTCGCGCTCCAGCGAACGTACGCCGGCTTCGCGGGTGTAGTAACGGATGATGTCGCGGATCGCGGTCTCTTCGACCTTGATTTCCTCTTCCTTCAAGCCGTTGTTCTTCAACTGCTTCGGCAACAGGTAGCGCAGTGCAATGCTGGTCTTTTCGTCTTCGGTGTAACCCGACAGACGGATGACTTCCATCCGGTCCAACAGCGCCGGCGGAATGTTGTACGAGTTCGACGTCGCCACGAACATCACGTCCGACAGGTCGAAGTCCACTTCCAAGTAGTGGTCCGAGAACGTGTGGTTCTGTTCCGGGTCCAGCACCTCGAGCAGGGCCGACGACGGATCGCCACGGAAATCGGCGCCCATCTTGTCGATCTCATCGAGCAGGAACAGCGGGTTGCGCACGCCGACTTTCGCCAGCGATTGCAGCACCTTGCCCGGCATCGAGCCGATGTACGTGCGGCGGTGACCGCGGATCTCGGCTTCGTCACGCACGCCACCCAGCGCCATGCGCACGAACTTGCGGTTCGTCGCGCGGGCGATGGACTGGCCGAGCGACGTCTTGCCGACGCCCGGAGGACCGACGAAGCACAGGATCGGCGCTTTGAGCTTCTCGACGCGCTGTTGCACTGCGAGGTATTCCAGGATGCGTTCCTTGATCTTGTCCAGGCCGTAGTGGTCCTGCTCGAGCACGGCTTCGGCATTGGCCAGATCGATCGCGACCTTCGACTTCTTGCGCCATGGGAGCGAGACCAGCGTGTCGATGTAATTGCGCACGACGGTGGCTTCGGCCGACATCGGCGACATCATCTTGAGCTTGCGAATTTCAGCCTGGGCTTTTTCCATGGCTTCTTTGGGCATCTTGGCGGCGACGACTTTCTTTTCGAGTTCCTCGATGTCGGCACCTTCTTCGCCCTCGCCCAGCTCTTTCTGGATCGCCTTGACCTGCTCGTTCAGGTAGTACTCGCGCTGCGACTTTTCCATCTGGCGCTTGACGCGGCCACGGATGCGCTTTTCGACTTGCAGGATGTCCAGCTCGCCTTCCAGCTGGCCGAGCAGATGCTCGAGGCGCTTGGCGACGTTGAAGATTTCCAGGATCACTTGCTTCTGCTCGAGTTTGAGCGGCAGGTGCGCAGCAACGGTATCGGCCAGACGACCTGCGTCATCAATGCCGGCGAGCGAGGCCAGGATTTCTGGCGGGATCTTTTTATTGAGTTTGACGTACTGGTCGAACTGCTGAACGATCGCGCGGCGCATCGCCTCGACTTCGGAGTCGTCACCGACTTCCGATTCGACCGGCGTCAGTTGCGCCGTGAAGTGCGTGGCGCCGTCATTGATCGTGTCGATGCGTGCGCGCTGCGAACCCTCGACCAGGACCTTGACGGTACCGTCGGGCAGTTTCAGCATCTGCAGAATATTGGCGACGCAGCCGATCTCGTAGATGTCTGCGGCGGATGGTTCGTCCTTGGCGGCGGCCTTCTGGGCGGCCAGCATGATGCTCTTGCCCTGCTCCATCGCGGCTTCCAGGGCCTTGATCGATTTAGGGCGGCCAACGAACAGAGGTATCACCATATGCGGGAACACAACCACATCGCGCAACGGCAGAAGTGGCAGCGTCGTTTGCTCGGTTAATTTCGAAGTTGTCATGGCATACCTTATAAAAAGCGTGTTCTGAACTTGGGCACTGGGCGGTCAAAACACAAGACCATCCAATAAAAATATATTCTGTAAGTAAAAGAAAAGTTACTTGTCAGAGCATATAGCCGTTCCAATAAAAGCCGGTCAGTAAATGAAAAAGCCACCGCGCGGCGAACCGCGAGTGGCTTTTCGAATGAAGCCGGGATCTCTTATTGAGATTGATTGTACCGAGTTGAGTCCGTGCGGCAAGCAATTTGTCGCTTGCGCGCGGGCTTTTTTCAGTTTTCTCCCGAAGCTTTTGCCGTTTCGCTATAAATAAGCAAAGGTTTCGCGCCGTTCGTGATCGTATTTTCATCGATCACGACTTTCACGACATTCGTCTGGCCTGGCAATTCATACATGACGTCAAGCAGCGCATGTTCGAGAATCGAACGCAGACCACGCGCACCGGTTTTACGCGCCAGTGCTTTCTTGGCAATGGCGTGCAGTGCAGCCGGACGAATCTCCAGTTCGGCGCCTTCCATTTCCAGCAATTTTGAATATTGCTTGATCAACGCATTCTTTGGTTCGATCAGAATCTGGATCAGCGCTTCTTCAGTCAGCTCGGACAATGCAGCCACCACCGGCAGACGACCCACGAGTTCGGGAATCAGGCCGAACTTGATCAGGTCTTCTGGTTCGGCTTCGAGCAGGATCTCGGCGTTGTAGCCGGAATCGAGGCTCTTGACCGTGGCGCCAAAGCCGATGCCGCTCTTGACGGAACGGTTCTGGATCACCTTGGCCAGGCCATCGAATGCGCCGCCGCAGATGAACATGATGTTGGTCGTGTCGATCTGGACGAAGTCCTGGTTCGGGTGCTTGCGGCCGCCCTGGGGCGGCACCGATGCCATCGTGCCTTCGATCAGCTTGAGCAGCGCCTGCTGCACGCCCTCGCCCGACACGTCGCGCGTGATCGACGGGTTGTCGGACTTGCGCGAGATCTTGTCGATCTCATCGATGTAGACGATGCCGCGCTGGGCTTTTTCGACTTCGTAGTTGCAGCTTTGCAGCAGCTTCTGGATGATGTTCTCGACGTCTTCACCCACATAACCGGCTTCGGTCAGCGTAGTGGCATCGGCGATCACGAACGGCACATTCAGCATGCGTGCGAGCGTCTGGGCCAGCAGCGTCTTGCCGGAGCCCGTTGGGCCGACCAGCAGGATGTTGCTCTTGGCCAGTTCGACTTCGTCTTTCTTGCCCAGGTGCTTGAGGCGCTTGTAGTGGTTGTACACCGCCACCGACAGGATGCGCTTGGCGGTTTGCTGGCCGATCACGTACTGGTCGAGCAGTTCGGTGATTTCAAGGGGCGTCGGCAGGTCGGACTTGGTGCCCGTGACCGTTTCGACGTTCGAGGTTTCATCGCGGATGATGTCGTTGCACAGGTCAATGCATTCATCGCAGATGAACACCGACGGTCCTGCGATCAGCTTTTTGACTTCGTGCTGGCTCTTTCCACAGAACGAGCAGTACAACAGTTTTTCGCCGCTGGAGGATTTTTTCTCTGACATGGGGGCAGGACTCTATTGAATTGCTATGAATATAACGCTTAACCGGAGACGCAACAAGAGCGAATCCAAGGGCGCAACTGGCGCGCATGCGAACATGCTACCCGAAATAAAAAACAAACGCCCGAACGTGTTCGCGTCCGGGCGTTTTTTCCAACATCACGCTGGATGCTCGGGCAATTTCTTAGGCGCGGTGGATCAGTACCTTGTCGATCAGCCCGTACTCCACCGACTCGTCGGCCGACATGAAGCGGTCACGGTCGGTATCGCGGTGGATCTGCTCGATGCTCTGGCCGGTGTTATCCGACATGATGCGGGCCAGACGCTCGCGCAGGTACAGGATTTCCTTGGCCTGGATTTCGATATCCGAGGCCATGCCCTGCGAGCCGCCCGATGGCTGGTGAATCATGACGCGCGAGTTCGGCAGCGAGAAACGCTTGCCCTTGGCGCCGGCTGCCAGCAGGAAGGCGCCCATCGAGGCCGCCAGACCCGTGCACAGCGTCGAGACGTCGGGCTTGATGAAGTTCATCGTGTCGAGGATCGCGAGGCCGGCCGACACCGAGCCACCCGGCGAGTTGATGTAGAGCGAGATATCCTTGTCAGGATTTTCGCTTTCCAGGAACAGCATCTGGGCGACGATCAGGTTGGCCATCTGGTCGTTGACCGGACCGACCAGGAAAATCACGCGTTCTTTCAAGAGGCGCGAGTAAATGTCGTAGGCGCGTTCGCCGCGACCACTTTGCTCGACGACCATCGGCACCAAGCCGAGTGCCTGTGTATCCAGTGCTGGATTGTGCATCATACCTGTCTCTTCCTTGTTAGGGATTGGTCAAATGGGCCATTGAAAAAAGCCGGCCTCGAGGGGCCGGCCTGCTTTTCTTAAGCCTGTGGGACGCTGCCCATCAGTTCATCGAAAGCGACGGTCTTGTTCGAGACCTTGGCCTTACCGAGTACGTAGTTGACGACGTTTTCTTCCAATACAAGGGCTTCGACTTCACCAAGGCGACGACGATCGCTGAAGTAATACTTCAGGACTTCTTTCGGGTCTTCGTAGCTTTGCGAGAAATCTTCGATCTGGGCTTTCACCTGATCTTGCGTGGCTTGCAGATCGTTGTCAGCAACCAGTTGCGACAGGATCAGACCCAGGCGCACGCGGCGCTCGGCCTTGTCCTTGAACATATCGGACGGGAATGGCAGCTTGGCCACGTCCATGCCGCGCTGTGCCATGTCCTGGCGGGTCATTTCGGCCAGACGCTCGGAATCCTGCTCGACCATCACGGTCGGCACGTCCAGCTCGGTGGCCTTGACCAGTGCATCCATCACGGCTTCCTTGTTGCGGGCCTTGACGCGGGCGCGTACTTCGCGCTCCAGGTTCACCTTGATGTCTTCGCGCATTTTCTCGATCGAGCCGTCTTCGATTCCCAGCGACTGGGCAAATTCGGTGTCGACGGCAGGCATGTGCGCCCACTCGAGTGCTTTCAGCGTGATGGTGAACTCGGCGGTTTTACCGGCGACGTCCTTGCCATGGTAGTCCTCTGGGAATGCCAGCGGGAAGGTCTTGGCTTCGCCGACTTTCAGGCCGATCGTTGCGGCTTCGAACTCAGGCAGCATGCGGCCTTCGCCCAGCACGAACGCGTAGTCTTCAGCCTTGCCGCCGTCGAATTCGACGCCGTCCAGCGTGCCGACGAAGTCGACGGTGACGCGGTCGCCATCAGCTGCGACTGGCTCGCCGCCGGTGCCGTGTTCGCCTTGTTCGCCCTTGGTGTGGTAGTGCACACGCTGCTTGCGCAGGATGTCGATGGTCTTGTCGATTTCGGTGTCGGACACTTCGGTCACGACGGTTTCGACTTCAACCGCTGCCAGGTCGCCGATGACGACTTCTGGATAGACTTCGAAGGTGGCGTTGAATTCGAGGACGCCTTCAGGGGCATCGTCTTTTGGCTCGATTTTCGGGAAACCGGCAACGCGCAGTTCGTTTGCGACAGCGGCTTCGTTGAATGCGCGGCCGACTTTGTCGTTCAGCACGTCCGATTCGATCTGGTAGCCGTACTGGGCAGCGACCATCTTGAGCGGCACTTTGCCCGGACGGAAGCCCGGCGCCTTGGCCGTCTTGGCCTGCTGTTTCAGGCGCTTCTCGACTTCAGTGCGGACGTCAGCGACCGGAAAAGAGATCGTCAGGCGACGTTCGAGTTTACCCAGGGTTTCGACTGCAGTTGCCATTGTAAAAATCGTCCAAAAAAATAATTATTCGTGGTGCGAGGAGGGGGACTCGAACCCCCACACCATTGCTGGCGTCAGGACCTAAACCTGGTGCGTCTACCAATTTCGCCATCCTCGCTCAGGATTGCAATATCGCCTCAAAAACAAAGGGCGCCCGACAGTAGAACCCGGCCGCCCTGCACTCCATTGTTTAGGGGCTACAACTTCAATCGATTATTTTACTGGAATTTCTGACACTATTGGGCATCATTTTTTCCAGTGCGGGGGTGAGTGCATTCATTCGCCGCCCGCCCCTGCCGGCTTTTTGACGCGGAACCACGCCGCATACAAGGCCGGCAGGAATAACAGCGTCAATGCCGTCGCCACCATCAGGCCGCCCATGATGGCCACCGCCATCGGGCCCCAGAACGTCGAGCGCGACAACGGGATCATTGCCAGCGCCGCCGCGGCGGCTGTCAGCAGGATCGGCCGGCAGCGGCGCACGGCCGCTTCGACGATCGCATCCCATGGATGGCTGCCGGTGGCAATGTCCTGCTCGATCTGGTCGACCAGGATCACCGAGTTGCGGATAATCATGCCGAACAGCGCGATCACGCCCAGGTTCGCGACAAAGCCGAAGGGCCGGTCGAGGATCAGCAGCGCCATCGCGGCGCCCGCCACGCCCAGCGGACCCGTCAAGAATACGAGCAGCGAACGCGAGAAGCTGTGCAATTGCAGCATCAGTAGCGCAAACACGATGAACAGCACCAGTGGCACATTGGCTGCAATGGACGCCTCGGCTTCGGAGCTGTCGGCGGCGGCGCCTTCGATCGTCAGGCGGTAGCCAGCCGGCAGCCTGGCGCGCAGCGCGCCCAGCTGCTTGTCGACTTGCGCGGTCACGGTCGGTCCCTGGATGCCGTCCACCACGTCGGCCTGGACCATGATGGCCCACTCGCGGCCCTCACGCCAGACGACGCCTGGCTCCCAGACGAAGCGCACTTGCGCCACCTGGCCGATCGTCACGGCCTGCCCGCCAGCGGTGGGCACCAGCGTTTCGGACAGGCGCGTGATGGTCGAGCGCTCTTCCAGTGGCTGACGCACGACCATGTCGATCAGGCGGTTCGATTCGCGCAACTGCCCGACGGTAGTGCCGGTGAGCGCCGTGTTGACCGCGCGCCGCACGGCCTGCGACGTCACGCCCAGCGCGCGCAGCTTGTCCTGGTCGAGGTCGAGGCGCAGCACCTTGATCGATTCATTCCAGTTGTCGTTCACGCCCAGCGTGCTCGGATTGGCCAGCATGGTTGCCCTGACCTGGTCGGCGATTCCGCGCACGACGCCGATGTCCGGCCCCAGCACCTGAAACTGCACCGGATACGGCACCGGCGGGCCATTGGCCAACAGCCTGACGCGCCCGCGCACTTCGGGAAAATCGTGCTTGAAGATGTCGACGATCTTCAGGCGCAGCGCGTCGCGCGCGTTGCTATCGACCGGCAGCACGACCACTTGCGAGACGTTCGACTGCGGGAAGATCTGGTCCAGCGGCAGATAGAAACGCGGGCTGCCGGTACCGACATAGCTCGTCACGCTGCGCACGCCCTGCTGCTGCGCCAGAAACGCTTCGAAGCGCTTGACGGTCGCCTCGTTGGCGGCAAAGCTCGTGCCCTCGGGCGACCAGAGTTCGACCATCAACTCGGGCCGGCTCGAATCCGGGAAGAACTGCTTCTCGATGAATTTGAAGCCGAAGATGCCCAGCGCGAACACGGCGAGCGTCAGCGCGATGGTGGTCTTGCGCCACTCGACGCACCAGGTCACGATGCGCCGGAAGCGCCCGTACGCCGGGGAATCGAACACGTCGTGGCCACTGTCGCCATGGGCGTGCGGCTTGACCTTGAGCAGCATGAAGCCGATGTACGGCGTGAACATCACCGCCACCACCCACGAAATCAGCAGCGCCAGCCCGTTAACCGAGAACATCGTGAACGTGTACTCGCCGGCGGCCGATTCGGCCAGACCGATCGGCAGGAAGCCCGCCGCCGTGATCAGGGTCCCGGTCAGCATCGGCATGGCGGTCGACGTGTAGGCGAAGGTGGCGGCCTCGAAGCGCGATAGCCCCTCTTCCATTTTGCGCACCATCATTTCGACGGCGATGATGGCGTCGTCGACCAGCAGACCCAGCGCGATGATCAGCGCGCCCAACGAAATCTTGTGCAGCGAGATGTCGAGCATGCGCATGGCCAGGAACGTGATGGCCAGCACCAGCGGGATCGACAGCGCCACCACCAGGCCCGGGTAGATATCGATGCGCCACTTGGGCTTGGTGTGCAGGCCCAGGGCCAGGAACGACACGACCAGCACGATGACGACCGCCTCGATCAGCACCTTGACGAATTCGCCCACTGATTCCTTGACGGCCTGTGGCTGGTCGGCGACGCGTTCGAGCTCGATCCCGACCGGCAGTTGCGCGCGTATGCGGGCCACCGTCTCGGCCAGCCCCTTGCCCATCGTGATGATATTGCCGCCCTTTTCCATCGACACGCCCAGGCCGATGACTTCCTTGCCGTTAAAGCGCATCTTGTCGGCCGGCGGGTCCTGGTAGCCGCGCTTGACGGTCGCGAAGTCGCCGAGGCGGAACGTGGTGCCGCCGGCGCGCAGCTGCAGCGCCTCGATCTGGTCAAGCGTGCCGAGCGCGCCCGTCACGCGTACCGACAGATTGTCCGTCGGCGTGACCAGCACGCCGCTGGCCTCGACCGCGTTCTGCGTGGCGATCTGGTTCACGATCTGCTCGAACGGCACGCCCAGCTGGGCAAATTTCTTGCTCGAGAACTCGATATACACTTTTTCGTTCTGAACGCCGAACTGCTCGACCTTGGCAACGAGCGGCACGCGCAGCAGTTGCTGGCGCACGAAATCGGCGTAGTCGCGCATTTCGCCATAGGTAAAGCCGTCGCCCGACAACGCGAAGATCGAGCCATAAGTGTCGCCGAATTCGTCGTTGAAGAACGGGCCGATCACGCCTTGCGGCAGCGTGGCGGTGATGTCGCCAATTTTCTTGCGCACCTGGTACCAGGCGGCCGTCGTTTCCTTGGGCGGCGTCGATTCACGCAGCTCGATCAGGATCGTCGTTTCGCCCGGCTTGGAAAAGCTACGGATCGTATTGACGTACGGTGTCTCCTGCAACTTGCGCTCGAGCGGATCGGTGACCTGCTCGGCCATCTGCAGCGCGGTGGCGCCTGGCCATACGGCGCGCACGACCATCGCGCGGAAGGTGAATGGCGGGTCTTCGTCCTGGCCCAGTTCGAAGTAGCTCAGGATGCCGAACAGCAGGCAGGCCGCGATCAGAAAGCGCGTGAGCGGGATGTGTTCCAGCGCCCAGCGCGACAGGTTGAAGCCTTTCATCGTGCGGCCCCGCCGCTGGCGGTCATGGCGGCTTCGGCGTCCGCCCGGCGCGCGATGTCGGCGGTGAGGATGCGCACCTTCTGGCCTGGTTTCAGCAGGTTCACGCCGGCCGTGACCACGCTCTGCCCGGCGCGCACGGCGCCGGATACCAGCACATCGTTGTCGACCTGGCCGGTGACCTGCACCGGCACGCGCTTGACGGCGCCGTTCTCGACGACCCAGACGCTGCTCGCGCCCTTGTTGTTGACCAGCGCGGTCAAGGGCACGCGCAGGCCGCCGCTGGTTGCCGCGCCCGTTGCCAGCTCCACCGTCGCGCTCATTCCCAGGCGCGCATCGGCGCGGGCGGGCAGCGCGACTTTCACGGTGTAGGTGCGGGTCGCAGCATCGGCCATCGGCGCGATTTCGCGGATCTTGCCCGGGATGGTCTGCTCTGCATCGGCCCACAGGCGCACAGTGACGTCGGCCGACTGGCGCAATGCGTCAACCTTGTCCACCTTGTTTTCGGGGATGCCGATGACGACTTCCTTTTCGGCGGTGCGGGCGACATGCACGACTGGCGTGCCGGCCTGGACGACCTGCCCCACTTCGGCGTCGATCGCCGTGACGACACCATCGACGTCGGCAACCAGCGTCGTGTATTCGGCCTGGTTCGACTGACCACGCAAGCCGGCGCGCGCCGCGTCGACATTGGCCTCGGCGGCCTTGAGCGTACTTTGCTTGGCGTCGAGCACGGCCTGGCTGACGAAATTCTGGGCCCGCAGATTGACGTGCCGCTGATAGTCGGCAGCGGCCAGTTCGCGCTCGGTGTCGGCGGCGCGCAGCGTGGCGCGGGCCTGGGTTTCGGCCAGCCTGATGTCTTGCGGATCGAGCCGCATCAGCACCGTGCCGCGCTTGACCGTTGCGCCCACGTCCACCTTGCGTTCGATGATCTTGCCGCCGACCCGAAAGCCCAGCTGCGACTCGTAGCGCGGTCGCACGTCGCCTGAAAACTGGGACCGCTCGGCGCCCGCATCCGCCACCAGCTGGATCACCCGCACCGGACGGATATCTTCGACCGGCGGCGCCGGCTTCGAGCACGCAGTCAGGACGCCGCTGGCGCACAGGGCGAGCATGGCCGCCCGCAAGATGGGGGAAGAAAATCGGACAAACACGGTGGTGATCCTTTGACTAGGCATGCGGCGTCTCAAGCCGAAGCTGGCGGCGCGTGGAGTGCTGCGTTGGCGCCAGTTTGTAATTCAGCAATTATAATCATGCAAATAGACAATGTGACGACTTTAGCGTCTTCCCTCTAAACATGGCTGTTGATCACTACGAGAACTTTCCTGTTGCGTCGATCCTGATGCCGCGCCGCCTGGTGCCGGCGGTCGAGGCGATCTACGCCTTTGCCCGCAGCGCCGATGATCTGGCCGACGAAGGCGACGCCGCGCCCGGCGAACGGCTGGCAGCGCTGCAAGCCTATGACGCGCAGTTGGACCGCATCGAGGCCGGCAGCGTTCCCGATGAGCCGATGTTCGCGCGGCTGGCCCATGTCGTGGCGCAGTACCGGCTGTCGGTCGAGCCCATGCGCGACCTGCTGTCGGCGTTCCGGCAGGATGTCGTGACGCCGCGCTATCAGGAATACGCGAGCCTGCTCGATTATTGCCGCCGCTCGGCCAACCCGGTCGGCAGCCTGATGCTGGCCCTGTACGAAGCCGACGACGCGGTCAACCTGCGCGACTCGGACGCGATCTGCAGCGCGCTGCAATTGATCAATTTCATTCAGGACGTTGCGATCGACCTGACCAAGGGCCGGATCTACCTGCCGCTGGAAGACCTGGCGCGCTTCCAGGTGAGCGAAACAGCCCTGAAGGCGGGCATCGTCGATGCGCCGTTCCAGGCCCTGATGCGCTTTGAGGTCGAGCGCGCCCGCGCCCTGATGCTCTCGGGCGCGCCACTGGCCAGGCGGCTGCCGGGCCGCATCGGCTGGGAGCTGCGCATGATCGTCCAGGGCGGCCTGCGCATCCTCGACCGGATCGAGCGCGCCGGTTACGATGTGTACCGGCGCCGCCCGACGCTGGCCACCGCCGACTGGGTCGCCGTCGGCTGGGGCGCGCTGCGCATGTAAAAGTCATGGCGCACATCGCCGGCTGCGCTGTCTACCCTGCTAGAATGCTCGCCTGACGGCACAGCCGTGCCGCAGCCGCCCAACCAGCACTCCACGACGATTTTCATGTCTCCAGACGAATACTGCCAGCAAAAGACCGTTCAAAGCGGCTCCAGTTTCTACTACAGCTTCCTGTTTTTGCCGCCCGAACGCCGGCGCGCGATCACGGCGTTGTACGCCTTTTGCCGCGAGGTGGACGACACGGTCGACGAAGCCACCGACGGTTCGGTCGCACGCATCAAGCTGGCGTGGTGGCGCACCGAGGTCTCGAAAATGTATGCAGGCACCCCGACGCACCCGGTGATGCTGGCGCTGCAACCCCATATCGCCGTCTACAAGCTCGAAGAACAACACCTGCAGGCGATCGTCAACGGCATGGAGATGGACCTCGACCAGAGCCGCTACCTCGATTACCCGGGCCTGCAGCGCTATTGCTGGCACGTGGCGGGCGTGGTCGGCATCCTGTCGGCCAGCATTTTCGGCTATACCAATCCGCAAACGCTGGCGTATGCCGAAAAACTGGGCCTCGCGTTCCAGCTGACGAACATCATCCGCGACGTGGGCGACGACGCGCGCAAGGGCCGCATCTACTTGCCGGTGAACGAGCTCCAGCAGTTCGGCGTCACGGCGAACGACCTGCTCAAGCTCCAGCACAGCGAAAAATTCGAAGCGCTGATGGCGTTCCAGGCCAAGCGCGCGCAAGCCATCTATGACGAAGCGCTGGCCCTGCTGCCAAAGGAAGACCGGCGCGCCCAGCGCCCGGGACTCATGATGGCGTCGATCTACCGCACGCTGCTCGATGAAATCCAGCGCGACGGCTACCACGTGCTCAATCAACGCATCTCGCTCACGCCGCTGCGCAAGCTGTGGCTGGCGTGGAAGACGTATGTCCGCACCTAGGCTGCGCGTTGCAGTCGTCGGCGCGGGCTGGGCCGGCTGCGCGGCAGCAGTCACGCTGGCACGCAAGGGCGCGGACGTCATCCTGTTCGAAGCGGCGCGCACCCTCGGCGGGCGCGCCCGCGGGGTCGATGTACGCGGCCTGGCGCTCGACAACGGCCAGCACATCCTGCTGGGCGCTTACGCCGAATCGCTGCGCATGCTGCGCCAGGTGGGCGTCGATCCCGCTGCGGCATTGCTGCGCCTGCCGGTGCAGATGCGCTATCCGCCCGGCGGCGCCGGCATGGATTTCGTCGCGCCGCGCCTGCCCGCGCCGCTGCACCTGGCGTTCGCGCTGCTGCGCGCCAAGGGCCTGGCCCGCGCCGACAAGCTCGCACTGGCCCGTTTCAACAGCGCCGGGCGCTGGATGGGCTGGGCGCTGGACGTCGATTGCACGGTGGCCGAACTGCTGGAACGCTTCGACCAGACCGGGCGCTTGATCACGCTGATGTGGCGCCCGCTGTGCATTGCGGCACTCAATACGCCGCCCGAGCGCGCGTCGGCCAATGTGTTTCTGGCCGTGCTGCGCGACAGCCTGGGGGCCAGCCGGCGCGCGGCGTCCGACATGCTGCTGCCGCGCGTGGCGATGGGCGCGCTGTTTCCGGAGCCTGCCGGCGCCTGGCTTGCGCATGAAGGTCACACAGTGCGCCCTGGCGTCAAGGTGGCGGCGATCGCGCGCGAGGGCGAGCACTGGTGCCTGACGACGGGCGCCGGCGACGAACTGGTTGATGCCGTGGTGCTGGCCACGCCCGCCAGCACCAGCGCCACGCTGCTGGCGCCGTTTACCGACTGCGCCGCGCTTGGTGCGCAACTCGATGGTTTCACATATGAGCCGATCGCGACCTGCTACCTGCAATATGCACCGGGCACGCGCTTGGACCTGCCGTTTTGCGCGCTGCTCGACGATCCGCAGGCAGGCCGCTGGGGCCAGTTCGTGTTCGACCGCGCCCAGCTCGACCCGGGCCAGGATGGCGTGTTTGCCGTGGTGGTCAGCGCTGCCGCCGAGGCTGCGGCGCTGCCGCGTGAGGCGCTCGCCGGCGCCATCGCGGCGCAACTGGCGCACGACTTTGGCCGGCCCGAACTGGCCGCGCCGGTCTGGACCCAGCTGATCACCGAGAAGCGCGCCACGTTCACCTGCGCACCGGGCCTGGTCCGGCCAGGCAACATCACGCCGCTCCCGGGCGTCGTGCTGGCCGGTGACTACACGGCCAGCGACTACCCGGCGACGCTCGAAACGGCGGTGCGCAGCGGCCAGGGGGCGGCGACGGCCATCCTCGCCTACGGCGCCCTGCCCCGCGAAAAGCGCAGCCTGTCGCACGGAGATGGTGCAGCGGCGGCCGGCGCCGTAGAGTAGCACCATCGAAACACCCTTGATGGACATCACCATGACACCCCGACTCGGACTGCGAACGGTCGCCCTGCTGCTTCTCGTGGCGGCCAGCACGCTCGTACTCGTCATGCCCGAACTGATCGGCGGTGCCGGACACGGCACGGCCAGCGCGATCGGCGCGATCCCGGGCCTCGGCCACCACTAGGCCGGCGCGCATCGTATGGCGTACTTTTTTTCCAAACTTGATTACCTCGACGCGCTCAAGCGGGCGTTGATGGGGCTCCCGCCCGACGTGCAGGCCAAGACGCTCGCCTGGTACGAACAGCGCTTCGTCGATGGTGCAGCCCTCGGAACGCCCGAACAGGATATCGCCCGCGAGCTGGGCGATCCGCGCGAGGTCGCGCTGACACTGCGCACGAACGCGCATTTTGCGCAACTGAGCCATAAACCGGCGCCAACGGGCAGCGTGGCGCGCACCCTGGTGTCGGGCTTCGGCCTGCTGGTGTTCAACCTGTTCATGCTGATTCCCGCAGCGGTATTTGCGTCGCTGCTGATGGCGCTGTACATGTCGGCCTTCGGCGTGTATGTCTCGGGGATTGCCGTGACCGCAAGTGGCCTGGCCGGCTCGAACGAGCTGGTTCTGAGCGCCCCGCTCAGCCGCCTTGAAATGACGAACGACGACGGCGCGAGCGAAACGCAGACGCGCGTGTCGATCGGCGAGCATGGCATTCAGGTCTATGAAGAACCGGTTTTGAGGCCGGATTTGCGCCCCGAGGCCGGTGACGGTGGAGCGGCCGCCGACAGCGAGAACCGGCATCAGCGTTCGCGCGTGCTGCGCGGCGCCGAGGCGGTGGCAGAGCGCCGCATCCAGATCACGACCGACCTCGATCCGGATTCGCGCACGACGCAGGTGGTGCTCGGGTGCGGGCTGATCCTTGGGGGCATCGCGCTGTTCCTGCTGTCGCTGGTGTTCAGCAAATACACGATCGCCGGCATCCGCCGCTACGTGAACATGAACATGTCATTGTTGAGGGGATAGCCGCCATGCGTTCATTGATGAAAGTGGGTTTCAGCCTGCTGCTGCTGGCAGCGGTGCTCGTGGCGCTCAGCTACAGCATGCTCAAGGCCAGCGGCACAGTCAGCGCCGCCGAAGGCCGCGCCGTCGCGCAGGATACGCGCCCGGTGCCGGCCGGCGTGGAAATCGTCGAACTCGACGGTCCCATCGACCTGAACCTGCGCTACGGCGCCACGCCGATGCTGCGGGTCAGCGGCGAGCAGCGCATGCTGGGCAACGTTGAAGTCACGGGCGACGGCAAGGTCCTGCGCATCGGCATCCGCGGCATGGTGCTGCGCCACCGCGAACCGCTGGTAGTCGAGCTGGTGCTGCCGGTGCTGACGTCGCTAACGATCGAAGGCAGCGGCGACAGCACCATCAACGGCTTCTCGGGCGACGCGGTCGCCATCCAGCTCAACGGCTCGGGCAGCGTGCGCTTCAATGGCCGCTACCGCGACGCCACGGTCGGCCTGACCGGCAGCGGCGACCTGGACGTCAATGGCGGCGCCGCCATGGACCGCATGGAAACCCGCCTGATGGGCTCAGGCAGCATCACGGTCTCCGGCACCGCCCGCGCGCTGGAGGCCGACACGACAGGCTCGGGCCGCCTCGACGCCGAACACCTGCGCGCCAGCGAAGTCACACTGAGCCAGACCGGCTCCGGCGACAGCGCGGTCCAGGCCCGCGACACCATCCGCATCACCCTGAGCGGCAGCGGCGACGTCGAAGTCTACGGCAACCCCGCCGAACGCAGCACCAGCCGCACAGGCAGCGGCAGCGTCACCTACGAAGAATAACCCCCCAAAAAAACAAACAAATAGGGTCAGTGTCGAATTGTTTGACAACTTCAGTAAATCAGTTGCTCAATAATTCGACTCTGACCCCAATTGTTGGGCAATTGCCTATCGGACAATTAGGGTCAGAGTCGAATTGTTTGACAACTTCAGTTTATCAATTGCTCAATAAATCGACACTGACCCTACTTTTTGCTTAGCAGGCGGTGGGTTTCAGGCGTTCGACTTCGAGGCCGAAGAAGGGGCGCAGGCGGGTGCCGACGATGTTGCCGATGAAGGCGACGACCAGCCACAGCCAGCCGTGCAGGCTGCCCGACAGGATGCCGCTGAAGTAGGCGCCGATATTGCAGCCGTAGGCCAGGCGAGCACCGTAGCCCAGCAGCAGGCCGCCAACGATGGCCGCCATCAGCGAGCGCAGCGGCAAGCGCCAGACTGGCGCGTAGCGGCCTGCCAGCGCCGCTGCCAGCATGGCACCCAGCACGATGCCGATATCCATCACCGACGTGACGTCCTGCGAAATCGGTGAGGCCAGTGCAGCCGCATTGGCTTTCGTGGACCAATAGGTCCAGCTGGCCGTATCGATGCCGATCACCGAAGCCGCTTTCGCGCCCCACAGTGCGAAGGCGGACGTCACGCCCCACGGGCGACCCGACAGCGCCAGCGTCGCGAAGTTGAGCACGACCAGCGCGAGCGCGCCGGCCAGCAGCGGCCACGGGCCATGCAGCCATGGCGAGCGGTGCGGTGGCTGCACGTGCGCCGGCACCAGCTTGCCGTGGCGGCGCTTTTCTACGACGATCGTGATGAACGCGATCAGCGCGAAGATGGCCCAGTTCAGCGCCAGCGCCGGCGCCAGGCCCAGTTCCTTGACGGCCGAGAGCGGGGCCAGTTGCGGCATCGACGTCCAGAACGGCATGTGCGCCGTGCCGATCAGCGAGCCGATGATGAAGAAGAGCAGCGTGACGATCATGCGCGTGCTGCCGCCACCCACCGTGTACAGCGTGCCGGAGGCGCAACCGCCGCCCAGCTGCATGCCGATGCCGAAAATGAACGCACCGAAGATCACCGACGTGCCGGCCGGCTGCACCAGGCCCGTCACCGGGGTGCCGAACAGCGTACCGGCGGCCAGCGCCGGGAAGAACAGCGCCACGCCGACGGCCAGCATGACCATCTGCGCGCGCAGGCCGGCGCCGCGGCCGTCGGCGATGAACACGCGCCAGGCCGACGTGAAGCCGAACGCCGCGTGATACAGCGCCACGCCGAGCAGCGCGCCGACGATGTACAGCGCCGACTGGCGGCCGCTCACCGCCTGCGCGAGATACCATGCGCCAAGGACGAGCAGGAACAACGCCACGCCAAGCGGGCGCACATTGAGGTCGACGCGGGGCGCCATCGACAGAGTAGAAGAATTGGACATGACAGGACCGTGCGAAAGAAAGTAGGCCGGTATTGTCGTCGCTTTTGACAATCGGTGCTGACAGCGCATCGGTTTCACGCATCGCCGCGCATCGCCGCCAGCGCCGCCAACACCGCCAGCGCCGCAACACGCAAGCGGACCCGCACGCCAGCGCTTACAATGCGCCTGCTGCTGCACACCTGCACGGCGCCTCATGCAACCAGGACGAAGATGGCCGCAGTCACTCCACATGTCAATCCAGCCGAAGTCGAGTTCAGCGCGATCCGGGCCCAGGGGCCGGGCGGCCAGAACGTCAACAAGGTCTCGTGCGCGGTGCATGCGCGCTTCGACATCGCGGCGTCGTCCCTGCCACAGCCGGTCAAGGAGCGGCTGCTGGGGCTACGCGACGCGCGCATCACGCAGGAAGGCGTGCTGGTACTGAAAGCGCAGCAGTCGCGCAGCCTGGAACAGAACAAGGAAGATGCCCTGCGGCGCCTGCAGGAACTGGTCGACAAGGCAGCGATCGTGCCCGTCACGCGCCGCCCCACCCGGCCGACGCGCGGCTCGCAACTGCGGCGGCTCGACGGCAAAACGCGCAGCAGCCAGACCAAGGCGCTGCGCGGCAAAGTCACTGACTGATCGTCACGCGCGAGCGTGCGAAGGCCCGGACCCGGACTCCACCTGGTCGAGCGCCTCAAACCACGCCGCATATGGCGTATTGACCGCCATACGCCGGTTGTAATCCGGCGCGCCATCGGTCCACCAGACCGGCCCCCGCTCTCCCAATGCCCGCTTGGCCGCGTCGACACCGGCGCGGGCCGTGCGCTCGGCCGCATCATCGTTGGCCTTGAGCGCCGCCCCGACCTGCCGCCGTGCGTCCATCAACTGATTCACCAATTGCTGCCGCTCGTCCGGCGCCAGATGCGGATTGCTGCTGCGCCAGAGGCGGCCCTTGACGACGAAGTAGCGGCCATCGGGCGTATTCGGATAACGGGAAGAAGAAGGCATGGGGCGACTATACGTGCCGGCCCGGGATGCCAGCGCCCGGCAGCAGGATCATCAAGGCATCACGCCATAGCGGTCGATGAAATACTTGACCCCACCCGGATTGGCCGCCATCCACGCCTGCAGCGCTGGTCGGTACGCCTGGCGGAACATCAGCAGCAGGATCGCCGGTTCGAGCTGGCCCTCGCGCGCCAGCGCCCGCACCTGCAGCAGGCCCGGATCAAGGATGCCTGCGCCGCTATTGGCCTCGGCCTCATCGGCAATCTTCAGGGCCAGGCGCCATGCTTCGAGCTCGATCTCGAACGCCGACTTGCGCTTGTTTTTGTCTTGGGTGCGCAGCGCAACTTCGGTCATGCCCAGCGCCAGCCGGAACGCGTGATCGGGCGTCTTTTCTGCCTCCGTCTGCGAATCGAGACTGATCACGTACTTGCCGTCCGCGTTTTCCGCCACGCGCACGCCACGGCGCAGGCCAAGCGCCTTCAGCGGCAAGCCGGCGCCGGCCCGGTACCTGGCCAGTTTGCTCCAGTTGGGCCGTTGCGACGGATCGGCCTCGATGGCCTTGTACAGCATCGCCTCGGCCGGGCCCCGTTTGTCCTGGTAGAACAGCGCGTCGGACAAGTAGCGCCAGGCCTGCGCATTGTGCGGCTCGATCAGGGTCGCCTGGCGAAACAGCGCCTCGGCGCCCTTCCAGTCCCGTTGCGCATAACGACAATTCCCGGCGGCGACCCAGGCGCTGGAATACTGCGGATCGGCCAGCATTGTCGCTTCGTATTTCGATAACGCGACCTTGATATCCTGGCGCGCGAACGCCGCCTCGCCTTCGGCCATCAGTTTCGCCGCCCTGGCGTTGGGCTGATGCAGCGGCGGCGGCGCCGGATCGTCGAGCATGCGCAGGACTTCCTGCGCCACCGGGTCGTCGGTGGCCAGCAGCATTGCCCGCTCGGCCAGCGCGCGCGCCATGTCGCGCAGCTGCTGTGCCTTGTCCTGCGGCGCCACCGTCGAGAGCTTCAGAACGAGGCCTGCCGCCAGCGACAGCGGGATCGACGCGGTCGGATCGGCCTGTTCGGCCGCCTTGTACTTCGTCAGCGCTTCCTGGTAGCGGGCGCTACCCTCCAGCGCCTGCGCTTCGAGCACCAGACCACGACAAGGCTGGCCGCAACCGATATCCGCATGGGCGCTCGGGGCGGCGGCCACATGCACGACTGCGAAAAAGGCTGCAAGCGTCAGTACGCGAAGAGAAGTCATGAAATGGACGTGGCGCGAAACGCTGATGAAGCGCGTATCTTACCAAGCATGCGCTCCGAATAATTCACGGAATGTCACCGCTGCGTAGCGCCCAGCCAGGCCAGCGCGCCCCGCCCCGCCGCGCGGCCGCTGGCAAAGCAGGCAGTCAGCAGGTAGCCGCCAGTGGGCGCTTCCCAGTCCACCATTTCGCCTGCGACGAACACGCCGGGCAGCGTGCGCAGCATCGCGCTCTGGCCGTCCAGCGCATCGAATTGCACGCCGCCCGCGCTGCTGATTGCCTCGTCGATCGGGCGCGTGCGCAGCAGCGTCACCGGCAGTGCCTTGATCGCCGCGGCCAGCCGCGCCGGATCGGCGTAATCGGCCTTCGACAGGCACTCATGCAGCAACCCCGCCTTGACGCCCTTGATCCCCAGCCGGCTTTGCAGGTGGCTCGACATCGAGCGCGAACCGCGCCCGCGGGTGACCTCATCGAACACCCGCTGCGCACTGTGATCCGGCGCCAGGTCGAGCCACAGCGTGGCCGTGCCATCGCGCGCGATCGCGTCGCGCAGCGGTGCCGATAAGGCATACACCAGACTGCCTTCGACGCCGCCCTGCGTGACGACGAACTGACCCTTGCGCCAGGCGATGGCGCCATCGTCACCATGCACGCCGGCCGCCACCGTCAACAGCGGCGCCCCGGCAAAGCGGCTGCTGAAATGCGCGCTCCAGCCAGTGTCAAAACCGCAGTTGGCCGGCACCAGCGGCGCCACCCCGACGCCGCGCTCGCGCAACAGCGGCACCCAGGCGCCGTCCGAGCCCAGGCGCGCCCAGCTCGCGCCACCCAGCGCCAGGATCGTCGCGTCGGCATCGACCAGCCGTTCGCCGTCCGGTGTGGCGAAGCGCAGACGGCCATCCTGCCAGCCGAGCCAGCGCTGGCGCATGTGGAAGCGCACGCCGCTTTCCTTCAGGCGGTGCAGCCACGCGCGCAGCAGCGGCGCGGCCTTCATCTCGAGCGGGAATACACGGCCCGACGTGCCGACGAAGGTCTCGATGCCGAGGTCGTGGATCCAGGCACGCACGGCGTCGGCGTCGAACGCGTCGAGCCAGTCCCCAACCTGCACGTGACGGTCGCGATAGCGCTGGACGAAGTCGGCATACGGCTCCGAGTGTGTGATGTTCATGCCGCCCTTGCCGGCCAGCAGAAACTTGCGACCGACGCTGGCCATCGCATCGTAGACGTCGACCTGCACGCCCGCTGCCGCCAGTGTTTCGGCTGCCATCAGACCCGCGGGGCCGCCGCCGATGACGGCGACACGGGGCGAAACGGCAGGATTGGCGGGCTGGGTCATGGTGACGAACGAGAAAAAGCAGGACCAGCATTGTAGTCGGTTTCAGGCCCCAAAAATCTATGTAAAGGATGCTTGACATCGCAAAACGACAGGCCTACGATGTAAAGCATCCTTTACTAACCACCGAGAGGCATCAGATGGCTGCGAGCAAACACGAGAAGCGGGTCGGCAAGGCTTACCTGCGCGAAATGGCCGGCGCATTCCTGGTCTACGCGGTGTTGCTGATGGCCTCCATCCGCTTCGGCCGGCCAATGGCCGACGGCCCGTTGCGCATCCTGGTGCTGCTCTCGCCGATGATCGGCTTTTGCCTGGCACTGTGGGCGATTGCGCGCCATCTGGGCCGGGTCGACGAGTACCTGCGCAGCTTTTTGCTCGAATCGTTTGCGCTGGCCGCCGGGCTCACCGCCGGACTCACCTTCAGCTACGGCTTTCTGGAGACCGCCGGCTACCCGCGCATCTCGATGTTCTCGGTCTGGATGGTGCTGTGCGGCGCGACCATGCTGGTCTGCCTGGTACGCTCGGTGCACATGAAGCTGCAGACGCGATGAAAAACCGTATCCGCGAACTGCGCGCCACGCAGGGCTGGAGCCAGGCCGACCTGGCCGAGCGCCTGGACGTCTCGCGCCAGAGCGTCAACGCGATCGAAACGGGCCGCTACGATCCCAGCCTGCCCCTCGCTTTTGCCATTTCCCGGCTGTTCGGCCTGCCGGTCGAAGCCATCTTCACACCTGATCAGGAGACCGCATGAAAGCTGCACTGTTGTTGACCCTGGCGCTTGGCGCCGCCCCCTTTGCCGCAGCCCAAGCACAGTCTGCGGCCCCGGCAACCCAGAGCGCGAACCGCTTCGCCGCCAGCATCAAGCCGGCGGAAACCTTCGAATCCGGTGCGCTGCTGGTCGAGCGCCACGGCAGCAAGGGCCGCGCTGTGATCCTGATTCCCGGTCTGGCCAGCGGCCCGTGGGTGTGGCAGGACGTGATCCGCCAGTTCAAGGACGAGTTCACGCTGTACGTGGTGACGCTGCCCGGCTTTGACGGCCGCCCGGCACCCGCTGGCGAGCCATTTGCAGGCGCCCGCGCCGCGCTGGAGGGCTTGATCGCGCAGCGCAAGCTGAGCAAGCCGGTCCTCGTCGGCCACAGCCTGGGCGGCACGCTGGCCTACGCCGTGGCGCAGGACCTGGGCAACGGCATCGGCGGCGTCGTGGCGCTCGACGGCTTACCGGTGTTCCCCGGCACCGAGAACATGCCGCCCGAGCAGCGCCCGCAGGCGGCGCAGCGGGTGCGCGATACGATGGCCGTCAACGATCCGAACGCCTGGGCTGCCCAGCAGCGCCAGTACATGCGCGGCCAGGGTGTGCTCGACATTGGCAAGGCCGACGACATCACGCCACTGCTGCTGCGCAGCGACCGCGCCGCCGTCGGCGCCTACGTGGCCGATGCACTGGCGCTCGACCTGCGTACGGACCTCGGGAAGATCACCGCGCCGGTGCTGGTGGTGGCGCCGTTTTACCAGTACGATGGGGCGCAGGACACCATGACGGCCGACGACAAGGTTGCCCACTACCGCAGCCTGGTCGAAGGCATCCCCTCGGTCGAGGTCGTGCCGATCGCGCCGTCCCGGCATTTCCTGATGATCGACCAGCCGCTGGCGCTGGCCGGCATCCTGCGTCGCTTTTTCGACCGTCGTTGAAAGGAGTCCATCCCATGCGCCCTGCAACCTACTGGATCGGCCAATACCTGCTGGCCACCGGCACCATGTTCCTGCTGCTCGCCGCGGTCGACCTGATGCGCGGCGACAGCCTGGCCGCCACCTGGCCCGGTACGCTGGGCTGGTCGGCAGCCGCGGCGGCGATCTTCGTCGCCTCGCGCTGGCGTCAGGCCAGCCGCGGTCTTGCCTGCGCCGTCTGCAAGGATGAGCAGGTGCGCTGACTGCGACGGCCCTCCAGGATCGTCCATTTGTCAGATCTGCAATATTGTGCTTGACATGCCGCGCAGCAGGCATATTCTTGTCGTGGCCAGCTGCGAACGATGACGCCCGCACCGACGAGGCACGCCACGATTCGCCCGGCAGTCCGTTACAACATCTTGGAGGATGTATATGTCGGTAGAAATCGAATCGTTCGCTACGCGCAGGACAGTACTCGGTGCGCTCGCCACCAGCCCGCTCTGGATGGGCTCGGCGTGGGCCCAGCCCAACAATCTCAAGATCTCGCACCAGTTCCCCGGCGGCAGCATCGCGCGGGGCGACTTCCGCGACCGCCTGTGCCGCATGTTTGCGGCCGAGGTCGAAAAGCGCACGCGTGGCGGCGTGAAGTTCTCGATCTACCCGGCCTCGTCCATGATGCAGCCGGGCGCGCAGTTCGGCGCGCTGCGTAGCGGCAAGCTCGACATGGCACTGGTACCGCTGTCGTACGCCGGCGCCGAGGCACCGGAAGCCAATATCGGGCTGATGCCGGCACTGGTCACGTCGTACGAACAGGGCTATGGCTGGCGCAATGCGCCAGTCGGGCGCGAACTGTCGCGCATCCTTGGCGAGCAGGGTCTCGTGATCGTCAGCTGGATCTGGCAAGCCGGCGGCGTCGCGTCGCGCGGCGACCCGATCATCACCCCGGAAGACGCACGCGGCCTGAAAGTGCGCGGCGGCTCGCGCGAGATGGACATGCTGCTGCAAAACGCCGGCGCCACGGTCGTCAACATGCCGTCCAACGAAATCTACAACGCCCTGCGTAGCGGGGCCCTCGATGCTGCGCTGACGTCATCCACGTCGCTGATCTCGTTCCGTCTGCAAGAGACGGCCCGCTCGCTGACCACGGCGCGCGCCGGCTCGTACTGGTTCATGTTCGAGCCGTTGCTGATGTCGCGCACCGTGTTCGAACGCCTGACCAAGGCGCAGCAGCAGGCGGTCATGACGGTCGGTGCCGATCTCGAAAAGTTCGCGACGAATTCGGCGCGCATGGACGATGCCGAAGTGGCGACCGTGTACCGGGGCGTCGGCGCACGCGTGGTCGACCTCAATCCCGATGCGCTGCGCGGCTGGCAGGAAGTGGCGCGCAATACGGCCTGGAAGGACTTCGCGGCCCGCAACAGCAACTGCGCCAAACTGATGGCGCTGGCCGAGCAGTCGATCGCCGCGATCTAGCCGAGCTTGGACTTACCCGCCCGTCACGGGCGGAGAAAACCTCGTTTACCCGCCCGTGACAGGCGGGAAGAACGCCACTTCGGCGCCGGCCGCCACGGGCGTGGCGCCGTCGCACATCACTTGCTGATGGGCCATGCGTACGGCACGCTCAGGCGCCAGCGCCTCGGCCCAGGCGCCACCGCGCGCGCGCAGCAATTCACGCACGGCGCCCACGGTCGCCACGTCAGGAGGCAAGTCCAGCTGTTCCTGCCCGGTGCCGACTGCTTCGCGCAGCGCGGCAAAATACTTCACGTTGATTTTCATGACAATCCTAATGCTGTAGTTCGGCGAACGGAATGAAGCGCACCAGGTCGCCCGCGGCAATCGCATTGCCCGGCGGGTTGTCGATGAGGCCATCGCCCCACACGGTCGACGTCAGCACGCCGGAACCCTGGTTGGCAAACAGTTCGAGACCACCACCTGCATTCATGCGCGCGCGCAGGAATTCGTTGCGGCGATCGCCCTTGGGCAGGTCGAAATCGGCGCGCACCAGATAGCCGCGCGGCTCGACCGGACCACGCACACCCTGCAGGCGCAGCAGGAACGGCCGCACGAACAGCAGGAAGGTGACGAAGCTCGATACCGGATTGCCCGGCAAACCGATGAAGAAGGCATTATCACCGTCACGATGGACCTCGCCAAACGCCAGCGGCTTGCCCGGCTTGACGGCGATCTGCCACATCGACAGGCGCCCTTCTGCCTCGACAGCCGGCTTGATATGGTCTTCCTCGCCCACCGACACGCCGCCCGACGTGATGATCAGGTCATGCGCACGGGCGGCATCGCGCAGCGTGGCGCGCGTTGCGGCCAGTGTGTCGGGCACGATGCCGAAATCCGTGATCTCGCAGCCGAAGTTTTCCAGCAGCGCGCGCAGCGTGAAGCGGTTCGAGTTATAGATCGCACCTGGCGCCAGATCCTGCGCGGCTACTTCGCCCGGCATCGCCAGTTCATCGCCGGTGAAGAACACGGCCACGCGCAAGCGCCGGTGCACGGGCAGCGTCGCCAGGCCGACTGAAGCGGCAAGCCCCAGCTCCTGGCTGCGCAAGCGGGTGCCAGCGGTGAGAATCACGCTGCCGTTGCCGATGTCCTCGCCCTTGCGGCGGATCCATTCACCGTCCGTCGGCGCGTGGCGCACGGTGACATGCTCGCCCGCGGCCTCGCACTGCTCCTGCATGACGACAGCGTCGGCGCCCGGCGGGATCAGGGCGCCGGTGAAGATGCGCGCCGCCGTACCGGGTTCGAGTGGCTGGCCGACGTGGCCGGCCGGGATGCGCTGGGCCACGCGCAGCGTCGCCTCGCCGCTCGCGCAGTCGACAGCGCGCACGGCGTAGCCATCCATCTGCGTGTTGTCGGCCGATGGCACGTCAATGGTGGCCAGCTGGTCGTCCGCCAGCATGCGGCCGTTGGCGTCCAGCGTGGGGATCGTGTCGATGTCCGTCACGGGACGCGCGGCGGCAAGCAGCACGTCCAGCGCCTCGCGCACCGTCAGCATGGGCGGTCGTTGTCCTGGTGCGTTCATGCTACAGGCCCGTGTGGTCGGCGATGTACGCCTTCATCTGGTCCACGTCGGCAGGCATCACGACGTAGCGCTGCGGCAGCGCCTCGATGTCGTCGAAACCGGCCGGACGCTCGGCATCGGTGCCCAGCGCTTCGAGGATCGTCTCGTTGAACTTGGCGGCCAGCGCGGTTTCCAGCACGATCATCGGCACGCCCGGCTTCATGTGCTCGCGCGCGACCTTGATGCCGTCGGCGGTGTGGGTGTCGATGGTGATGTCGTAGTCGTCGGCCAGGTCGCGGATCGTGTCGAGGCGGTAGTTGTGCGTCGAGCGGCCCGAGGTGAAGCCGAAGCGCGCCACCTGCTTGAATTCGTCACCATCGCTGCCCGGGGCGCCGGACAGGTCGAAGCCGCCATGCGTGTCGACCTTGCGGAAAAGCGCGTGGGTGCGTTCGGCGTCGCGGCCGACCAGGTCGTACACGAAGCGCTCGAAGTTCGACGCTTTCGAGATATCCATCGACGGGCTGCTCGTGTGGTACGTCTCGGATGCCTTGCGCACGCGGTACACGCCGGTGCGGAAGAATTCGTCGAGCACGTCGTTTTCGTTGGTGGCGGCCACCAGCTTGTCGATCGGCAGGCCCATCATGCGGGCGATGTGGCCGGCGCAGATATTGCCGAAGTTGCCGGACGGGACGGTAAACGAGACTTTCTGGTCGTTGCTCGTGGTCGCTGCCAGATAGCCGCGGAAGTAATACACGACCTGCGCCACGACGCGTGCCCAGTTGATCGAATTGACGGTGCCGATCTTCTGGCGCGCCTTGAACGTGAGGTCGTTCGAGACGGCCTTGACCAGGTCCTGGCAATCGTCGAAGTTACCTTTCACAGCGATATTGAAGATGTTCGGGTCTTGCAGGCTGAACATCTGTGCGGTCTGGAACGCGCTCATCCGCCCGTGCGGCGACAGCATGAAGACACGCACGCCCTTCTTGCCACGCATCGCGTATTCGGCCGCGCTGCCGGTGTCACCCGAGGTGGCGCCAAAGATGTTGAGCGCGTCGTCGTTCTTGGCCAGCGCGTACTCGAACAGGTTGCCCAGCAACTGCATCGCCATGTCCTTGAACGCGAGCGTCGGGCCATTCGACAGCGCCTGAAGGATCAGCTTGCCATTGCGGCCGTTTTCCAGCACCCGCAGCGGGGTGATCTCGGCAGCGGATTCGCCGGCACGCGCGTTGCAATACACGGCGGGCGTGTAGGTACGCGTCGTGATCGCTTTGAGGTCGGCGTCCGGGATATCAGTGGCAAACTTGCGCAGGATCTCGAAGGCCAGGTCGGCGTACGACAGCGTGCGCCACGCGTCGAGCTCGGCGCTTGTGACCTGTGGATACTCGGCTGGCAGGTACAGGCCACCGTCCGGGGCGAGGCCGCCGAGCAGGATGTCACAGAAGTTGTCGGGATTGCGTGCTGCGGACGCGCTCGTCGCGCGGGTGGACACATAGTGCATACGGTTGTAGATCCAGTTGGCTCGGGTGGATCGTCAATTATAGTGGGAGCCAGAGAAATTGTATGCTGTGCTGCAAAAAAGTCATGTCACCCAATAAAATTGGGCGGCCGATGCCCTGACCGCCCAACGATTGCCGAAGGCGCAGTCAACGTTAAATAGTGCCGAGCTGTGAACTGATGAGCACTTTCGTGGTCCAACCCCTGTCATCAGCGCCAGGAGTCGAGCATGAAAGCACCCCGTTTCAAGCGTTGGTTCGCCAACCTGCCATTGCTGAACGTCCCGCAGCGCCGGCAGGTGCTGGATGCCCTGCATCCTGCTGCCGGGCTCGACCAGGTCGTCGCACTCATCGCACACGCCAGGTCGCCGGGCCGTTGCTGCCCCCGCTGTGGCAGCGTGCGCTGTCGCCGGCACGGGGTCGCCAACGACCTGCAACGCTTTCGTTGCGCCGACTGCGGGCGCACCTTCAATGACCTCACCGGAACGCCGCTGGCGAGGCTCAGGCACAAGGCCAAGTGGCTCGCCTATTCACAAGTCCTGCTCGATTCACTGCCTGTACGCAAGGCGGCAGACCTGGTTGGCGTGCACCGCAACACGGCGTTCCGCTGGCGCCACCGCTTCCTGCATTGGGTCAAGCTCGACCGGCCGAAGACCCTGAACGGCATCGTCGAAGCCGATGAAACCTTTCTGCTCGAATCGCAAAAAGGTTCGCGCGCGCTCGACCGGCCCGCGCGGCGGCGGGGTGGCCGCGCCGCCAGGTCCGGCATTTCCGGAGAACTCGACTGCATTCTGGTGGCGCGCGACCGCAACGGACACACGGTGGACGCCCTCACGGGCCGCGGCGCATTGACGGCCGCGCAGCTGGAACGCGACTTGTTGCCCAGACTCGACTCTCATGCCTTGCTGGTCAGCGACAGCCATGTCGCGTACAGGGCTTTTGCACGCAAGCACGGGATCACGCACGAAACTGTCAATCTGCATAAGGGGGTGCGGGCCAGGCGCATGGGCAACCTGGCCATTCACGTACAAAACGTGAATGCCTATCATCAGCGCTTCAAGGACTGGTTGCGGGGCTTTCGCGGTGTCGCGTCGCGCTATCTCGCCAACTATCTGGGTTGGCGCTGGGCACTGGATGGCGAGAGAGTAAGTTCACAAGAACAATTGCTGCATATCGCAATCAGAGTCATCAATACCTAATGCTGACTGCGCCTTGCCGAACCGGCCTGAATCAGCAATAAGCTCAGCAGGCGGCGTGATTGACCGTCACGACGTGGATGGCCAGGCCGCCCAGCGACGTTTCCTTGTACTTGACCTGCATGTCCGCGCCCGTCTGGCGCATCGTCTCGATCACGCTGTCCAGGCTCACGAAGTGCACGCCATCGCCCTTGAGCGCCAGCGACGCTGCGGTAATCGCCTTGATCGCGCCCATGCCGTTGCGCTCGATGCACGGGATCTGCACCAGGCCGCCGATCGGATCGCACGTCATGCCCAGATGGTGTTCGATGCCGATTTCGGCCGCGTTCTCGATCTGCTCGTTGGTGCCGCCCAGCGCCGCAACCAGGCCCGCTGCCGCCATCGCGCACGCCACGCCCACTTCGCCCTGACAACCCACTTCGGCGCCCGAGATCGACGCGTTCTTCTTGCACAACATGCCGATCGCGGCTGACGTCAGCAAAAAGTCACGCACGCCGCGCTGCGGATCGATCGGGCGGCAGTCTTCGGCGTAGTAGCGCAGCACGGCCGGAATGATGCCGGCTGCACCGTTGGTCGGCGCCGTGACGACGCGGCCACCGGCTGCGTTTTCTTCATTGACTGCCATCGCGTACAGGCTGACCTGCTGCACGGCGTCGTGCGGCAAGGCGTTCTGGGGCTGGGTTTCCTGCGCCTGCTTCCACAGGGCTGCCGCGCGGCGGCGCACGTTCAGGCCGCCCGGCAGGCGCCCTTCCGCCTTCAGGCCCTGGCAGATACAGTCGCGCATCACGCGCCACAGGCGGTCCAGGCCGGCATCGAGATCGGCGTCGCTCATGCGTACGCGCTCGTTCGCGCGCAGCATGTGCGGGATCGTCAGACCGTGCGTGCGGCCGTGCTCGAGCAGCTGGACCATCGTGTCGAACGGGTACGGCACCGGCGTGCCGACGGGCTCAAGAGTGCGCGCCTGGGCTTCGCCGGCTGCGGTGATGAAGCCGCCGCCAACCGAATAATAGATGCGTTCGATGATGCTGCCGTCACGAAGCTGCAGCACGAAGCGCATGCCGTTCGGGTGCTCGGGCAGCGTCGAGGCCTTGTGCCAGACCAGGTTGACACGGGCGTCGAACGGCACCGTCTTGATGCCAAGCAGTGCGATCTGTCCATCGAGCGCGGCGAGATCGAGCTTGTCGTCGACCGACGCCGGATCGAGCTCCTGCGGCGTCTCGCCCATCAGACCCAGGATCACGGCCTTGTCGGTCGCGTGGCCAACGCCCGTCAGCGCCAGCGAACCATACAGGTGCGCCTCGATGCCGACCGCCTCGTCCAGCATGCCGCTCTCGAGCAGAAAGCGGCGCGCCGCGACCATCGGACCCACCGTGTGGGAACTCGACGGGCCGATGCCGATCTTGAACAAATCAAACACGCTCATGTCCATCTTGTGTCTCCTGCTTTTTTATTTTAAGGCGAGGTCTTACGCTGCTGCCTTGATGCCGACATCGATATTGGCCAGCATCGAATCGACCATCTCGTCGATGCCGATGCGCGATTGCCAGCCCCAGTCCGCGGTCGCGCGGCTGTCGTCCAGGCTTTTCGGCCACGAATCGGCGATCTGCTGACGGCTATCGGGTGCGTAGGCGATCGCGAAACCGGGGCGCGCCTTCTGGATCGCGGCGGCCAGTTCGCGCGGGTTGAACGAGACGCCGGCCACGTTGTACGACGAACGGATCGCCACCTGTTCGGCGGGCGCTTCCATCAGCTCGATGGTGGCGCGGATCGCGTCGGGCATGTAGATCATCGGCAGCGTGGTCTCGGGGCCCAGGAAGCATTCGTAGGTCTCGCCGCGCAGCGCCGCATGGAAGATCGCGATCGCGTAATCGGTGGTGCCGCCGCCCGGTGGCGACTTGTAGCTGATGATGCCCGGGTAGCGGATGCTGCGCACGTCCACGCCATACTTGCTGTGATAGTACTCGCACAGGCGCTCGCCGGCCAGCTTGCTGATGCCGTAGATCGTGGTCGGGTCCATGATCGTGAACTGCGGCGTCTGTTCGCCCGGTGTGTTCGGGCCGAAGGCCGCGATCGACGATGGCCAGAAGACTTTCAGTGGCTTGCCGGCCTCGCCCCGTTCACGCGCGATTTCGAGGATGTTGAGCAGGCCGTCCATGTTCAGGCTCCAGGCCTTGAGTGGCGCTTTTTCGCCGGTGGCCGACAGCATGGCGGCCAGCTGGTAGACCTGGGTGATGTCTTCGTCGGCGATCAGGCTTGCCAGCGCATCGTTGTCCAGTACGTTCAGGCGGGTGTAGCGCGCGGCGCCATACAGGTTGTTCTCGCCGATATCCGACGCGATGACGTTCTGCGCGCCGTGGCGCTCGGCCAGTGCGCTGACCAGTTCACTGCCGATCTGGCCGTTGGCACCGATGATGAGGATGCGTTCCATGCTGTGATTCCTTGCGTGTTTATTTATTATTGTTGCTTGATGATGCCCAGCTCGCGGCCGGCTTGTTCGAATGCCTTGAGCACGATGTCCAGCTGTTCGCGGGTGTGCGCCGCCGACAGCTGCACGCGCACACGCGCCTGGCCCATCGGCACCACCGGATAGAAGAAGCCCGACAGCAGCACGCCCAGTTCGAACATGCGCGCCGCGAATTTCTGCGCGACCGGTGCGTCGAACAGCATCACCGGCACCACCGGGTGCGTGCCCGGCTTGATGGTAAAGCCGATGCGCTCGATCTCGGCGCGGAAGTACGCGGTGTTCTCCATCAGGCGGTCGCGCAGTTCGGTCGACTTCGAGATGCGCTCCAGCACTGCGAGCGAGGCGCCGGCAATCATCGGCGCCAGCGTGTTCGAGAACAGGTACGGGCGCGATTTCTGGCGCAGCGTTTCGATCACTTCCTTCTTGCCCGACGTGAAACCACCCATCGCGCCGCCCAGGGCCTTGCCCAGCGTGCCGGTGATGATGTCGATCTTGCCGATCACGCCGCAGTGTTCGTGCGTGCCGCGGCCGGTCGCGCCCATGAAGCCCGATGCGTGGCACTCGTCGATCATCGTCAGCGCGCCGTACTGCTCGGCCAGTGCGACGATCTTGTCCAGCTGGGCAATGGTGCCGTCCATCGAGAACACGCCGTCGGTAACGATGATCTTGTGGCGCTTGCCGGCTTCGGTGGCCGCAATCAGCTGCTTCTCAAGATCCGCCATGTCGTTGTTGGCGTAGCGGTAGCGCGCTGCCTTGCACAGGCGCACGCCGTCGATGATCGACGCGTGGTTCAGCGCGTCCGAGATGATCGCGTCGTTCTCGTCGAACAGCGGCTCGAACACGCCGCCGTTGGCGTCGAACGCGGCGGCGTACAGGATCGTGTCTTCGGTGCCCAGAAATGTCGACAGCGCCGCTTCCAGGTCCTTGTGCACGGTCTGCGTGCCGCAGATGAAGCGCACCGACGATAGGCCATAGCCGTACTTTTCAAGCGCGGCGGCGGCGGCTTGCTGGGTTTCCGGGTCGCCCGCCAGGCCCAGGTAGTTGTTCGCGCACATATTGATCAAGGTGCGGCCATCCTGCGCAACCACTTCGGCGCCCTGGCGCGATGCCAGCACGCGTTCCGGCTTGAACAAGCCATCGCTACGCAAGGTGTCGAGTTTTTGCTGCAGGCCGCTGTAGAAAGTCTGGTCGCTCATGGTGTTTTTCCTGTTCCGTGGATGGTCCGGCTTGACCGGCAGTTGGCGGATGCTGTACCGTGGGTTTGTTCGATGTAGAAGACTTATCCTGTATATCGAACAAAGATTCAATATAGTGGATATTACCCGCGCCCAATCGACTTGGCAAGCCGGTCCTTATAACCTTATGCGGCAATGAATACAATTTCAACCAACAACGCGCCACCCGAAGTCGGCGCCACACTGCAACGCCTGCGCCTGGCCCGTGGCCTGACGCTCGAAGACCTGTCGCGCATTGCCGGCGTATCGAAATCGATGCTGTCGCAGATCGAACGCGAGAAAGCCAACCCCACCATCGCCATCACCTGGCGCCTGGCCAATGCGCTGGGCGTGCAGATTGGCGAACTGCTGTCGTCCGAGGTGCGGCCAACGGAGCTTATCCGGCTGGTGGACGCGCACGAAATCCCTACCCTGCCCGGCGCACACGCTGGCTATTCGCTGCGCATCCTTGGCCCGATGGATTTGGCAGGCAAGTATGAATGGTATGAGCTGACGCTGGCGCCCGGTGGCGAACTGGCGTCGCAGGCGCACGATCCCGGAACGGGTGAACACCTGACGGTGATCACGGGGACCGTGGAGCTGGAAGTGGGGCCGGAGAAGAAAAAGGTGCGCCACGGCGCGACGGCGCGCTACCCGGCCGACCAGAATCATGTGATCCGCAATACGGGCAAGACCGAGGCCAAGGCGGTGCTGGTGGTCGTGCACCGGTAGTGTAAGCACCAGGCAGCGGCTGTACAAAACAACATGGCCGCCGGATCGCTCCGGCGGCCATGTTTGCATGCGCCCGGTGTTACTTGGCGCCGGCGGCCGTCACGGCCGCGTCATTCATGTGCAGCTCGCGCGACAGGAAGCCCCAGCGGTCCGCGACTTCCTCGATCTGCTTGCCCGTCGGCTTGCCCGCACCGTGGCCTGCCTTGGTATCGATGCGGATCAGAATCGGCGCACTGCCGGCCTGCGCCGCCTGGGCAGCGGCGGCGTACTTGAAGCTGTGCGCCGGCACCACGCGGTCATCGTGGTCGGCCGTCGTGACCATCGTCGCCGGGTAGCAGGTACCGGCCTTCAGGTTGTGCAGCGGCGAATACTTGACCAGCGCCTTGAATTCGTCCGGGTTCTCGGACGAGCCGTAGTCCGACGTCCATGCCCAGCCAATCGTGAACTTGTGGAAGCGCAGCATGTCCATCACGCCCACCGACGGAATCGCGGCCGCGAACAGGTCCGGGCGCTGCGTCGTTGCCGCACCTACGAGCAGGCCCCCGTTGCTGCCGCCGCCGATAGCGAGCTTCTGCGGCGACGTGACCTTGTTCTCTACCAGCCATTCGGCCGCGCCGATGAAGTCGTCGAACACGTTCTGCTTTTGCAGCTTGGTGCCGGCCTGGTGCCAGGCTTCGCCGTACTCGCCGCCGCCGCGGAGATTGGCCACGACATACACGCCGCCCATTTCCATCCACGCCAGATTGGCCGGCGAGAAGGCGGGCGTGAGCGAGATGTTGAAGCCGCCATAGCCGTACAGGTAGGTCGGGTTCTGGCCATTCATCTTCAAGCCCTTCTTCGACACGATGAACATCGGGACCTTGGTGCCGTCGCGGCTCGTGTAGAACTGCTGGCGCGTTTCATAGTCGGCCGGGTTGAACGCGACCTTTGGCTGGCGGAACACGGTGCTCTGGCCCGTCGTCATGTTCAGGCGGTAGATCGTGGTCGGGCTGGTGAAGCTGGTGTACGAATAAAAGGTCTCGGTGTCGCCACGCTTGCCCGACAGGCCGGCGACGGTGCCGATTCCCGGCAACGCGATCTCGCGCACCGGCTTGCCGTCGAGCGAGACCACTCGCACGACGCTGCGGGCATCCTTCAGGTACTCCAGCACCAGCTGGTTGTTGACGATGTCGGCGCCGGCCAGCGTGTCGGCGCTTTCGGCGACGACTTCTTTCCAGTTGGCCTCTGCCGGTTTGCTCACGTCGATCGCGATGATGCGCTTCTTGGGCGCCTTGCGGTCGGTGCTGAAATAGAACACGCTGCCGACGTTGTCGATGAAGTCGTAGCCGGCGTCGAAGTTGTCGATCAGGTCGACCACCTTTGCGTCAGGCTTCGACAGGTCCTTGTACGACACGCGGTACTTCGGCGCCGTGCCCTTGGTCGTCGTGATGATCAGGTAACGGCCGTCGTCCGTGGTGCGGCCACCGAAGCCCCATTCCTTCTGGTCGGCGCGGTCATACACCAGTGTGTCGGCGCTTTGCTGCGTGCCGATGCGGTGGTAGTACAGCTTCTGGAAGTAGTTGACGTCGGCCAGCTTGGTCGCTTCCTTCGGCTCGTCGTAGCGGCTGTAGAAGAAGCCCTTGCCGTCTTTCGTCCAGGCCGTGCTCGAGAATTTGACCCACTTGATGTGGTCCGGCAGATCCTTGCCGGTCTCGATGTCGCGCAGCTTGATCTCGTTCCAGTCCGAGCCCGATGCAGCGATGCTGTAGGCCAGCAGCTTGCCGTCGGGACTCACTTCGGTGCCGGCCAGGGCGACCGTGCCGTCAGCGGCCAGCGTGTTCGGGTCGAGCAGCAGGCGCGGCTCGTCATTCAGGTTTTTCAGCGTGTACAGGACCGACTGGTTCTGCAGGCCATCGTTGCGCGTATAGAAGTAGCGGCCACCTTCCTTGCCAGGCACGCTGTAACGCTCGTAGTTCCACAGCTGCGTCAGGCGCTGGCGGATCGCGTCGCGTTGCGGGATCTGGGCCAGATACGCCTGGGTCACCTTGTTCTGGGCATCGACCCACACCTTCGTTTCAGCGCTGTTGGCGTCTTCGAGCCAGCGGTACGGATCGGCGACCACGGTGCCGTGGTAGTTGTCGGTCTGGTCGACTTTCTTCGTCACCGGATAGGTCGGCGCAGTGCCCTTGGTGGAACAGCTTTGTGCGAGCACCGGGCTGGCGCTGAAGGTCGTGGCCAACACGGCGGCAAGCGTGGCAAGTTTCATGTGCATGTTGTTCTCGGTCTGTGAATGATGAGGTCGGCTTGTGGCCGCAGGGCATCATAGCGCGAAACGACAACAGTGCAAACCGTCCGCCGGGCGGGGCTTACAGCAGACCGAGCGCCCGCTGCGCGACCGGGTTTCCGGCGCCCGCCGCATGACGGAACCAGTACAGCGCCTGCGCGCTGCTGGCCGCCACGCCCAGGCCGCGCGCATACATGTGCGCCAGCTGGACCTGCGCGGCCACATGCCCCTGCAAGGCGGCTTTGCGGTACCACGCCATCGCCAGCGGATGGCTGACCGTGACGCCCAGCCCGTGCAGGTAACCGTGCGCCAGCTGCGCCTGGGCACGCGCCATGCCCTGCTCGGCCGCCCGGTAGAACCAGGTCAGCGCGGCCGTGTGCGACAGCGCCACGCCGCGCCCTTTTCGGTACAGCAGGCCCAGATTGTATTGCGCCGAGCGATCGCCCTGCTGCGCAGCCCGGAGGAACCAGCGCGCTGCAAGGACGTGGTCAGGATGGACGCCGCGACCGCTGTAGTACAGGGTGCCGAGGTGATTCTGGGCATAGGCCAGGCCGCTGGCCGCTGCGCGCGCCAGCCAGGCGGCCGCCTGCACGTCGTCGCGCCCGATGCCGTGGCCGCGCAGATAGAGCTGGGCCAGGTTGAACTGGGCGTAGGGGTTGCCGCGCCAGGCGGCGCGGCGGTACCAGGTGAACGTCGCGGCGCCAGTGCGGGCGGCATGGTCGGAGCTCATCCAGATCCTTTCGGCAAGTCGGGTGAACGACTGCAGGTGCAGCCGGTTCCATTGCCAAAAGTTTAAGTAGATCGGGGACGCGCGGTTTGCGAGCGCGCAATCAGGGCATCAGGTGCAATCAGCTGCCATCAGTTGCCATTGAGCGCAGCAGCCATCTGGCGTTCGCGCACGGTGGCGGCGTATTTTTCAAGAAATACCGGAATCTTGGCGGCAGCAACCTTGTTGATCGAGACCAGCAGGCTCGGCTCGACGCGATCGATGCCGCAAGTGCGGCCAAGATGCCGTGCAGCATGCAGCAGCACGTCAGCCGCGACCTGGGCGTCGGCCTCGGCCCGGTGGGCGGTGCCGGCAAATGGAATGCCAAGCTGGCTCGACAGCTGGCCCAGCTTGTAGCTGACCAGGCCCGGGAACAGACGCCGCGACAGTTTCAGCGAGCAGACGAGGCCCATGTGCTGCGTCGTGCGGCCCAGGCGCGCGCCTTCGGCTTTCAAAAACTTTTCGTCGAAGCTCGCATTGTGCGCCGACAGCACGTCGCCGCCGATGAAATCGATCAGCTCGGGCACGACCTGGTGCGCCGGTGGTGCGCTGTCGACCATCTGCTGGGTGATGCCGGTCAGGGCCGTGATGAACGACGGCACGCGCACGCCGCAGTTGACGAGGGAAACATAGCGCTCGGTGACTTCGCCGCCGACAATGCGCAGTGCCGCCACTTCCGTGATGCGGTCGCCCATGTCGGGCGACAGGCCGGTGGTCTCGAAGTCGAGCATCACCAGCGGTCGGTCGTAAATACTCATCCTTGCTCCTTTGTGTGCTTTTCCAGCTGAGCGTCAGCCGAACTTGCGCAGCGCGTCAAGCGCCAGGCCGGTGCCAATGCTGCCGAACAGGTCGCCCTCGACGCGGCGCGCATCCGGCACCATCGCACCAATCCGCGCGCGCAGCAAGCCCACGCCGCTCGAACCGCCCGTGAAAAAGACCGTATCGACGTCGCCGGGCCGCACGCCCGCATCGGCAAACAGCTTGCCGACCGTCGTGGCCACCTGCTCGACCAGCTGCGCGATGGCCGCTTCGAACTGCACGCGCGCGATGTCCAGTGACTCGGGCGGCGACAGGCGATCGAGCTGCAGATTGACCATGTCGGCGTCGGACAGCGCAATCTTGGCGCCCTCGACCTGCATCGCCAGCCAGTGACCGGCGCGGTCTTCGATCAGGTTCTGCAGGCGCGCGATGCGTGCCGGTTCGGCCGCGTCGCGCGCCAGGTCGGCCAGTTGCGTCACGCTCTTGCGCGTGTAGGCCTGGTTGATCGTGTGCCAGGTGGCCAGATTGAAATAATAGCTCGACGGGATTTCGGCGCCCGAGCGCAGCTTGCTGCCATAACCCAGCAGCGGCATGACGCTCGCCAGGCTCAGGTACTTGTCGAAATCGGTACCGCCGATGTGCACGCCGCCATTGGCCAGGATATCGTCGCGGCGGTCGGGCCGGCCGGCGCGCTCGGGGCCGAGGCGCACCAGCGAAAAGTCGGATGTACCGCCGCCGATGTCGGCGATCAGGACCAGCTCTTCGCGGTCGATGCGCGATTCGTAATCGAAGGCGGCAGCGATCGGCTCGTACTGGAAGCCGATGTCGCGAAAGCCGACCGAGCGCGCGACGTCGAGCAGCGTATCCTCGGCCAGCTGATCGGCCTTGGCATCGTCGTCGATGAAAAACACGGGGCGGCCGAACACGGCGCTGTGGAACGACTGGCCGGCCTGGTCTTCGGCGCGGCGCTTGACCTCGCCGATAAACTGGGCCAGCAGCGAACGGAACGAGACGGAACGGCCCGCGACCTCGGTCTGGCCGTCGATCAGGCTCGTGCCCAGCAGGCTTTTCAGCGAGCGCATCAGACGGCCTTCGTAGCCTTCGAGATATTCGGCGAGCGCAGCGCGGCCATAGCTGACGCGCTCGTCGTCGGCATTGAAGAACACCACCGACGGCAGCGTGGGCTTGCCGTCCTCGAGGGTCAAGAGCGCCGTTGGGGCGGATTGCATCATGCCGGGCCGATACCAGCCGACCGTGGAATTTGACGTGCCGAAGTCAACGCCGCAAGCGTGCACCATAGGAACCTTTATCTTGAAGGGGCGGTATGGTAACAGATTCCGTGCGGTATCGCTTTGCGCGATCCCGGCTGTGGCAGACAGGCGACGTCTTCCTGTAAGCAAGCTCTTACAGGGAGGCGGCGAGCGTACCGATACGGCGCCCGTGGCGAACACCGGATAATCTGCTCATCAATGCGCCGCTGGCGCTGTCAGTGCTGCAAGCTGGCGACTACAACAATAAAGACGAAAGATTGACCGCATGAGCAATACCCCCCACGCTGGCGCCGTCGTTGTCCACGGCGGTGCTGGCACGACGCGCGACCATGAAGATGGTTGCGTGCTCGCAGCGCGGCGCGCCCTGGCGCAACTCGAAATCAACGGCGACGCGCTTGACGCCGCCATCGGCGCAGTAACCATGATGGAAGACGATGGTCGCTTCAACGCCGGCAGCGGCTCGGTGCTGGGCCTGGATGGCGCCACCGTCGAAATGGACGCCGCGATCATGGACACGCGCGGTCGCCTGGGCGCCGTGGCCTGCGTGCAGGCGGTGCAGAACCCGGTGCACCTGGCGCGCGCCGTGGCGGACACGCCGCACTGGCTGCTGGTGGGCGAAGGTGCGGGCCGCTTTGCGCGCACGATCGGCATGCCGGACGCCGCCCCGGTCTCGGAGCGCCAGCGCACGGCGCACCGCAAGCTGCTCGCGCAACTGGCAGGATCGATGCCGGTGATGCCGGGCCTGGACCGCAGCCTGATCGAGCACTACTGGAATTACAATACCCCCATGCGACTGCCCGAAAGCGTGGCCTGCGATACCGTTGGCGCGGTCGTGCGCGGCGCCGATGGCCACTTTGCCGTGGCCTGCTCGAGCGGCGGTTCGGCGCCGGCGCTGCTCGGCCGGGTCGGCGACGCGCCGATCATCGGCAGCGGTTTCTTTGCCGGGCCGGAAGGCGCGGTCGCTGCCACCGGGATCGGTGAGCAGATCGTGCGCCATCTGCTGGCGCGCACCGTGTACGGCTGGATTGCCGATGGCATCCAGCTGATGGACGCGCTGCAGCGCGGCGTGGCTTTGTTCACGCCGGACATCAAGGTCGGACTGATTGCGGTCAGCCGCACGGATGCCGGCGCCTTCAGCAACAGTGATATGCCCACTTCGAAAATGGTACAACGATGAACCCAACACTGAACGTACCGCGCAACGGCCACCTCGTCATCATCGGCGGCCACGAAGACCGCCAGCACGACATGCAGATCCTGTCGCGCTTTGTCGAACTGGCCGGCGGCGTCAACGCCCGCATCGTCGTGATCACGGCCGCCAGCCAGATCGCCGACGAGATGTGGCATATCTACGATGACGCCTTCGGCGCGCTCGGGGTGACGCAGCGCAGCCACCTCGAGATCACGAGCCGTGACGACGCCAACGACGAGAACTTCGTGCGCCAGGTCGCCGAAGCTGACGGCATCTTCATGACGGGCGGCGACCAGAAACGCCTGCTCGCGCTGATCGGTGGCACGGCGCTGGACGCCGAGATGCATGCGGCCCTCAAAGTGCGTGGCGCGACCATCGGCGGCACCAGCGCCGGTGCATCGGCGATGTCGGGGCACATGCTCGCGCAAGGCCGCACCGACCTGCTGCCCGAAAAAGGCTCGGTGAGCCTGGGCGCGGGCCTGGGCTTTTTGCACCGCGTGGTCGTCGATCAGCATTTCTCGGAGCGCCAGCGTCTGTCGCGCCTGTTGTCGATCGTCGCGCAGAACCCGTACCTGCAAGGCATCGGCATCGACGAAGACACGGCGCTCGTGATCGAACGCGGCGTGGGCATCGAGGTGCTGGGCGAAGGCGCAGTGACCGTTGTCGACGGCCGCTCGATGAGCAGCAACGTTGCCGAGATCAAGGACCGGGCCATCCCGGAACTGATCGATGTCCGGCTACACCTGCTGCCCGCCGGTGCGAAGTACTCGCTGCCGATTGGCGACGAACAGGTTGGCCGGCGCATTCCCGCTTCGCTCCTGGACTTCCTGCAGATCGTCACGAAGCGCACCCCCCTCTCATGAAGATCACTGAAAAGCGCCTGCTGCGGGGCCCGAACCTGTACGCCGAGACGCCGTGCCTGATGGCCGTCGTCGACAATGCCAATACGAAGGGACGTGGGTTCGGTGCGCGCCTGCTGGCATTGATGCCAGAGCTGCCTGCGGCAGCGGCCGTGCGCTTGTCCGACGACGCCCTGCCTGTTGACGCGCTCGAACCCGTGATCATGGAACTTCAGCGTCTGGCGGGCATCCCTGGAGAGCACAGTGCGACGCTGGCAGTGCTTGGCCACGAGCAGCGCCGCCGCATCGTATGCGGCTATGGTGTCGAGCAAGTGGCGAGTGACGCGCTGCGCACCGGCGTCAAGCTGCTGACCGCGCTGACGCGCGACGAACCGTTCGACCTCGATGCCGCTGTCGCGGCGTTGCGCGAACTCGCGCTGGAGTATGCGATCGGCACCAGCACCGGCGCCGTGCTCGACGCGGCGCACCGGCGCGGCATTCCGTCGCGCCGGCTGACGGACGACGCCAACCTGTTCCAGCTGGGCTGGGGCAGCCGGCAAAAACGCCTGCAGGCGACCATCACCGGTGCCACCAACTCGATCGCGGTGAGCATCGCCAGCGACAAGCACCTGACCAAGACGCTGCTTGCGCAGGCCGGCGTACCGGTGCCGCGTGGCGAGGTCGTCACGACGATCGCGGCAGCCCAGCGCGTCGCGCGGCGCCTGGGGTGCGCGGTGGTGGTCAAGCCACTGGACGCGAACCAGGGCAAGGGCGTGACGGTCGATTGCGCCACGCCGGACAGCGTCGAACGGGCTTTCGAGCACGCGCGGCTTCACGGTCGCCGCGTGATCGTCGAGCAGTACCTGGAGGGGCGCGACTACCGGGTGCTGGTCACGGGTGGCCGGATCGCCGCCGCGTCGTGGCGGCGCCCGCCCGGCGTGACGGGGGATGGCCATTCAACGATTCGCGCGCTGGTGGAGCTTGAGAACCGCAATCCGGCGCGCGGCGACGGGCACACGAACATCCTGACCAGGATTCCCCTCGACGCATTGGCGATCGAGACGCTGGCCAGCCAGGGCTACGAACTCGATACGGTGCTGACGGCCGGCATCGGCGCCGACTTGCGCGGCAACGCGAACCTGTCCACCGGCGGCACCGCCGAAGACGTGACCGACCTGCTGCCGCAAGAAACGCGCGACATCTGCCTGCGCGCCGCGCGCACCATCGGCCTGGACATCGCCGGCATCGACATCATCTGCGACGACATCGCCCTGCCCTTGCATGCACAGCGTGGCGGCGTCATCGAAGTCAATGCCGCGCCGGGGATCCGGATGCACCAGTATCCAAGCCGCGGCGCGCCGCGCGATGCCGGTGACGCCATCGTCGAATCCCTGTTGGGCGCCGACGACGGCCGCATTCCCGTGGTCGCCGTCACCGGCACCAACGGCAAGACCACCACCACCCTGCTGATCGAGCACGCGGTGCGCCTGGCCGGCCTGCGCACCGGTGTGACGACAACCAGCGGCGTGTACCTGAACGGGCAGCTGGCGTATGAAGGTGACTGCACCGGCTACCATTCTGCGCGCAGCGTCCTGGGTTCGCCCGAGGTGGATTTCGCGGTGCTGGAAACGGCGCGCGGCGGCATCCTCAAGCGCGGCCTGGCGTACGACCGCTGCGATGTGGCGGTGGTATTGAATGTCTCGGCCGATCACCTGGGACTGGATGGCATCGACACCATCGACGACCTGGCCAGGGTCAAGGCCGTCGTGGCAGCCAGGGCGAGCCGCGCAGTGGTGCTCAATGCCGAGGATCCCCATTGCGTGGCGATGGCGGACGCGCTGGCCGAAGGTGTTGAAGTCATCTATTTCGCGCTGGACGCCGAAGATCCGGTGCTGGTGCCGCACATCGAGCAAGGTGGCCGCGGCGTGTACCTGCAGGACTCGACGATCGTGCTGGCAGGCGGCGTGCGGCACGAGGCCTTGCTCGATGTGCGGGCCATGCCCGTGTCGCTGGGCGGGCATGCGCGCTACAACATCGCCAACGCGATGGCAGCCGCCGCGGCGCTGATGGCGAGCGGTTTCAGTCACCGCGACATCGCTGCAGGACTGCGCGGGTTCGTCTCGGACAGCAAGCACAATCCGCTGCGCTCGAACCTGTACGATGTCGACGGTGTGACGGTGGTCGTGGACTATGCCCACAACTGCGCCGCCTACGCCGCGCTGGCCGGGATGGCGCGCGCGATGACCGCTGGCCGTCTGGTCGGCGTGGTCGCCGCACCAGGGGACCGCCGCGACGCCGACCTGATCGACATCGGCCGCACCTGCGCCACCGGCTTCGACGAGCTGGTCGTCTACGACAGCGAGGCGCGCGGCCGCGCAGCCGGCGAATCGGCACGACTCATTGCCCACGGTGCACAGCTGGCGAAGATCGCGGCAGAGCACTTGCAGATCGAGCACGACGTCCACCGCGCAATCCGACTGGGCCTGTCACGCTGCGTGCCCGGGGACGTCCTCGTCTTCGGCTGTGGCTCATCCATCTCCGAGCTCACGGAAGCCCTCCGCCCTACCCGCCCGGACCTGGCCAACAAGATCGAAGCCGCCGCAATCTAAGGGCACAAAAAAACGGCCCCACGCGGGCCGTTTTTCATGCATCTGGGGCTTCCCCGAATCAATTGCAAAATAATTCGACACTGACCCCAATTAATTATTGCCTTACCACCCAACCTGAAGAAACTGAACAATTAGGGTCAGTGTCGAATTCTTTGACAACTTTTTCGAATGAGCAAGCCCGCATGAGCTGAGCCTGCTTACACCGTGAGCAATTGCTCAATAATTCTACTCTGACCCTAATTGTTCGTGATCTTCGGGTTAGGCCGTTTGGGCGGCGATCAGGGCGGCGCTTTCGGGGTCGGTGACGCGGATGGCGTCGACGAAGACTTGCAGGGACGAGCCGCAGGCGAAGATCAGGACGTCGCCGGGCTTGCACAGGCTCAGGCCCAGACGGATCGCGTTGCCCACGTCCAGTTCGCGGTGCAGCGTGTCGCTGATGCCCACGACTTCTTCGGCGCCGGCCAGGATCAGGTCAACCGCTTCGCCGGGTTCGCGACCGCGGCTTTGCGATTCGTAGACCACCAGCTCGTCGAAACGCTCGCCGCAGACGCGGCCGACCTGTTCCAGATCGGTGTCGCGGCGATCGCCGGGCGCGGTCACGATGCCGATCAATTGACCGGGCAGCATGCCGCGCGCCATGTCCGCCATGGCAGCGTAGGCGGCCGGGTTGTGCGCGTAGTCGACGATCACCGTTACGCCGCGCACGTCGAACATATTGGTGCGCAGCGGGTTCGTGCGGCCGTTCGAGACGAAGGTCGACAGACCAGCGGCGATCTGCAGATGGTTGAAGTTGGCCGCCATCAGGCCGGCAGCCGCAGCAAGCGCATTGGCGATGTTGAAGCGTGCCAGCCCGCCGAACGAGACCGGCATGCTTTCCACCCGCAGCACGGCTTGCTGGCTGTGGCCATCGGCCAGCACCACCGCGCCATCCTGCAGATAGGCCCCGCGCCCGCCGTCTTCCAGGTGCTTGAGCATCACCGGGCTTTCCGGATCCATCGAGAAGAACAGCACTTCCGCGCCCGGCTTGATGCGGCGCGCCATCTGCACGCACAGCGCGTCTTCGGCATTGAGCACCACCGCCTTCGAGGCCGACTGTGCCACCACCGCTTTGACTTGCGCCAGGTCTTCGACGGTGTCGACGCCATCCAGGCCCAGGTGATCGGCCGCGATGTTCAGCACGATCGCGACGTCGCAGCGGTCGAACGCCAGCCCGCGCTTGAGGATGCCGCCGCGCGCCGTTTCCAGCACCGCAACCTCGACTTCCGGCGCGCCCAGTACCGTGCGCGCCGACCAGTAACCGGTGCAGTCGCCCTTGACGACCTGCTTGCCGTCGATGAACACGCCCTCGGTCGTCGTCACACCGGTCACCTTGCCCGCCATGCGCGCCGCGTGCGCGACCAGCAAGGTGGTGGTGGTCTTGCCGTTGGTGCCGGTTAGCGCGATAACGGGAATGCGCCCGTCGGTCTTGCCCATCAAGCCTTCGACGATGGCGTCGCCCGCATCACGCGGTTCGCCCGCGCTCGGGTACTGGTGCATGCGGATCCCGGGGGCGGCATTGACTTCGATGACAGCGCCCCGCTGCGCCGCGAGCGGCTGCGCGATGTCCTGGCACACGATGTCGATGCCGGCCACGTCCAGGCCGATCTTGGCGGCGGCGCGCACGCACAAGAGGCGCGTCGACTCCGGCAGTTGATCGGTCACGTCTTCGGCGGTGCCACCGGTCGACAGGTTCGCATTGCCGCGCAGTTCGGCCGTGACGCCCACCGGCAGCACGCTGTCCACATCGAACCCCTGGCGCGCCAGCATGTCGTTCGCGTGTTCGTCGAGCGTGATGCGCGTCAGGATCGTCGCATGACCGGCGCCGCGCGCCGGATTGGCGTTTTCGATCTCGACCAGTTGGCGCACCGTCAGGTTGCCGTCGCCGACGACGTGGGCCGGGCGGCGGCACGAGGCGGCCGCCACGCGGCCGCACGCCACCAGCACGCGGTAGTCGCGGCCTTCGACGTGGCGCTCAACGATCACGCGCCGGCCGAAGCCACGGGCAAATTCAAATGCCAGCGCCACATCCTCGGGCGTCGCGCACGCCACCGTCACACCCTTGCCCTGGTTGCCGTCCAGCGGCTTGAGCGTGACCGGCACCGCCAGGCGCCGTGCCACGCGCAGCGCCGCTTCGACGGTCGTGACCACGTCGCCCTCGGGCACAGGCACGCCGGCTTCCTTCAGCAGCGCCTTGGTCAACTGCTTGTCGCTGGCAATCTTGACCGCGATGAAGCTGGTCTCGCCCGTTGTCGTTGCTTGCAGGCGCTTTTGGCGCACGCCCCAACCGAGCAGGAACAGGTTCGCTTCTTCAGTGATGCGCTGGGTCGGAATGCCGCGTTCGTGCGCAGCGGCCAGTACGGCTGCCGTGCTGGTACCGATCGCATAGCGCCCTGCGATGCCGCGCAGTTCTTCCAGACGCGGCGCGAGCGCAAACACTTCACCGCGCGCGAGCGCCGTGACCAGATCGACTGCCAGATCGAACGCCGGCTCGGCCAGCTTTTCACTGCTGTACGCGACGACCACGCGGAACTGGCCCGGATGCCCGTTCACCGGCCGCGTACGGCCAAAGGTGGCAGGCGCGCCAGCCAGCGCCTGCAGTTCCAGTGCGACGGTCTCTACCACGCGGCCCAGGTAAGTACCAGCCGCCAGACGCTGCGCAAAGCCACCCGGGGCGCCGTCGGCGAGCAACGCGCCACCCAGTGCCGGCAGCAGCGCGAGCAGCGCCTCGTTGAAGCCGGGGATATCCCGGGTCGAGATGCCGTACAGGTCTTCCAGATCGATGACGGACAGCAGGCAGGGTGAGTCGGCGTGGACGTTCGGTCCGCGCAGGAAGCGTTGTTCCAGGATTTGCACGTTGGTGTTCCCTTGTTATGGTGTTGATGAAGCGACGGCCGGCACACGTTCTCCACGCGTACCGGCCGCTTTGTGCACGATTCGTCCGCCTCAGGCGTCGAACAGTTGCGTATACATCCGGGTGGCCATCAGGCCCACCGTGGTGTGGTGCACTTCCGGCGACAGCAGGCGCGCCAGCAGCGCCATGGCTTCCTGCTTGCCGCTGCTGGCCGCGACTTGCTGCTCCAGCACGCGCAGCTCGTTGCCTGTATCTTGCGCGTCGGCGCCTGTGTGGCGACGGATCAGGCCGCGCACCGGGAATGCGGTCCCGCGCTCGGTACCCAGACCGTGCTGGTCGAGCGTGCGCTGGCGTGCGCGCGCCGTCAGCACGCGCGGGCCTGCAGCTTGGCCGCCATCCGGATTGCTGGTGATCCAGTCACGCAGCACCTGCAATTCGTAGGCACTGAACACGCCGAACATCTCGGCGCGCTCGCCCTCGACCAGGCGCCAGAAGCGGCTATGCTCGACCTGCTCACCACGCTTGATCCAGCCAGCCTCTTCCAGTGCTGCCAGGAAGGCCGGGATCTGCGCTGGCTCGGTCAGCCAATCGTTGACCGAACGGCCTGCCACGCGGCAGTAATCCGAGTGCATGTTTTTGCCGACGACACTCTTGGCCGCCATGATGTCGACCAGCTCGTCCTGCAGATCGAACTCGCCGATCACCGACGTCGTGCTCGCACCCAGCTCATTCAGGCGATAGCCATTGACCACACGCTGCCAGAAGGCATCGCGGTCACCCACGCGCGGCATCAGGTCGTGCACCGATTGCACCGCCTTGCGGGCATGACCGCTGGCGGTATTGTCGACCGTGACGTGCAGCGTGAAGTAGTACGGATCGATGCCCAGTTCGTTAAGTTCGTAGGACGTGATCAACAGGTGCAGCGGCAATTGTTCGTAACCGAGGTTATAGCCGATGATTTCGGGCAGGTAATGCTCGGCATGATGACCCAGCGCCAGTTGCAGCGCACCTTGCAGGAAATGGTCGTCGCTCAGCCCATCCCAGTTGTCGCAGCCGTGCGTGGCCAGCAGCTTGCGGTACAGCGTCACGTGGTTCTTGTCCGGCAAACCATCGCCGAGCTCTTCGAGGTAGGTCTTGATCAGCGGATGGAATGCGACGTCGTCCCACTGGCGCACCAGGCCGTACAGCCATGCACCATCGACCAGCTTGGTCGGGGCGACGCCCTTGATGAAATACAGCGCATGGGCGCGCGTGCTGAAGTAACGGCGCGGCGCGCCGTTCTTGCGCGCCGCCAGATAATCGCGGTATTCCTGACCCACGATCTCGGTGCGCTCTTCGATCCACGCTTGCAGATCGTTGATATTCGATGGCAAATCGACCGGCAGCTCACGCGCAAGCGCGATCTGGTCGTCGATGAACGATTTGGCGACATCAGGCTGCGCTGCCGGGTCGGCATACAGCGAGAAGTACAGATTCCTGGCACCCTGCCCGGTAGGCAGGGGGGCATTCTGGACGCCTGGCGCGTCGGCTAACAGCATTGGGCTCATGTCTCGATTCTTGAAATGCGTTCTATGGACGGTGACGCATTATCCGTGCTGAACGGTTTCAAGAAAATCGGTAGGCGCGCTGTGAGCCTGTAAGATAGGGATTACAAAAATATTATCGATTGACGCAATCGTCGACCCGGTCGATCACGCCGCCGCCCCCAGCGCCAGGTCCGCCACGAGGCCGGTGCCCGCCAGCAGTACCGGCATTGCACCGCGCTCGAGCATCTGCTGCAGCGCGCGGTCGCCGTCGTCAGCCTTGACGTTGACGGCGCGTATCGCCTCGGTAGCAAGCAACACATCAAAGCCTGCCGCCAGCGCGTCAAGCACCGTATTGAGCACGCAATAGTCCGTTGCCAGTCCGCACACGACCAGGCGCCGGATGCCACGCTCACGCAGCGTCTCTGCCAGGCCAGTGCCATTGAAGGCCGAATACGCGTCGACGTCGACCGTGGTTGCCTTGGAGACGACCACGGCGTCGTCCAGCTGCAAGCCTGGCGCAAAGCGCGCGCCGTCGCTGCCGGCCACGCAGTGGACGGGCCACGGGCCACCTTGACCAGCGAACGAACAGTGCAGCGCAGGATGCCAGTCGCGCGACACATACACCGGCAACGCATGCGTGCGGTACAGGTCGATCAGGCGATTGATCGGGGCCAGCACGGCGTCACCTTTCGGGACGCCCAGGCTGCCGCCGGGGAGGAAGTCGACCTGCGGGTCGACGATCAGGAGGGCGTCGCCCCCACCCAGCACGATGGCACTCATGGTTGTTTCCTTTGCTATTCGTTCACATAACGCCATGACAGCGTCGCCAACGAGAGCCTACCATGAAGCCCCCGTGCCGGCAGGGGCGCAAAACACGCAACTTATTGTGGTGCTTACTGCGGTACCTTACTGCGGCGTGTTGTTCAGCAGCGAGTGCTTGCGTGCGTAGCCGAAGTACACGATCGCGCCAATGCTCAGCCAGATCGCGAACGCGACCCAGGTATGCCAGCTCAGGAACGACATCAGCACCAGGCAGAAGATGATCGCCAGGATCGGGATCAAAGGCACGGCCGGGCAGCGGAATGCGCGTGGCAGGTCGGGACGCTTCTTGCGCAGCACGATCACGGCGATCGAGACCAGCGTGAAGGCGGCCAGCGTGCCGATATTGACCAGCTCGGCCAGCACCGTCAGCGGTACCACGGCAGCGATCAGGCCGAAGATGATGCCGACCAGCCAGGTCGCAAAGAACGGCGTGCCGTACTTCGGGTGCACCTTCGACAGGCGCGCCGGCATCAGGCCGTCACGCGACATCGCAAACAGGATGCGGGTCTGGCCATACGCCATCACCAGCATCACGGTGCTCATGCCCAGGATCGCGGCCAGATCGACGAAGCCGGCGACCCAGTCTTCACCGGCCACCTGCAGCGCCAGCGACACCGGATGATCGACACCCTTGAAGTCCATGTGCGGCACGATGCCGGTCATGATCGCAGCGACCACGACGTACAGGATCGTGCAGATGATCAGCGAACCGATGATGCCGATTGGCAGGTCACGCGCCGGGTTCTTGACTTCCTCGGCGGCCGACGTGACGGCGTCAAAGCCGATGAAGGCGAAGAACACCAGGGCGGCGGCGCTCATCACGCCCGTCATGCCGTAAGGCATGTACGGCTGCCAGTTTTCCGGCTTGACGTGGCCCACGCCGACGGCGATGAACAGCAGCACGACACTGATCTTGATGATCACCATGACGTTGTTCAAACGAGCCGACTCGCGCATGCCGAGCGACAGCAGGAACGTGATGGCCATCATGATCAGGAAGGCCGGCAGGTTGAACAGGGTTTCGACACCAGGACGCGCGCCCGGGGCGGCGGTCAGCGCGTCCGGCAGCACGAGGCCAAAGCCCGACAGCAGCGACTGGAAATACCCCGACCAGCCGACCGCAACGGTCGAGGTGGCCAGGCCGTATTCGAGCAGCAAATCCCAGCCGATCATCCAGGCGACGAATTCGCCGAGAGTGGCGTAGCTGTAGGTATAGATGGAACCGGCGACCGGGACGGTCGAGGCGAATTCGGCGTAGCACAGCGCGGCAAAGCAGCACGCCATCGCCGCGATGACGAACGACAGCGACAGGCCGGGGCCGGCCGTGACGGCGCCGGTGCCGGTCAGCACGAAAATACCGGTGCCGACGATGGCGCCGATACCGAGCAGGATCAGGTCGGTCGGGCCGAGCACTTTTTTGAGGCCGCCGGGCTTGGCGCTCGCGGCGATCATCGCGTCCAGATTCTTGGTTCTAAAAATACTCACTACGTGTTCTCCAATCAAATAATGGTGTGGTCCCGCGTCTTGTCATTACTGCGCTCGCCTGGTGGGCGGGCGCACTCCCGAGATCCTGCCTGGTGGGCCGGCTTGCCTGACCTTGAAACCGCCGCTGCTGTACCTGCAGCCTCTCGGCTTTTTTACAGGTGTGCCAATATAACCAGAATGTTGTCTCGAATCAAAGCAATCTGGCGAAACTCCTGCAATTTACGTGCCCACTGGCAAATTCGGCAAGCGTTGCGTAAACAGCGCGCCCGGCCCGGCCTTTCTTGATTTCCCAAATACAACATTCGATAATGGGTGGCAGATTCCATCCCATCTCGCATGGGCCGCCTCCCGCCGTTCGCACACCGCCGTTCCCCGCCATGATTGTCACTCCAGGCCACCTGACCGCCCTGCTTGCCGCGCCTGCCTCACGCAGCGATGGCTTGCGGCGCGTGGCTGTGGCCAGTACGCTGGCATTGACGCTGGCGCTTGGCTGCGTCATGCCAGACGCAGCAGCCGCGCCGCACGCCGCAGCGCGCCTCGACGAGATCGCCGCAATTGCCGAACAGGATCATGCACTGGGGCGCACTACCCTGGTGCAAGAGGGCCCGACGCTGATCGCCGGCGCGCCCTACGCCGTGCGGATTCGCTATCTGTTCCTGCTGCGCCGGGTGCATGTCGATGGCGGCAATTTCCGCGCAGCCTATGACACCAATGAACAGATCATCAAACTGGCCACGGCCGCGCACGATCCGCGCAATCTGGCCGTCGCCAGCCTGGGCCGCGTGTACCGCCTGATCGAAAACAACGATCCTGCCGCAGCGCTGGGCTTGCTGGAAACGCTCGGCAGCCGCTACCGCGATCTCGACAGCCTCGAATTCAAGGGCGGCTTCGATGCGCTCCAGGGCGCCGCATTCAGCGCCGTGGGCCAGTACGACCGCGCCCTGCAGTACTTCCTGCGCGCACTCGATCTGGTACAGAACCATCCTGACCTGTGGAGTCCGCGCAAGGCCGATATCCTGCTGGCGATGGCGCGCATGTACGTCAATGCGCGCGACCCCGCGCGTGCGCTCGAGACGCTGCGCGAGGTCCGGGCCGGCACGACACGCCTGCCACCGCGGCTGGACGCCGCGGCGTCGTTCTTCGAAGGCCGCGCGCTCGTCGCGCAGGATCGGCCGGAAGCGGCGCTGGTGGCATTCGAGCGGGCGCTGGCGCTGGCGCAAACCCATCAACTGCTATCGGTCCAGGCCAATGCGCTGGGCAATATCGCCAACGCCTACCTCAAGCTGGGCCGTTACACGGACGCCGAAAGGGCCGCGCGCGCCGCCTTGATACCAGCGCAGCGCAGCGAGGACAAAATCAGCCTGCACATGGCCACCGCGAACCTGGGCTTTGCGCTGTTCGGCCAGCGCCGCTATCAGGAAGGCATGCGCCTGGTCGACGAGGTCAGCGTGGCCATGCGCCGCGCCGGCGCGCTGTCCACGCTCGTGCGGATCCTGGCCGAGAAAAGTCTTGCACTGGAGCGCGCCGGGCGGTTCAAGGAAGCGCTCGCCACACTGCGCGAACGCGAAACCGTGCTGCAGCAACTGTCGCTGGATGACCGCAACAAGGCGGTCTCGGCGCTGCAAGAACAGTTCAAGTCGCGCGAGCGCGCCGCCCAGATCGACAGCCTGCGCCTGGAAAATACGGCCAAGGATGCCGAACTGCGGCACCGCACGCTGATCCAGACGGTGGCCTCGCTGGGCGCCGCACTGGCCCTGCTGCTGTGCGCGGGCGTGCTCTGGCTGTACCGCAAGTCGGAGCGCACCGGCCAGCGTCTGTCGGAATTGAACGCCGAACTGGCCCACCATTCGGCGCACGACCCGCTTACGGGATTGCACAACCGGCGCTCGTTCCAGGACCGCATGCGCAGCCGCACCGGCGAGGCGGCGCCGCAACCGGACGCTGCCGACTGCTTCACGCTGCTCGACATCGACCACTTCAAGCGCATCAACGATGACTACGGCCACGCGGCCGGTGACGCCGTGCTGGTCGAAGTGGGCAAGCGCCTGCGCGCGACGCTGCGCGAGTCGGACATGGTGCTGCGCTGGGGTGGTGAAGAATTCCTCGTGTATTCGCAGGGCGTCACGCATGCGCAGCGGCCATTGCTGGTGCGCCGCATCCTCGATGCGCTGGCCAGTTCGCCTATTGTGCTGGCCGACGGCACCCGGCTGGCGATCAGCGCGACGGCCGGCGCCGTTGCGCTGCCGTTCGCGCCGGGCGAGGACGAGCCGCCCGCGCCGGCGATGGACTGGCAACAAGCCATCGCCCTGGCCGATCGCGCCATGTACAAGGGCAAGGAAGCGGGTCGCAATCGTGCGTACATCGTGGCCGGCCTGCGGCGCCCGGAAGGGGCGCTGCAGCTCGACCTGGTGCTGCCGGGTGTGGCGGCCTGAAGCCTGGGGAAGCTAGACGGCTGACGCCGGCGTGCGGCGCGCATTGACTGCCGCCACCGTCTGCAGCAGCGCCGCCGGCACCAGCGGCTTGGCCAGGAACTCGTCGAACCCCGCTGCCAGCACCTTCTGCTCGTCTTCCCTGCGCGAAAACGCCGTCAGCGCGATCACGGGCACGCTGGCAATCAGGCGGTCGGGCAAGGCGCGCACCTTGCGGATGAACTCGAAGCCGTCGACGACCGGCATGCCGATATCGCTGATGATCAGGTCGGGCCGGTGCAGCCCGATCAGGCGCAGTGCTTCCTGCGTGCCGGTGGCAGTCAGGATCGTGGCCTGGCTGGGTGCCAGCACGGCCTGCACCAGCTCGAGCGAATCGAGCGCGTCGTCGATCACCAGCACGGTCAGGCCTTGCAGCGCGAGCGCTGTCAGTGGCAATCCCTGCGCCGGCGCCGCGACGGCGGGGGCGTCGGTGGACGGGGCAACGCTGCTGCTCGCCAGCGGCATGCGCAGCGTGAACGCGGCGCCCTTGCCTTCGCCTTCGCTGGCCACGCTCAGTGTGCCACCCTGCAACTCGATCAGCTGGCGCGCGATCGCCAGCCCCAGACCAAGGCCCCCATGGCGCCGCGTCGACGACGCATCGGCCTGACGAAAACGGTCGAATACGAACGGCAGGAACGCGGCCGGAATGCCCGCGCCGGCATCCTGCACGGTGATTTCGCTGGCGCCCGCGACGGCGCGCAGCGTCACGGTCACTACGCCGCCCGGCGCGCTGAACTTGATGGCATTGGACAGCAGGTTCACCAGCACTTGCTGCATGCGGCCACTGTCACCGAGGATGCGCCCGGCGCCGGGGTCGAGCTGGCTGACCAGTGTCACCTGGCGTGCCAGGGCGGCCGGCCGCGTCGTGTCGAGCGCCGCGTCGATGAACTCGTGCGGCTGCAGCGGTGCGCTGTCGATCCGCACCTTGCCGGCCAATAAGCGGCTCATGTCGAGCATGTCTTCAATCAGCGCCGACTGCGCGCGCGCATTGCGTTCGATCGTGCCCAGGCCGCGCCTGAGCGCGGCTTCGTCGCGCCCGCCCTGCAGCAGCAATTGCGACCAGCCAAGCATCGCGTTGAGCGGCGTGCGCAGTTCATGCGACAGCGTGGCCAGGAAGTCATCCTTCATCTGGCTGACGTTTTCGGCGTCGAGCCGCGCCTGCTGCTCGATCAGGAACAGCTTCTGACGCTCGGCCGCGGCCACGAGCGAGGCAGCGATGGTCTCGTTGCGCGCCGCAAGCCGCGCATCGAAAATCGTGGCCAGCAGCGTGATGCCCAGCAGCGACACCGTCGCGAGCGTGACAAGCGCCGCCAGGTAATCCTGATCGACGCCCACCAGCGCAGCGCGGCAGATGCTGCCCGGCGCGAAATGCGCGGCGGCCATGCCGGTGTAATGCATGCCGGCGATGGCGCTGCCCATGACGACGCTGGCCGCCAGCTGCAGTCCGGAGCGCGAGCGCCCTGCTTCGTGCATGCGCATGCCGATCTGCAGGGCCAGCGCCGACACGCTGATCGCGATGAGCACCGACAGCGCGAACAGCCAGGGAATATACGTGATCGCCGGATGCATCTGCATGCTGGCCATGCCGGTATAGTGCATGGCGTTGATCGCCAGCCCCATCAGCAGTGCACTGGCGGCAAGATGCCGCGGCTTGACCGTGCGGTGCCGTACTTGCCAGAGTGCCAGACCGGACGACACCACGGGCAACAGCCATGAGACGAAGGTGCTCATGGCGTCGTAGCCGATCGGCAGCGGCAGACGGAATGCCTGCATCCCGATGAAGTGCATCGCCCAGATGCCGCTGCCCATGGCCAGGGCCCCGCCGGCAACCCAGGCATAACGTGCGCGCCCGTTGGTCTGCTTGACGCGCGTGACCAGGCTCAGGGCCGTGTACGACGCCAGCACGCCGACCAGGATCGAGACGATGACCAGCAAAGGGTGGTAATGGCCATTCACCATAAAAAGTTCGCTGGCTGTGAGTATCGAATGCCGGCACGCGCGCTGTGATCGCGCCCATGCCCGTGTGGTTGTCCGCCAAGTGTACAGCGCCTGGCGCGGGGCGCGGTTGAATTCCGGGTGCGTGTCACCCTTTAAACTATTGTTTTTTATGACAATTAGTCATGCCAGATGCTCGACCGAAGGTCAATCTGGTTCACATCCTGAGGCCCATAACGCAAAAAAGGCCTGCACGGTGACGTGCAGGCCTTGATCGGACAACCCTATTCGTTGGTGGGAAGTGCAAGTTTCGAACTTGCGACCCCTGCAGTGTGAATGCAGTGCTCTACCCCTGAGCTAACCTCCCAACGAGGCCGTATTATGACACAGATGCTTGCGTTTGCCAAACAGCAAATTTGCTCAAACATCAAGACAACCACCGTGACGGGACCGGCAAATGTCCGCTGAAAACAATCGGGCCAGCATTGCTGCCGGC
>Ga0308159_1000598_pt1 | contig 75933 bp, 61 predicted proteins | sample PhyCR1_FD_201040 | JGI IMG/M metagenome (GOLD analysis project Ga0308159, IMG submission 201040) | Phyllosphere microbial communities from UC Gill Tract Community Farm, Albany, California, United States - DLSLC.R1 | ecosystem: Host-associated > Plants > Phyllosphere > Unclassified | place: USA...
ATGCTGAGCAAGCTCAAGGATGCCTAATTTGTTCTTGATGATCTTTGATTGTGTAGTCATAATACTAATCTCTGTTACGTTGTTTAATTTATCGTAACTGTCAGATTAAGTTTTGACTAATTCAATTAATAAGTCACGAAACTTCGTGTCGTATGAACACAAATATTAGATTTACTTTGCCTCTACGTGTTACTGTAATTTTTTACGATCAGTTCTAAGTTCCTCGAAACGAACCGTGTCTCCTTCGCCATTTAAAAAATAGGTCGGAATTTCATGACTTACTTTTTTATAGCTGTGGGCTACATGCACACCAAAACCAAATCCACAATCATCCTCTGCAGAAACTACTTCCAGATCTAATACCTCTTCTGCAAAATGGAATCTTAAAATACAGCTAGATTTTCCATCCTTTGCCGAATAGTTCCAAACCTTGTCTTGACGTTTAATTTGCCCCGCAAGTAAACCCATGTTATAAGATGGTGCACCTCGATTTACATTCAAAAAAAACAATGCCGAATCTGTTGACAAGGGATAAATTCTTATGGAGCCAATCGGTCCTTTTTCGATATCCTCCCCAAAACTATAAACCCCACCAATTCCATTTTCTTTTTCCACCTTTCTGGAGATCGCCGTGTTAACAGTGGTATCTTGCGCTTGCACTACTTTAGGCGGGGTACTATCGATACAACTTAAAATTAACATCAATGGCAGCAATAAGAAAGGCGAAGACCAATTTCTTTTCATCTCCATTAGCTATATTAAACTGTCATCGTCGCGATTCATTTCATCACGGTTATCTGCCGCATCGCCTCCATATTGCTCATCCACTCCTTCATCTTGGCTACGATCATCATGCGTAGCGATAACTTCCTTACTTGTGTCTTCTTCTTCTGGCTTTTCTTTAGGTAATTCTGCTTCCCCCTTACGAATCCGATTAGCATTTTGCAAGTCGACTCCGAGTACATTATTTTTTTCTTGGTGATCTCTTTGTTCGTTCATGATTTTAATTTTGATCTATTTATTAAATACAGAAACAACTTAAAAGGTTTGAAAAATTAAACTAAAAAGTCCTGGTTGCAAGGAAATATCGATATAATCCCTACCTAGAGCGTTGATCTAAAAACCTCAATTCGAATATTATGCTAATGATTTCAGCTGCTTATGGTATGACATAGCTAAATACAATTTGCTTTCCAGCTATCTACAGTATTAGGTGAACACAGCTAACACTAACATTATGCTATTGGCCGGTGTCCTTACCCGCCAATTTATTCTTTCAATGGATTAATTGTCGAACTAGGGTTAAAATATCCAAAAGACAACTCATTATGAAAGCCGAAATAATAAAGGGTTTTAGAAAGAAAAGCAACTATGATATAGCTACCTATATAAGTTTTAGGGCTGACGAAAGTAAAGAAGTCTACCTCTTACATTCCGTTCTATGAGCATTAAGCAACGCTACTCCTATTCCCTCTACGGCGCAGGATTTAAAATACGTTGTCAAAAAGGATGTTTTCATTATTCGCCGGAAACTTATTTTTAAAACAACAAGCACGGCATACAATGCTTATAGCAGGCCGTACAAACCATCTTTAGGATATAAGAAAAATGGCTTTGTAGTATCTGTGATAATTTTTGCTTTAGAAGTAGTTTCACTGCTCACGAATGTGGTATTCGAAAGTTTTGGCAAAGTGTTAACCGGTGCGTCTTGTTGTAGTTTAGATAGTTCTTTGTCTGTAGAATTTGTTGACATGTGCTAAAAATTAATTGGATTTTTTCGTAACTTCTATTGTCGATATTATCGACGCTGTGTTACGCCAATAGAACAGCTGTACTTAAACTTTGTTTGGAGCAAATCAAGTTTTAGCTAAATAAATATTTTCAAGCTACGGGTGTGTCGGGAAAACATTACGATAGCTTTTTTGTTAGTTCCGACAATTGCTTCTTTCCGACTCAAATTAGAGGCAATCCAAATCAAAAAGATATTTATACCTATGGAAAACTTTACCATGCTCCAGTACTTTGAATGGTACTATCCAGCTGATGGCAGCTTATGGAAAAAGCTTGCTAACGATGCGAAAGTACTAAAAGAAAAAGGCTTTGACACCTTGTGGCTACCTCCTGCACACAAGGGAATGGCCGGAGCAGATGCAATCGGCTACGATTCTTACGACCTTTATGATTTGGGAGAGTTTGACCAAAAAGGAAGTATCCGCACCAAATACGGCACTAAAGAAGAGCTTATCCATGCGGTTAAAACTGCACAAGCAGCCGGATTAAAAGTGTACGTAGATATTGTATTAAATCACTTGGGTGGTGGCGATGAAACTGAAAACGTTACGGTGCGTAAAGTAAACCCAGACAACCGTAATGAGTTTATATCCGAGCCGTTTGAAATTGAAGCTTTCACCAAATTTAATTATCCAGCTCGAGGTGGCAAATACTCAAAATTCGAATGGGATTTCCAATGCTTTAGCGGGGTCGACTATGACCATCGCAGCGGAGAAACAGCCATTTACAGTATACAAAATCAGTATGGAGACGGCTGGGAAAAAGTACTGGATAAGGAAAACGGCAATTATGATTATTTGATGCTCTCAGATATCGACTTTCGAAATCCAGCAGTAAGACAGGAGCTGAAGAATTGGGGGGAATGGTTCCATGAAACTTTAGGTTTTGATGGTTTCCGCTTGGATGCCATTAAGCATATGCCAGCAGATTTTTATAATGAATGGTTAGATCACCTACGTGGCAAATTTCAAAAGGAGTTGTTTACCGTAGGTGAATATTGGGCACCTTACGATCTAGGCAGTCTTTTAAAGTATGCAGAAACTACAGGTAACAGGATGTCTCTATTCGATACTTGCCTACAAGCGAATTTTTCTAAAGCATCTCAATCTGGAAGCAACTATAATTTAGCGGCCATATTTGAGGATACGCTAGTGAAGAACAGACCTGAAATAGCGGTTACCTTTGTCGAAAATCATGATACACAACCCTTACAATCATTAGAGCAAGTGGTAGAGCCATGGTTTAGGGCACATGCCTATGCAATGATTTTATTACGAGACGCAGGTTACCCTTGCGTATTCTATGCGGATGTATATGGATCTGAATATACCGATAAAGGGCAAGATGGACAAGATCATCAGGTGACCATTGGTAGCTTGCCTCAATTGGAAACCATGCTTCAGCTCCGCAAGCAAAAAGCTTATGGCCAGCAACGAGACTACCTAGACCATCCTAATTGTATCGGTTGGACCAGAGCCGGAGTTGAAGACAGGGAAAATTCGGGATTAGCAGTAGTGCTATCTAATGGCGAACAGGGATTTAAAAGAATGGAAATGGGCACTCAGTTTGCTGGTAAACAAATGATAGATGCGTTGGGCCACGTACAGCAAGAGGTTACCGTAGCAGAAGATGGATGGGCAGAATTTATATGCGAAGCAGGTTCCGTATCGGTTTGGATATTGGCGTAAAAACAGTTTGATTTTTCGAAAAGCGACCAATATCCTATGTTAAAATATATACCTAACTTTGCTTAATGTTAAAAAAGGGGAGCGTACAAAATGAGCTTAAAGAGGTTGCTGCAAAGCCGCTTACCGCCTATCTTTCCGAAAGCCCATGGCACCGCAATTGGAAAATGGCTTTTCCCATAGCATTTAGAGAAAAAAGCTTTTTCAGCAAAGAACAAAACTGCTACCACCGAGCGGATATACACACTAATTGCGGCACCACGATAGAGTTTCAACACTCCCCGATCTCTTTGGAAGAGTTACGCAGCAGAGAGCACTTTTACCCCAATTTGGTTTGGGTAGTAGATGGCAAAAAATTCAAAGGCTTTAAAATCCTCAAGCAACTGCCAGATGTTAATGATGCCCGACTAAATGCCTATGAGTTTTCACATACGCAGAATCTGATCTTATACAAACGAAGCGAAAACACTAGCCATCAACCTAAACTACTTACCCTTTCTCACCCCGAGTTACATGGATTGAAACTGAGCGCTAGTTACTTCTCATTTGTTTGGAAACATCCGCACCGTGTATGGTATGAAGCCACGTGCCCAATGATTTTTGATCTGGGCGGTTATTTTCTGTACCAGCTTAAACAGCGTCCACAAGCGTCGGGGTCCTACGCTTATTTAGAAATGATTCCGAAGAAAGACTTTATCGGCCGGTACATAATATAAATCATCTTTTGCTTTAGGTTAGAAAGCCCCACTTCAAGTTCAGGTATTTTACTTGCTTACATCAGGTATTTCGACCACAACCAAAGCGTCGCTCTGTAGGTTAATAGCAGGAGAGAAAATGAAAACAACCGAAGCTACATTTAAGGTCGTGTTACTGCGCATGCTCCAGGAACTGGAGACATTGGAAAAAGCATGTAAAAAAGCTTTTTTAAAAATTCGAAAATTAGCCGATGCGCCTGAGTTTGCAAAAGCATTACATGAAGATCAAACTGGCATTATTGATCATATGGGCAGATTAAAACTGATCCAAACTGAGATGGCAAGAAAGACAGTAAAACCGACAAAGACCGATCGAAATGACCTCCATTTAAGCGAAGATAAAAAAATTGGCCCGGAGAAAGATTTATGGCTCATTGCTAGCGCGCAACAGATCATACAGCAGAAAATTGCACTTTATAAACTGGTGCATCGTATTGCTTCACAACAGCAACTGGTCCACTCACCTGTCTTGGTGGAACAAACAATTAAAGAAAATGAAGCTACATCCACTTGGTTAGACCGCATAGCCCAGCGAATCCTTAATGGCGAAAGCATTGTACCACAAGAGCATTTATAATTTTAAAAGGATCACAATTAAATAAGTATCAATATGGAAAATAAGAACATCAATAACCAAGAAGAAGAAGTCAATAATGTTGAACAGTTTAAAGTAGGAAGAAGTAGTAGTCCTGAAGGTGAACAGTCTAAAAATGACGACAGCACCTATACCGAGCAGGAAAACGAATTCGCCGACGGCAAAGGCACCGAATTAGCTGAAGCTTTTGATGATGAAAACCTAGATGAAGCACAGCAGAAAGCTGAAAATGAAGGGGAGTAATAGCTCCCTTTCTTATAAGTAAAAATTTACACCATAATTTTCAACTTATAAAAACTATTTTCTCGTCGGCTTGTTAAGCAATGGCAATAATCGCAATACACATGCATACTATCTTAAATAGTTTTTCCAGCAGTAAAAGTCTATCATCAAAAATGAAAAGTTCTAACGATCAAAAAGCGCTGCAAGCAGCCAAGTATCTGATAGAAGCTTTAGAAGATGCACTAGATTATATACCTGGGGAGCTCAAGAAAAATGATGGTAAAATGGAATTGGAAGCTTCACATTTAGGCACCAAATTTTCCATTACTATAAATTTTAAGAAAGTATTGCAGCTTCAACCTAACTTCAATGCTGGAATTGTGCAAACGGAGTGTGCTAAAATCAGGCACTTTGTTGAAGATTTAGAGTGTTACATACAAGTAGCTTATTCTTTATAAGACATCCTAATCTTGTTCCAAAACTTTCTTATCGGCTGGCCACATATTTTCGCTACAATGCTAGTTCACGCCAATAAATAACCACTGCTATCACAACCGCATAACTCCTTTCCAGTCAAATCAAAGAAAGTAGCACTAACGGAAATTAGAAAAATTCGAGCCCAAGCCTATCGCCTATCTATTTCTGACAGGCAAGATGTTTTTTTTGATGTGTTGGGCTTGTGGAAAGGCACTTCAAGGGATTGACAAGCATTGATTTATATTAGTTATTGCTGTATCTTGTATGAATGAGCTACGCTAACGCTACGGTTTGTATACTTTTGATGCGTCAATCCCGAAATTTCGGGACTTGAATACCTTTGAAAACATAAACACTAATGAAAAAAGCTTGATACCCGCCGGCATAACTTGTACCGATCCGATTGCTATCGGATTATCGCTAGAAGCAAATAAACCAATATTTGTGTCCACACGAAAGGAAACTTCGGGGAGCTGACGATGATATTACACTTAATAAAATTAAATAGTAAACCCCAATATAAAAATTGGGGTTTACTATTATTGTTAGTCTAAATCAGATGATTGACTTTTAGGTACGTAGTTGACTTCGAAACCTCTATAACTTAACATGTCTGCAGTATGGTTAATATTAAGCTCCAAATCTAGACGATTGATTAGCTGTTTTGCTTCTTGTAATGCTCTTTGGATATCCACAATTCCCCTCACTTCAATACCTTTACTTAACCATTTAAATTTAGCTGGTTGAAATTCTGATAAAAATTGCTGTAAGTGGGCTTTTTCCGTAGTATTAGTTGCTTCCATATGTTACGTTTGGTGCTATAACCCCATAACCTCAAATAGGTTTGCCGAGTGAGGTCAATAGTTTTACACAGAAAGCGATTAAAACAGCTCAAAAAACAAAACACCATTATCAATCAAAGCATTAACAACAAAGTTATTAACACTTTTCACCAAAAGGCTCAACAATATTTTAAAAAAAAATAGCTGCAAGCCGAAGCCCGCAGCTATTGATTAACGCTTTGTCTAATTACTATTTGAAGATGCCCGCCAAGATTTTATTCAGTTCTTCACCTCTTAAATCTTTGCCTACTACTTTGCCTTCCGGATCCAAAAGAAAGCTTGCCGGTACAGATTTTACGCCATAGGCTTTCACTGCATCGTTCGACCAAGCCTTCAAATCCGACACATGTGTCCAAGTTAAGCCATCATCTGCAATAGCTTTCAACCAAGCATCCTTTTTAGCGTCGAGGGATACGCCTAAAATTTCAAAGCCTTTGTCGTGGTATTTTTTGTAAGCGGCAACTACATTCGGGTTTTCTCGTCTACAGGGGCCGCACCAGCTTGCCCAGAAATCGACCAGTACATATTTGCCTCTAAAGTCAGACAACTTTACGATCTTACCGTCTTGATCAGGCATCGCAATTGCCGGAGCAACTTTCCCTTTGGCAGTTTTGGCATTCGTTTTTAATGCGGTGTTGATTTGTTCGCCAATTGCCGATTCCCTTACTTCTTTAGTAAGTAGTCCATATAACTCTTCGGCTACCGGAAAATTCGGATAACTGATAAAGCGGTCGTAAATGATAGCAGCAGATCCAACCGAAGCTGGATTTTTGAGGATGTATTGCTTTACAGCAGCAATATTCATCGTATCCAGAGCTCTAAATTCTCTGTCGAAACCAGCACGAGTAGCGGTATCTTTTTTGCCCGCTTTCTCCGCCTGATCAACCCTAGCGTAAATACTACCAGCGATATCGGTGATGGATTTCCATGGGCCTTTGTAAAAGCCCATGTATACGTCCTGCGCAGTAGAACCACTAATTACCGCAGGCGCTAAACTGTCAGGTTTAGACACCTTTATTGCTGCATTTTCCAATATAAAAACGATAGGATTTTTCAGCTGCTTACTTTCCAATTTATAAAAGCTGGGTTGTTTAACTGTTCCTTTAAATGTAAAGGTGCCATTGACCACTTTAGCTGAATCTGTAACTACGTATTTATCTCCAACTTCATGACCAAGGTAAATCTTGTCCTTGACAGCGGGAACATGACCGGTTAACACATATCTTCCGTTCTGGGCCAATAATGGACCCGCATAACATAGCAGTGCCACAGGCACAAGGGCTAATGTTCTCTTAAATAATATTTTCATTCGATATTGCTTTTTAACTTATTGATCAATCTACTTGTCTACGTTTTGTTTGATGCTACCATTCCCCGGATTTTTTGAGGCCCCTTGTGGAAACGGCATTGTCCATAAATGAGAGTTCGGCGCAAGCGTTAAAGTCTGTCCACCTTCTGTTTTGCTGAGTGTAAATGCGTAGTTAGGATCTTTATTCAGACGACGAGCATCGGCAAAAGGTGTAATCCCTAAAATCAGCTCATTTGCTTTGGTGCGCTGAATAAGCTTTACCGCTGCTACGGTGTTAGCTGCACTCAGTGGGCTATAATTTGCAGCAAAGATTCTTTTTGCCCTCACCGCGTTCAAGGTAGACATTGCACCAGGAACATCATTCAGACGTGCCTGACATTCTGCTTTGATCAGGTAGACTTCAGTAGTGGTTAAACCGCCAACGTTGAAAAAACCAGTGGTGATGCTGGTATAATAGGTATCTGCACCAACGGTCCGAAGTTTCCAGCGGGAAGCGAATCTTGCATCACCGGTTTCAAAACGCGTGGCACGGTCAACACGAATGGCCTGCTCCCTTCCGGAATTGCTCGATGCACCATGACGGAAATAATAATTTTCCACGTAATTGAAGCCCATTGGCGAAGGCGCATTGTTATAGATGTTCACTGCCTCTATTTGCGTTTTGTAGGTATTATAAAACGCCGTCCAGTCGAATAATTTATCATTGTACTTCAGCGCTTCATTTGCCGCAGCCAGCGCATCTGCATATCTGCCCATTTGCAAAAGTATCCTAGCTTTCAACGCATTTGCCGATCCGAGGTTGGGATGCAGTACCGTTGCGCTAGTGGCGTTTAAAGCCGGAATGGCGTCATTGATATCCTTTAGCATGAAATCATACAGTTCTTTGATGGTCACCTGAGTATAAGCAGCACCAATATCAGCACTCAGGATCAGTGGCACCGATAATTTGGTGCTGGCGTTTGCTTCTTCATAAGTGTCTGCATAATAATTGGCTAGGATATCATAATCCATCGCTCTCAATACTTTTGCCTGGCCAATTAACTCCGCTTTTTGTGCATCGGTACCCTCGGTAGCACTCCCTGCCTTTTCAATGATCAGGTTGCTCGTGTTAATCCCTGCATAATTACTGTAGTAAGTGGTTTCATCAGCATTAAGCAATTCAATTCTATTGACCGATTCGTTCCAATTATAGTTTGCCTTATACAGGGGATAGTAATTCAAATTGCCGCTGCTTTCAAATTTGTCATTGAGCAAGAGCACTGCCTGTGTAATATCTGATCGGTGGTTACCATATTCATCTCTGAGCAACGCTTCGTAGTCTGAAAGTTTAGTAGGAATCTGACCACCTCCTACAGGTAGTATATCAATAAATTTATTGCAGCTGCTCAAGCTCAGCATGGAGGCGAGAGCGGCCACTTTTATGGTGTTTGAAAGTATATTTTTCATCACTTATGTCTTTAAAATGTTCATTCGCTGCGCAATGCAGCATCAATGGTAGGCTAGAAATTTAGATAAGCACCCCATACATAATTAGGCGTTACGTATCCATTAAGCAGGTATTTCGCTGTTTTGGATTTGGCCAATACAAACGCATTCTCCACATTAAATTGGAAACGTACATTGCTCAACCCCGCTCTTTTAGCCAGTTGTTGCGGTACTTTATAGCCAAGGGAGATATTCCTCAAGCGCATGTGACTCGCATCCAAAACGTTGATATCTGCATTTCTGTAGATATCGGCACTTTGGCTATTATAGCTAGGATCTTCACCAAATACTACTTTAGGGATATCAGTTTTCAACTCATCACCAGGGTTTCTCCATCTGTTTACGATATCTTTGTTTACGGTAGTAATTTGCGTTACATATCCGTTAAGGGTTCCATTATAGCCAGCTCCCAGCGTAGGTAAAAATGTATTTCTCATTTTATGACCGCCCTCGAAAGTCAGTAAGAAAGAAAAAATAAAATTCTTGTAGTCTAGTGTACTGTTAAATGAGCCACTGTATTTTGGAACGGTCGTTCCACTGTACACAATAGATTGCAGCGTAGCTGGCGAAGCGAGTACCTTTTCTCCTTTTTCATTGTAAACCTGTGGTAATCCCGTATTACTTAAACCAGCCCATTGATAGCTATAAATGGCGTTGTATGGATTTCCGATACGAGGGAATGATTGTGGATAATCCAGTTGTAGCACATAGAAAGGTGCCTCAATATTCACATACGTAATTTTATTTTTATTGTAAGCATACTGCATGCTTAAATTCCAGTTTAGGTCTTTAGCACGTATAATGTCACCCGACAGGGCCAGCTCAATACCTTGGTTCAGCATCTTTCCGTTATTGATCACGTAAGTAGAATAACCAAATCCCTCAGTAGGTACTCCTTGTGTATTTGCGAGCAAGTCGGTACCTCTTTTACGATAATAATCTATTGAACCCGATAAACGGTTATTCCACAGGGCAAAGTCTAATCCGCCATTGGTCGTCGTGGTTTTTTCCCATGAAAGTAACGGATTCGGTCTGCTGGCTACGGTAGCCTGCAAGCCACCTACATTGAAGTTAGGGTTAAAATTGAAAGTGGTAAATGGTGCCGTATTGGTATAAACGTTACCACCGATACCATGAGAAACACGCAGTTTCAATCGGTCTACCCAATCTGCATTAAAGAATGACTCTTTGTTTATATTCCAACCGGCGCCTGCTGACCAGATCGGGGTATGCTGATATTTAGAACTTGTACCCCAAAGGTTCGATTTGTCCCAGCGAATGCTACCCGTTAGCAGGTATTTTTCATTATAAGTGTAGCCTATATTGCTGTAAAAAGAAACAAAACGTTCTACATTAAATCTTTTTACCGCGCCATCTGCATCTGTGAAACGCCCACTACCAAGGATAGTAGAGCCATTACTGCCTAACAACGTCTGATTCACCAAACTATAGGTTAGCGTGTTTGGATTGTAGTTATAAAGTGTTTGATTGTCGTAGTCTATTTTTCTATTTCTGATTTCAGAGCCAACAATTGCTGTTAAATTGTGTTTTTCCCCGAAAGTCTTGTCCACATTTAACTGCTGCCTAAAAACGTAGAAATTACTGAACTGATTCTCTTTATAATTTATATTTCCGTAAGGTAGATTAAAAATTGCACCTCCACCGGGAACAGGATTAGCGGTGGCCAAACTGTTTACCCTACTACGTACATAATAAGAGTTTTTATCATTCAACTGTTCGAGTCTTCTGGCTGCATATTCGTATTGAAAGCTCGGTTTATAAGACAGCCAATCCGTAATTTTCGCTCCAAAACTGATAAAAGATCTATTGCTGAAGTTCCTTGTTTTACCATGGTTCATCGCCTGCTCATCCAAGGGATTGATGTCCATATTGTAAAGACGGTTGTTATTGATCAACGCCATGGTATTGGCCGGTAAACGTGATGCTGCAGTAGAAATAAAGTTACTGCCATCAACATTCACCAAACGATCGTAAGGTAAATAAGTGTAACCTGGCGATAAAGTATTGTAGGGCTGGGTATCGCCTTCAGTGTAAGACAGGAATGTACTTAACTCCATATTCAGCCACTTATTGATTTGCGTGGTATTTTTGATGTTAACGCCAACAGATTCATCATCGGCAAATTTGTTCTCCGTTTTATTGTTACGGTAGGTTACCGAAGCATACAAGGCATTTTTTTCGGTTGCACTTCCTAGGCTCAGGTTATACTGCTGATAAAAAGGATTGCGCTTGCTGTACTTTTCTACATCATCATAGTATTGGTATCCGCTGGCTGCCAGCTGTGCTAACTTGGCATTTAGATCTGCCTGCGACAGGCTGCCTGCAGCATTTCTCAGGATGGCATTGATACCTTGACTTGGATAAGCGATATTTTGCAGTAAATTGGCAGCATAGCCAGCAGGATTGGTGCCGCGTAAATTTGGATTATTCGCAGCCCATTCTTTTTCCAGCTCTACGATATCTGCTGAACTAGTTAGGTTATCGGTATAAAATCTATAGGGTGAAATGGTAAATGTACTAGAGGCAGAGATTTGCGGCTGACCACTTCTTGCTTTCTTGGTCACAATAACAATGACACCGTTAGATGCACGTGCACCATAAATCGAGGCGGCAGCAGCATCTTTCAATACCGTGATACTCTCGATGTCCTCGAGGTTCAGTCCCGGTATACCTTCACCCACACTCCTGCTATTTGCATTTAAGTTTAGGTTTTCCACCGGAAAGCCATCAATCACAAATAAGGGTTGTACCAGTCCGTTCATAGAAGTCGTGCCCCTAATCAGTCCATTATTATATCCTGGTATCCGGCCTTCTAGCAGCGAAGGCAAACTGCTCAAACGCTGTTGATCCAATTGTTTGGAAGATACCGTAGAAAATGACCCGGTAACGCGCTCTTTAGGTAAGGTTTGATAACCGGTAGACACGGTTACTTCGTCTAGGTGGCCTGTTTGAACAGTCAAGATGATGTTGCCAAGATTTTGCGCAGCCTTGATCTCCCTAGTCTGATAGCCTAAAAATGTAATCACCAGCACCGCATCTTCATCCACGTCATCCAAGGTAAACTCCCCTTCGCTATTGGTCACTATCTTTTTTTTCGTTCCTTTTAAGCTTACAGTAGCTCCAGGAAGTGGCAGATTCTTTTCGTCTAGTACTTTGCCACTGACATCGATCGACTGAAATTGCTTAATAATTTTCTCCCACAGTGCAGGTTCCTTCTTTTTTACAAGGACGGATTTGTTCGTAATCGTAAATTCAAGCGATTGGTTTTTGAAAATCTGCTCAAGAACGTCGCTCAATTCAGCATTTTTCACGTCTATCGTCACATTTTTGGCATTCTTTAAAATGGAGTTGGTAATGACAAAATCATAACCGGTCTGGTCGCTAATTTGATCAAAAATGGCATATAGTCCGGCGTTCCTAGCCGATAAGGTAATTTTCTGTGCGTAGGTGCCCGCACTTACCTGCATGAAAAAAGCAAGTATGAGTAGAGTGGTTAGCTTCATAACTCTCCATAGTTTGTATTGCGCGCTAAAATAGCACACTGGTTTAGTGTAAATTTGATACATTTGATCAGATTGGTTGTAGCTTAAGCCTTGTATTTCGAGTTCGCGGCTTTAAGCGGTTAGTTAACTGTGTTGATTATCGGCCTTCTGTTACCAGTTCGATTAGCGTCGGACTGGTATTTTAATTGATGCTATAGCCAACCCCTAGTGGTTCCGGGGATGGATGAATTTCCGGCTGATGACTAAAGTAAATTGCTATCGTATAACGGTCACCCTCCTTCCTTCAACTTTAAATTTAACATCATTGGAATAGCTCAGCATATTCAATACTTCGCTTATGTTTTTATGGAGTGAAATGTTACCATTGAACAACTCGCCGGATGCTTTCCCGGTATAAATTACCTCAATATTGTACCAGCGGATCAGTTTGGCCATCACCTCCTCAATCGACTCATTTCTGAAACGGAAATAACCATTCTTCCAAGCCATTACATTTTTAATGTCTGCAGGTGCAATGGCAATATCCTGCCCATCCTGCACGGTCGATTGCTCTCCTGGCTTAATCATTTTTGTCTGTTGCAAATGATTTGATACCCGCACGCTTCCTTCTAGGAGTGTAGTGACTGCTTTGCGATCGTGTGGATAGCTGTTCACATTAAAATGTGTGCCCAGTACCTCAACTTCCTGCAGCTTGGTTTTTACCCTGAAAGGATGAGCTTTATCTTTTGCAATTTGAAAATAGGCTTCGCCAGTAAGTTCTACCTCACGCAATTTCGATGAGGCAAATGAGGCTGGAAATTTGATCGAAGAGGAGGCATTCAGCCAGACTTCACTTTGATCGGGCAAACGGAGACGATAAGTTTCTCCTCTAGCGGTCGACAAGGTATGCAGCTTTACCCCTGCCGTCATTTTAGCCGCTGTAGCCGTATAAACGACTTGCCCATCCGCTGTTTTACGGATCATGATCCCCGCTTCGCTAGCCAATTGACCGGCATTAGCAGCAGACAACACTATCTTTTTACCATTAGCTAGGGTAAGTGTAGCCGTGTTTTTACCGGGAGCAATATCGTTATTGAAGGTATTGACTAGTTGTTGTGGCTGCTGCTCGCTATTATAAATGAAGATAAGACCTATAAGGATTAAAACCGCCGCGGCCGCACCACTCAGCCAAAGTTTACGCAGTTTACCTTTACTCGGCACTACTGCTACCGGCTCAATCTGTGCTTTTAATTCATCCCACTTCTTATTGGTATCAGCAAATGAATAAATTTTCAATGCATCAGCAGCTTCATCCCTTAACGCACGAAGTTCTGTTAAAAGCACCTGTTCATCGGCACTTAGCGAAGTTGAGGACTGTTCATGAGCTTCCAGTTGCGCTAAAAGCTTGTTCCAGTCGGGAGTAGTATTGCTGAGATTTTTATCCATATCACAACACTGTCGTAGGGGCGTCGGAAATGGGTGACAGCAAATTAGAAAATTTCTATTTTTTTTCTAAAATAAATTTAAAAACACTCTGGTAATGAATCAAAGCGATTCCTATCATCACTAAATGATTACGAAGTGCGGCATAGGCCCTGCTTAATTGTGTTTTCACGGTGTTGATGGAAATATTTTGCTTTTCAGCAATGGCTGCGTAGCTCATTTTGCCCACTGCATGCATGATAAAAATGTTTTGCCTGCTTTCCGGTAGCCTTTGAATCAATTCCACCACCTTTAAGTAGCGCTGATGCCTGATTTCGTCATATTCTGGCTCATTGCCTCCCTCTTGTTCCGCTTCTAAAGCGGCCAGCATGGCATTCCTCTTCTCCGTCACAGCACTTTTACGCAGAAAATCGATGCATTTATATTTTACCGCTCTTCGCGCATAAGCTTCGAAACTGGTGGTCAGTTGAATGGTATGACGCCGCTGCCAGAAGTCAATGAAAAACTCCTGCACCATATCTTCTGCTATAAACTGATCATGAACATATTGCATAGCCACAGCGCACAGAAATTGATGGTTTCTGCGAAACATAGTTTCGAACTGGTCGATATGAAGTATTTTACGATCGTCTGCTTCCATTAATCAACTTAATGAATAACATAGTTAGTTAAAAGCAATGAATTTACGAAATAGTAGTTAGGTTTTAGGGGATAGTGGTTAGTGGTCAGGAGTTAGTGGTCAGTATTTAGAGGTTGACCAGACACTAACCGTTTTTTGATCAAGCTGGCACTAGGATTGACAGGCGTACTTAGCAAAGCCAATGCTAGCTCTACTGCCGCAACAGCTTTCTGCTTCCTGCCTTTTTACTTTCTAATCTTTTGGTAAACCCTCACATAATCTATCTCGAATCGATTTGGAAACACGGTATCCCCTACTTCTCCCCCGTTCATGCCGCCGATTGCCAGATCAAGGAGCATATAATGTGGCTGTTCAAATGGATTTAATCCCGTTTTATCTTTATTCTGCAATTCTTTCATCTCGACCTTATTTAACAACAGATCATCTACATATAAAGCGATGGCATGCTCATCCCAATCCATTCGCCAAGTATGAAACTGGTCTGCCCATTTTTCACCACCTAATTCTTCAATAGCTTTTGTTTTACTAAACCAGCGAGCTTTGAACCGTTGATTTGTTCCGGTCGCGATATTGGCCAACAGCATGTTACGGTAATATTCCATGATGTCTATCTCTCCGTTTGACGGCCACTCTCCCGTAACTCCCAAAGTCCACCAAGCAGGCCACATCCCACTACTCACACCAATTTTAGCCCGCATTACAAATCGACCATATTGCCAACTGTGTTTACCAGCCGTATTCACGCTGGCCGATGTATACTCAATGTCTTTTCTTGAAGTAGCCCAGTGTTCACTTGCTTCTTGATAAGTTGGATTGGGGATTTTTACTTTACGGGCTTCAATAACCAACACTCCTTTTTCGCACCAAGCATTATCCGATTGATACCATTGTAATTCTTGATTGCGGACGAAACCTTGCTCATATTTCCATTTGGTCGTATCCAATTTTCCATCACGGTTGAATTCGTCTGCCCAAACTAATCGATATCCTTCCTTAGCAAATTCCTTCTGAGCAAAAGATGCAATACTTGTAAATAAGCAGGAAAACATTAAAAAATTGAACTTTTTCATAGCGGTTGGCATTCTATTGACCTTTATTTAATTACGACTTCATAGATCATTGTTTTACTACCATCAATCAACTTAAATAATAACATAGTTAGTTAGAAGCAATGAATTTACGAAATAGTAGTTAGGTTTTAGGGGTTAGGGATTAGAAATCAGGGGTCAGGAATCAGTATCAAGCTGTCATTGGGCATAGACGGAAGTGCTTCGCAAAGTTAGTGCTATTTCAAAGTAGGCTCCCTACAAACGTACATCCACCACTTCCATAACCAAGTACGCTTCAGGCCTCTTGGCATATCGAAGTGAAAGTCGATAAAGTGTAAGCACTGACTTGAATAAATCAGATACAAGCAGGGTGCCGAAGTGATGCAACAACATTCAAAGTCTATTAACGTTCACACGTCTCAACCTGCGCCATCAAAGCTTTAACAAGATAGGCTAAGCAGCCTTGAACTTTTGCGGCAATGAGGCTAAAATCCTCAACCTTTGCACTTACTCACATCTAAAGCAGCATGTGTGTGGAAATGTAAAAAAGCTATACCTTTTTCTTGCGCCATCAAGGTTGGGTTTATGCAAGGGGCTTTAGGTAACCTGAACCGAGCCCGCTTCTCGGTAACCTGTGCCAATAGCAACGGATTTATTTCGGAATGAGTGGAAAAAATTAAATATTTTACGCCCAGCTCTATGTCGCTGGAAGGCATCTTCCTTTGTCGCGCCAAAGGAAGCAAAGCGCTTGTCATTGCTCTGAGGTGCCTTTTCACAGCCCAACGCATCAAAAAACAGTATCGCTGCCTGTCAGAACTAGACAGGCTGATGTTCGGTAATGCTAGCTGATCTGTAGTGCGACATTTTTTGATTAGGCTGCCACTGAGCATTGACGGCCTACTATCAGCAGCTTGTGCTTTTTCAACGGTGCTCCTACAGCCGTACAAATCCTACCACTGCCATTCCCAAGCACTATTCTCGCCCCTTTAGGGGAGAGACCCCGCACAGCGGAGAGAGGGGTTATAGGCTTGTGGCAACCGCTCAACCTAACCATCTTCATTCCCAAGCACCACCGCCTAGCCTATCGCCGCAGCAGAAAGCAACCTCAACCTTTGCACTCAATACATCTTTCACTACCAAGCAAGAAAGCAGCGTTCGTGTATGGGAATGTGCAAAAGCCTACACCTTTTTCTTGCGCCACTAAGGTTGGGTGCAAGGGGATTTAGGCAACCTGTCCCAATCCGGATAACCATCGGTTTCGCTTCGGAATAAGTGAAAAAACTCTAATCAATGGAAAAGAAGGAAGCCGTCGCCTAACTTTTACAAACTCGCTTCGGTATAAGGCAAGAAAAGATTTATTTCCCGCTCTTGGCCGCGAGGCCCATTTCTTTTGAAACAGCAAAAACTGTCTGCCGCTAACCTAAGGTGCCCTTCACGGCGCCTCCCACATCGTAAAACCGAGTCGCTTCGTTTTGTTACACAAAACCGTTTCACTAAGGCTCGGAAGTACAAGTCGAAAGTTACAGCTACGGGTTTTCGATCTTACCGCAAGGCTAGCGGCGGCGTACTATCAAAGTGAGTACTTTTTCAGCTGTAGCTCCTGCAACCGTAAACCCAACCACTGCCCTACCCAAGCTCAACTCTCGCCCCTCTGGAGAGAACCGAGCTTGCGAGCTCATTGATACCGATAAAAACAAGCTGTTAAAAATCAATAGATGAAGAACGTAGAGAGGGGTAAAAGAACTAGGCGCAGCAGTTAAGCATGTACAGAACTTGCCTCGGTGCAATTCCACTTTCTGTTTATCTCCTTCCATCCCTCTCTTCCTACCCTTTGCCTATACTTAGCCTATAGGTATCCTCCAAAACGTACCTACAACGCAGTTTTAGTGAAGTATCCTAGGATAGGACTAGGATAGGCATAGGATGGAGCATAGGAGAAGCTAGGTTAGAGACCGGGTTGAGCAAGGGACCAAGCAGGTACTTTGAGGTCCTTTTGAGTCTTTTCAGGTTCTTTTGGATCCTTTTTGGTCAAATAGGTCTTTTAGGGGCCAAATGCGGTCTTTTGCGCCAAAACAGGCCAAATGGGACAGGCTATAGCTCGGCTTTGGAGAACTTTGTATCGTTGATTAAATCCAAAGTATTATGGCACAACAAAAAAGTTTCATCAAATTAGAAGGAAAAATCGTGGATTTGACCTTCTTCAAAACCAAAAAAATTAGCCAAATATCAGAAACAAATTTGAGCTTAATTTGTACATTTAAGTGTTAGCATACCTTAGCGTGCTCAGTTGGAACGGTGGTGGGATCCAGATGCGTATGCTACTAATTTTATCCATGGTAAATTGATGATTCGTGTCAGTATAGAGGGAATTTCTCCGAAAGGAAATGTTGGGAGAACCTAAAACAGCTGACCAGCAACAGCCTCTAAAAACAACAAATAACGATCCTATGAAAATTAATTTAGTCCTATGTTCCATGCTAATGATATTTGGTAGCTCCCCACAAAATTTACTACATGAGAAGCACCACAGCCCATCAAAAGAGAATCGACTAGAAAGCTCCCCTTCCTCAAAAAATAAAGTAGGCTATGTAGTTCATGTGAATTCACTTACGCCATATGAACTCTATTTAGACGATATTCTCATAGATTTCTATTATGGAAATACCATCAGCAATACCACTGAATTGAACCCGTATCTACTAGGTAATGGCAAGCATACCCTGAAGATTAGATTTTTGCCGAAGGAAGGTGCATCAGACAAAATGCTATCGCCGGCAGACCTCATTTTTGATGAAACGGCCAGATGGCACCTCTACTTTTTAAAAACTGTTGCTGACAAAAATGATCCATTGGGCTATTCAAATGAATTAGACTATACTAATGGTGAGTTAAAGATCAAAGCCCCAAGCACCAAAGTTCCGTTTTGGGAACAAACTTGGGCACTTGATGTCAAAGACTTGCCTTATCAAGTAAAAGGCTGGAGTGAAAGTGAGGATTTGACAAAAATGGATCAAACTGTGCTGCAAAAAGAGGTCGTTAAATATTTTTCTCATCTAAAAGATTTGCTCAATAGCGGGAAAATTGAAGATTTCCGTAAGCTATGTAAAAAGAGAGATGAGGAATTGGATGTAGTTACCTATACCACACCTGAAGATTCAAAAATTGATGATCAAAACAATAAGGACAGGCTGTTGAAAATATGTCCTGGAAATATGCAAGCTTTGGACAATTATGAAATGAAAATCTATGGAAATGGCAAGTTGGTTACCCTAGTGATCTCCAGTGGCAAGTACAAAAATTGGAGCGCTTTAATGAGTAAAACACCTAAAGGAAGAGTAAGCAGCTGGGGTGCAATACTACATCGACCCAAAGGCTCAACTACTTTAGCAATGATTAGAAAATAAGGATGAACACATAGACAGCCAAAAAAAGACCAGTTATATACATTCCTTTTAACTTATTTTAAAAGACAGACATGAAAAAAATGTTGACTATCCTGCTTCAGCCGTTTTTCTTATTGATGTTGTTATCCTGCTCCGATAAAACGACAGAGAACAAGGTGTGGATGATCATCCAACCGCAATTAGAATTGAACAGGACCACCAAATTACAAATATTCTTTGCGGGCAAACCCAAACCAGGAAGTATCAAAATCATCCACCTTGAAAAAAATGACGACTATGATCTTGATCCTAGACAGATCGAGCAACAGTTAGCATCCGATGGCACCAACTTTTATTATGATATTGAATTCACGGCAGGTAGGTTGGGCAAGGCTACCCTACCGGTTATCGAAGCTGTGATCGATGGGAAAACCTACAAAACTGCAGAAACCTCGGTAGATGTAGTTCAAAAGCAATCTGTAGATAGCAACTCGGTTAAACTGGTATTGAGTACAGATAAAACGGCTTATCAAATGAACGATACCATCTCACTTTTCCTGCACGACTATTCCAGATTTTCACAGCGAGCGAGATTCACTCCCGCGGATTTGGTCAAAAATGGAGCACCTGAGGCCCTATTTGCAGTGATTGACGAAGGAAATGTGGACTACAAGGTGGGCATCGTTGGTTTTAAGAGATATATTGATTCCAATTTCAATGCATTCAATTTTAGTTGGAACGTAAACGATATCGGCAGGTACATGGAAAATCTAAACAACAGCACCTACATCAAAACCGAAATTTTCAGCATGAAACTTGTCGCCAAAAAAAGTGGCAAGTTTAAGATTGGCAGCAGCAGGTTCAACTACAAAGTCTATCCCTACTCGGAGGCTTTCAAAGAAGAATCCCTCAGTGAAAAGGACCTCTTGCGTACTAATAACAGAATGGATGTAAAATCAAATTTGATAGAATTCTTAGTCAAATAGTAAAATAGAAATCATTAGCATTAAAACTAGTTGTTTGACAATGAAACATCAGGCAGAAGCAAATGTAAATTAGAAGTAGGCTTCGAACTTAAGGTGATGTGGGGCCAAGCAGATTTGGAATCGATTTTATCTAACCCAACCAATATAATTCACTGAAATACAAAAAAGGATTACTCACTAAAGAGCAATCCTTAATCAATTTGGACAATAATTCGATTGGTATCGATCAGTAGGAATAGTTTGAATATTAATTGAGCAGACATCAAAATACAAGATAATTTTCGATTACCACACCTTGACCAGATTATAATAAAACAAAAAAGTTGGCAAATATTAAAAATTACTTATAACGCTAACTTTGGTTCAACAATGATTCGAATTCGAATCATTTTGTAAGCAAATTGATTGAAAACGTAGTTTTTATAAAATTTTAAAGTCAGGAGATCCAATTGTAAAAGGAATTAAAAAATGATAATTAACTAATAAAAAGCACGAATTGATTTTAATGGTGAATTTTATTAGCGAGACGAAAACTTCTATATAGTTTCGGTGTATGCTACTTTTCCTTTTTCCAAATAACTCCGCAAGCCAATCATAATAAAAGCTAAAACCCCAAATACCAGACCAATCCAGGGATTATAAACAATCCCTTTAGTTACAATCATCCAACCTCCAAGGGTTGTTCCTATGGTCACTCCAAGATTCCCAAATGAAGTGGCCAGACTGTTCGCAAATTCCAGAGATTTTGGTGCCGCAGAAATCATGTATGTGGATGCATTTAGAAAACTAGGAGAATATAAGAAGCCCCAAACTGCCACCACAATTAGCGTTGCATTAGTATTTCCTCCCGAAAAATGAAGTAATATAGGAATTAGTATCGTTCCAGAAAGAAAAAAGGCGGTGGTTCGAGTAACGTTTCTATTTAGCATTTTACCTGAAATCCAAGTGGATAAAACACCCATAATTCCAAATATCAAAAGCATCAGGCTTACCCGCTTATCATCCATCCCTTTCGACTTGTTAAGGTATTCGGCGAAATAGCTATAAGTTGAAAACCATGCGATGATCATGAACAAATTCATTGCAATACTAACAATAAAGGTTGGTACGCAAAGAATTCTCAACTGACTACCAAAAGATTTCTTCTCTATCACAGGCAGGTCCGGCAGTATGAAGTAAATTCCCGCGAAGGCTATCAAACTTACGGCAGTCTGTACGAAAAAAGAATATTCCCACGTCCATAGGCTTGCCAAATAAGTAGCAAAGGGAACCGTAGTAACCATAGCAATGGCAACACCGCTAAAAACAATGCTCATGAGGCTATTTTCATTTTTTTTATCAGCACCAGAAACCGCTACTGACAATGCTGTTGCGATATAAACAGGCTGGAGAAATGCAGGCATTACCCTGACTAGCATCAATAGCCAAAAAGGTGGAGAAAATGAGGACACCAATCCAGTCATTACAAAAATAGAAATGGCCGTCAGCATAATTTTTTTACGGTTGAAACCAGATACCAATAAGGTCATAAAAGGTCCGGTTAAGGCAATAATTAAAGCAAAGGAACTCAGCAGATATCCAGCAATATCAATACTTATTTTGTAGTGATTAGCGATTTGTGGTAAGATACCGATTACGCCGAACTCTGTGGTGATTACCCCAATAAAACCTAGGCAACCGATGTAAGCATACTTTTTCATCTCTGTGCACCGTGTTGAGTAAAAAACTTTACCAAATCATCCATAAGGGTAGCACTTTGATCAATCACCCCTCCCATTTGAAAAAATCCGTGTATCATCCCCTCATAAGTTAATGAAGTAACATGCACGCCATTTTTTTTTAATTTCTCCCCGTAGATGATACCTTCATCCCTTAATGGATCATACTCGGCACTCGCAATAAACGTTGGGGGCAGTCCACGAAAATCACGCTGCAATAAAGGAACTGCATCTGGATTTAAAGAATCACTAGCATTTGACAAATACCATTTCCATGCCTGCGCTCCACTTTGCGCATCAAGCAGTGGTCCATCCTTAAATATTTCCCAAGAGCGTGTTTTGAGTGAGCAATCAGTTACCGGGTAAATCAACAACTGGCAATTGATCTTTGCACCAAATTTACCGGCCAATGTAGCGACCAGAGCTCCACCTGCACTATCTCCGCCTATTGAGATTTTGTTAGGGTCAATGTTAATTGCCGCCGCATTTTCAAACAACCATTTTAGAGCGACAATTCCATCATTTAAACCAGCAGGAAAGGGATGTTCTGGAGCCAGCCTATAATCAACACTAATGATAACTGCCTTGGACAAATTTGATAACCTGCGAAGTGGGGTATCATGCGTTTCAAGGTCTCCTGCATTAAACCATCCTCCATGAAAATAAGCAATTACAGGGAGATTATCTTCCTCCGAGGGACGGTAAATCCTAAGCTTGATTTGGGCACTCTCCCCTGGAATTGCGATATCTTCAATCTTAAAAACCATTTCTTTTTCTCCGGCTAGGGGTATAAATTTTTCATAAAAAGCTCTTCCTTTTTCCCAAGAACTTACTTTATCGTCAACTTCTATTGAGGCGATATAATTCAGTGCTTGCTGCACTTGCGATGATAACTGCATATATTTATTTCGTAAAAATTTATAATTGAAGCGCAAATGTATATGGCACTTCTTAATTTTGCCCGCAGAGCAATCAATTGTTCGGTGCTAACAAATTTGTAAGTAATGGGAAAAAGGAAAGAAAGTTCAACCAACATGGTCAATGAAAAATGCATTACCGAAGGCTGTGACCTTACTTATGCGGTATGCAAAATGGGTGGTCGATGGAAACTCCTTATCCTATGTAAGCTCGAACATGGCAAGTTAAGATTTGGAGAAATCAGAAAATTGATCCCTAATATCAGTGAACGGATGTTAACGTTACAACTTCGCGAACTTGAAAAAGACGGACTAGTTAACCGTACCGTTTATGCAGAAGTTCCTCCAAGAGTTGATTATGAACTTAGTAGTATATCCAAAGAGCTAATCCCTATTTGGCTACAATTAAGCAATTGGGGAGCCAAACATCGGCAAAGCCAAGAATGCCAGATGTCGGTCTGAACAAGTTGCAAAATGCTATGCCCAATAAATTAGCTGGAGTAAGAGAAGATTAGTTATCGATAGAGCCTAATAAGTTGCTTTGAATATTTTCGTATTTTTTTTAACTTTTCTATATAAGTTCTGCTTTTCATTTTTTTAATGTGTTGTTCAATCATCCTAGCTTGCTGGTATGCCAAATCATTGAGATGAAATAAAAGTACCCAGTCGTTGGCTTTACTGGCAAAACTATCAGTATAAATACCTTACAAATGCTCATTTAATCGTTTCGGCAGATCCAAACAACTAGCAATATATAAACGGTTCATTTTTTTTGAGAAAAGGATATAACTGATGCCATATAACGGAAAAGAGTTTGGTTTTACCAAACTCTTTGTACCCAAGAGGAGATTCGAACTCCCACACCCATACGGGCGCCAGCCCCTCAAGCTGGTGCGTCTACCAATTTCGCCACCTGGGTATTTATGCTGCAAATATATCATTTGCTTTGGAAAGATAAATTTATTCATACACTATTTTCTACAATAGTTAAATCTGCACCTTTGTTCTATTGACGTAAAGGCATATAATGCATGGTCAGAAAATTGCTAAACTACTGAGCGTTACAACAGAACTGCTATTCCAGCGACTAGCAGTCAAAGGAAAGCCCATCGTAGGCCAACCTGATATTTGATGGAAGTTCTTTTTCTACCTCGGCATGTAGGCCCAAGTTATGACTGATATGAGTAAAATAAGTCATCTCTGCTCCTACTTTTTCTGCCATTGCTATTGCCTCATCGAAAGTAAGATGAGAAATGTGACTTTCCTTTTGTAGCGCATTTAACACTAAAACCTTAGTGCCTTTAATTTTCGATAAAGATTCTTCGCTGATGGTCTTGGCATCGGTGATGTAAGTAAAATCATCAATTCTATAACCCAAAATGGGCAACTTATAGTGCATCACTTCGAAAGGTATAATTGCTGTTGCACCTACCTGAAAACTTTCCTTATCAATGGTATGTACATCGATCTGTGGTAGACCGTGATACTTGGTTTCAGAGAAAATATATTGGAACTCTCTTTTTAACGCCTCCTTTACACGCTCTGTGGCATAAATGTCTATTCGTTTTTTAAGGATGTAGTTATAGGGCCTAATGTCGTCTAAACCCGCAACATGATCTTTATGCTCGTGGGTATACAGGATCGCGTCTAGATCGTTTACTTGAGCTCTTAGCATTTGGTAACGGAAATCCGGACCACTGTCGATCACGGTGCTTTTATCATCCGTCTGGATCCAAACAGAGGCCCTTAAGCGTTGATCTCTTTTATCGGCAGATTTACATACCTCACAGCCACATCCAATAACGGGAATGCCTTGTGATGTAGCCGTACCTAAAAAAGTTACTTTCAAAACAAATGAGTTGTGTTAATTTCCAAAGCTAATCAAAAAGGGCTTAAGCTAATAGCCTAAACCCTTTTTGATGTATAATTAATTTTAAGCTTAACGCAGGTCTACCACTTCAACACCAGGATATTTTTTGGCATCAAAGGCAAAGGTAGCTTCAGGAACTTTTACGTTAGGTGAAAATGTTTTCACATTATACGTATAAGTGTTGCCATTTTTTTCAAAAACCACAATGTTAGCGATCTGTTTGGCGGCTTTATCAATACTTAAACGCACTTTAAATACATTTTTCTTGATATCAGTTGGCGACAAGTCGATCATTTGATAAGTTTTTGCACCCACTTTCTGCTCGCCAGTATAGATATATTTAAAACCTTTTTCATAAATGGTAAATATCTTCGCCGGATTTAAAGCTTCGCCATTTGGATCTACGTTAGATACCTGCACTTCTTTATCATTTTTCAAATAAGTCCATTGCACTTTACCATCGCTAATCAGCTCTTGGTTAGTCATGGCTACTTTGTACTTATTTGCATTCGCTTTTACATATAAAGTACCTTGCTGAGTTTCCTTCACCTTTGCTTGTTTATTATCTAAGGTAAAAGTAAAGTCTGTCTTTACCACATCATACGAACGGTATTTCTTACTTACTTCGGCTAAAATTGCTTTCGCTTTAGGATCTGTTTGCGCCGAAGCTACCGAACCAAAAATACCTAGTGCTAAAAACGCCAATATTGCTCTCTTCATTTTATTATTCTTAAATTCTTTCTATTTATTGTTGAGATTACTCAAGAATTGTTCCAAAGCATATTCGTCTGGAATTAAAACTTCACGTGCCTTACTTCCCTCGAATGGACCGACAATACCTGCACCTTCCAGCTGATCGATAATTCTCCCTGCTCTATTGTAACCTAATTTCATTTTACGTTGAATCAATGAGGTAGAACCCTGCTGATGCATGACAATTAATCTAGCGGCATCTTCGAATAAGGCATCTTTATCGTCTGGATCGAAATCTTTAGTGCTGCCTTCCCCGTTTTCATCAATATACTCTGGCAATAAATAAGCATCAGGATATCCACGTTGATTTCCGATGAAATCAGAAATTCGATCTACTTCTGGCGTATCTACAAACGCACACTGTAGCCTAATCAAGTCACTACCAGTTGCCAAGAGCATATCTCCTCTACCAATTAACTGATCGGCACCACCACTATCTAGAATGGTACGCGAATCGATTTTCGATAGCACCCTAAACGCCAACCTGGCAGGGAAATTCGCTTTAATGGTACCTGTAATTACGTTTACAGATGGACGCTGCGTCGCTAACACCAAGTGAATACCAATGGCACGAGCTAGCTGTGCCAGACGTGCAATCGGAGTTTCTACTTCCTTACCAGCCGTCATGATCAAATCGGCAAACTCATCTACCACCAAAACGATATAAGGCAAGAAACGATGCCCATTGTTCGGATTTAGCTTTCGCTTGATGAACTTTTCATTGTATTCTTTCAAGTTCCTCACCATCGCATCTTTCAGCAAATCATAACGCTGATCCATCTCAATACAAAGTGAATTTAGCGTATGAACCACCTTTTTGGTATCAGTGATGATGGCATCTTCGCCCCCTGGCAATTTGGCCAAGAAATGACGCTCAATTTTATTGAATAAAGTTAACTCTACCTTTTTAGGATCTACCAATACAAACTTCAGTTGTGAAGGATGCTTTTTATAAAGTAATGACACCAAAATAGAGTTGATTCCTACCGACTTACCTTGACCGGTTGCCCCAGCGACCAAGAGGTGAGGCATTTTAGAAAGATCGGCGATGTAAACTTCGTTGCTAATGGTTTTACCTAAAGCTATGGGTAAATCCATGGTATTTGTAGCCCATTTTTCAGTACTGAGCACGCTTCGCATGGCTACCATTTCTGGGTGCGAGTTTGGCACCTCGATACCGATAGTCCCCTTACCAGGCATAGGGGCAATGATACGGATGCCCAAGGCCGCTAAACTTAGCGCAATATCATCTTCTAAATTCTTGATTTTAGAAATACGTACCCCCGGTGCCGGAATAATCTCATATAGTGTTACCGTTGGGCCAATAGTGGCTTTAATTTTATCAATCTCGATGTTGTAGTGATTTAAGGTCTCTACAATCTTATTTTTATTGGCTTCTAATTCATCAGAATTAACAGAAATCTTGTTGGTTCCGTAATTCTCCATCAAATCTAAATGCGGATATTTATAGCCCGATAAATCTAAGGTTGGATCATAATTTCCAAACTGTTCTACCAATTCATCCGATTTCAATTCCTCTTCTGTTTTCTCGATAGTGAAAGTGGGTTCGTCCACTTTGTCTTCTACTTTCGGTGTAGGCGTAATTTCCATCGCCAATGTGGTGGCCGCTACTACCGGTGCCGTAACTGCGGGGGCAGTTGGCGTTAATAAAATATTGGTACCTATTGGAATCGACGACCTTTCTTCTACTTCCGGCTCTGTCTTTTCGAACCTACTTGGTGTCAGTACAATATTTTGCTCTTGCTTTTGCTGGTTTTTATACCGGTCGTTCAAACTAAATTCTACGGGCTCAGATCTTTCTTCATTTTCCAATTCCATGTTTTCAGGAACTTCCGGCTCTACCATCCTTCTAGGATTTGGAACGCTCGGCTTTTCTGGAAATTTAAAATCAATATTGTAAGCTACAATGAGTACGGATAGTCCCAAAAAAATCAATAAACCACCTACGCCAGTTCTGCCAATCTGCACCTCCAAGAGTTTATTGGTCCAATACCCAAACTCCCCCTCTAGAAAATGAGGCGTTTTGGCAAAAAAAGAATGACCAAAACCAAAAGCTAGCGATAGGAACATCAAGAAAAAGAAGCTGTAAGCTAATACCTTTTCTACCGGAAATATCTTTACCTTGAAAAGCATTCGGTAGCCGATCACAAAGAATACGAACACGAAAAGAAATGAGGCTACGCCGAACCATTCGTAAATAAATTGATGTGATAATAAAGCACCGACCTTACCTAGCCAGTTCTGCACAATGGGGTCTTCTACCCCACTTTGCTTTAATTCTTCTATACTTTTAAACAGATTGCCCCAGCCTCCATTCGCATCGATCACATAGCTTTGATCTTCTTCCCAAGTGAAGAGATAAGAAGTAAAAGCGACCAAAAAATAAATAGAAAGGATAACGAAAAACAAGCCGATAATTTTAACCAACCTGCCATCCTGGAGATTAAGAGTTGGCAGATACTCGGATTTTACTCGGGGTTCTCTTGAATTAGCTTTTTGTCCACCCTTACTTGGCTCAGCATTTTGTTTGAAAGAATTGGATTTGAATGAATTTCCCCTTACCGACATCGTATCGTTTAAATATTTTTAATGAACAAATATAAGAAACTGTTTATATTCTTTTATTGTGCAAGGCATTTAGCTCACACTATTTATGTGCTAGCTTTAGCCTATTGAAGCTTTTGCATTCGCTATTTCTGTAACTTATAAAGCCTTGATTTTATTGCTTTAGTTTTTTTATTTTAATTTTATCCTGTATAGGAGCAACTGAGCAGGATTTTTGTTTGAGGATATAAATTTTATTTCGTTAATTTAACCTATTAGCGAAACCTAGTTTAAAAAATGAATATCGACCAGCTTGAAACTTTTATAGAAAACAATCAGTTAGATGAAATAGTGGCCCTATTGTCACAACAACCACAATTAGCCACACAAATCACTTCTCATCAGATTTCGCCCATGCTATTGGCCTGCTATTACAAAAAAATGGATATCGCTAATGCCATCGCTAAATTTATGCCTGAATTGAATATTTTCGATGCTTGTTCGATAGGTAAGTTTGACGAGGTGACCTTAATCGTTGCTAAAAATCCCCGTGCCATCAATGAATATTCTGCTGATGGCTTTACACCATTAGGATTGGCCTGCTATTTCGGTCATGAAGAGATTGCCCGCTTTTTAGTTTTAAAAGGAGCTGAAGTAAACTCGCCGAGCAAAAATGGCTTTAACGTTTTTCCTATTCATTCTGCTGTAGCAAGCAATAATTACAGCATTGCCAAACTCTTATTAGATGCCCACGCCTACCCTAATGTTTGCCAAAAGTCTGGCGTAGCGCCGTTGCATAGCGCTGCCCAACTAGGGAATATTGAAATGATCATTATGCTCTTAGAACATGGCGCAGATGTGAGTTTACGCATGGAAGGCGGAAAATTACCCGCAGATTTAGCCGCAGAAAAGGGTTTTGCAGAAATTGCTGAGATATTGAGAGATGACGATTAGGTTATACGTTTTAAGTAATAAGTTATAAGTAACCGATGGATAGCAAATCTTTATGCACATTGATATACGTAAAACTTACAACTTATAACCTACAACTTTATTATTCCCAAATCTTAGACCTTACGCGTTTCATGTAGGTCCTGATATCTAGCACCACAGCAGCCAAAATGTAAAAAAGTATGGGAAAACCCACTGCCAGAAAAGACGAGTAAATAAAGAACAAGCGAACTTTATTTGTACTCATATCTAACTTATTAGCCAAATAAGCCGAAACTCCAAAACTGCGTTGCTCAAAAAAAGTAACTATACGTTGAAACATCTCTTAGTCGATTTTAATCTAATTTACAAAATTATATAGATAAACTGATAAATATTATATTTTGATTTAATTAAGCTCAAATTTTCCATACTAAAAGCATGGCTATACGCTTCAACTTATTGCGAGCAACGAGAAACCGGTTAACCTCTTTTCAAGATCTTTAGTCCAATGCCACAGTTCAGACATTTACGCTCATTACAATAAGCCTTTCTTAATTGCAACAGTGCTTGAGACTGGTAGGCATGATCAACAACTACTCCGGCAGCTACATACTGGGAAACAATCACATTTTTCTCTGCGGCAATACTTTCTAGCAGGTAAAATGCCCTAGTTTGAAAATTAGCTTGACCTGTGTACTTACCGTAGGCAAATAGAAACAAACTTACCGTATTGATCAATAAATTATCGATAGAGGATTTGCCCAAAGCCACATTTACTTTTTCTGCTTCCTTATTAAAATGATAGTGACTTAGCCAAAAATCGTTGACAGGCAGTTCTTCGAACAATAAGTGCAGTTCCTTTACATTTTTCACCTCGAGCACCTTGGAGAATAGATGATTTGATTTCGCAATGAGCGCAGCAAATTGTGCCAATCGCAATGTTGGAAAATTCTGTGGCCGCATTCTTAAAAATTTCCACAACGAGATGTCTATAGGCGACAAATGGTACTTCTTCTTTAAGAAAGTGTACTCCACTTTTAATTGGTTAGGATAACTGTGCTCAAAACTTTGATTTAAGAAACCTGCCTGACCAAAAATTAAAGCTTCAATTTGTAAAGCATGATCTTTATGTTTTGCGAACAATTGTTGCGGTAAACTTTGGGCCAGCAATTGCATTGGCAATGCGTTCACTTTAAATCCAAAACTTCTAGCCATAAAATGATAAAAAGTTTCGTCCCAATTTCCATTGAGCTGCACCAGCCTTTCCAATACCTCTTCAGATTTTTGAGCTAATCGCTCTGTTAGTATTCTCGATAAAAAACCGTTGACCACAAACTGATCTATATTTCCTATTTGTTTTTCGCATGGAAAAGCATGGGTTGAAGCAATCAAGCTTTCGTAATTTTCAAATAGATAGGAAGGGATTTTGCCTTTTAAGCTCAATGTAGGCAAAATAGTACCATCGGCTCGTGTGATATCAGCATCATGTTCCCATACCACGTGAAGTATGACATTTTCGTAGGCGGCGTTGTGTTGATGCTGATGCACATTCCAGTCTGAAGACTTCAAATGAACCTCCACTTGCCCTACCCAAGTGGTATCATCCATCATGACTTTGGCAGTGGTAAAATCTGGTCCCGCATGTTTATTGGGAAAACCAACATGAAGTATTTCTACTGATTTTCCATCAACAGTTTGGAGCTTTAAGGTATCGTAAAGCCTAAATTGCCACACAAAATGTAAAAATTCCTCTGGAAAGCGCATAGCTCAATTTAGCAATAAAAACCTTAACAGACAATTTAAAACTCTTACCCGTTAAAGTTAAAAGCCAAAAACCCAAGCCCAAATCATTTTTTGATTGTGATCCGTAATGGAATAAATAGACGCTATGCCTTAAAAAAAACCTAAGATTTTAAGTGCTTGGTTTAACTTCTTTCTTTTTGTAATTAGTGATAAACACACCAAGAATAATGAGAACCGTAGCGATCAATAAATCATAAGTTACAGTTTCATTAAGCACCAACCAGCCTAAGAAAATAGCGATAATGGTATTGAAATAAGATAGAATGGAAACTTCGGTGGCGCTTACTTTTTTAAGAGCGTAATTATAACAGAAGAAACCCACTACAGATCCAAAAACGCCCAAGTAAACAATGGCACCTAAACTCTCCAGGCTCCAATCTTTAAAGTTGGTATCTGGCGATACGAAAGAAGCAATAATTAACTGCGCTACCGCAGCATAGGCAAACTGATAAAATAGATCAATAAAAATATGATTACTTCTATGCGCATACTTCTTGGTATAAATAGTCCCGGAAGCCCATCCAAAAATGGCCATCGCCAAATAGGTAATTCCAGTTTTATAATTAGGATCAAGTATATCGCCGATGCCATCTCTAAAAATGAAGGCAACACCGCTAAAGCCAATAATTACACCAACAAACCCTTTCAAACTTGGCTTCTGTAAACCAAACACTAAACTACCAAGAAACACCACAATGGGCGACAGTGCCGTCAACAATGAGGTGAGTCCGCTTGGAATGCTCTCTTCAGCAACGGTAGTCATGCCATTGGCAATGATAATCATTAAAGTTGCGACGATAATTTGTCTCCCAAAGCTCTTCCAACCGATCCATTTAAACTCTCTTTTGTAAAGTAAAATGGAAAGTAAAATTGATGAGGCAACGACCTGACGTAGACCAGCGACAAACCAAGCTGGAATAGTATGCACCGCTATCCTGATACCCAAATAGGTAGTTCCCCAAACAATAGCTACGGCAAACAAGGATACAATTAACTTGATATCTCTTTTTTGGCTCATATCAAATTGGCCGCCACTAGAATCTGCTCCATTTCTTGCTGTAAGGCTAGCGCTTCTTCTCTTGCTTTTTCTGCAAAGTCTTCTCCATTGCTTGCATAAATAATACTACGGCCTGCATTGATCAACAAACCACACTCACTATTTAATCCGTATTCACAGACTGCACTTAAACTTCCTCCTTGTGCACCAATTCCTGGCACCAACAAAAAATGATCTGGCGCCAAACGACGGACATTCTGAAATTCTTCCGCTTTGGTTGCGCCTACTACATACATCATCCTAGTGCTATCTGCCCACTGCTGAGAAGTGGTCAATACTTGCTCATAAAGCTTTTGGTCATCGCTTTGCTTTACCTGAAAGTCTTGACTGCCTTCGTTAGAAGTTAGGGCTAATAAGATGACCCATTTATCTTCATAAGCTAAAAATGGAGCTACAGAATCTTTACCCATGTACGGCGCTACAGTAATGGAGTCGAAACTCATTTGCGAACTCTCTTCTTTGAAAAAGGCCTCCGCATACATTGATGAAGTATTGCCAATATCACCACGTTTAGCATCCGCAATGGTAAATAAGTTTTCGGGGATGTGTTTCCATGTTTTGACCAAGGTATCCCAACCTTTAACCCCACGGGTTTCGTAAAATGCGGTGTTGGGTTTATAAGCAACGCATAAATCAGAGGTGGCATCAATGAGCTGTTTGTTAAATTCAAGAATTGGATCTTCGTATTTTAATAAATGTTTAGGCAGTTTATCTAACACTGGATCTAAACCTATACATAAGAATGATTTTTTTAATTGAATTTGTTCAAAAAGCTGTTGCTTGTTCATTTACGACGAGATTTTAAGGATTTGCAAAGATGGCGAAAGATTTACGATTTTAGCTATATGATTTTAGAATTAAAGTAAAAACTGGTTCATTGATGAATTAGTTATTTGTTAATATAAGCGGCTGTTTTGAACGTTAGATATAGAATTTGAGTTTTCTTGCACTTTTGTTGTTATTTAAACCCGATAATAGCGGAAATACTTTTTGCTCAGTGAAAAGCCTCATAGGTTAATAGACGCTGAGCAAATCAAACCTTTGAGGTTTGTGAATGGGTCTACAAAAAGATTGCAGCGAATAGCGGGGCTATCACTTCCTATGGAATGCCAGACGAAGATTTACGGGCAACTGAAACGATTGAATTAACGTGCTCGTAAGCACATTAACGCCGAACTACATCTATTTTTAAAAAAAAAGCTTGCAGATTAAATTTCAATTAACTACAATTGTGCCATAATTCTCAGAACGTTTATCTGAATACCTCCCGAAAAATCTTAGCAAGAAAATTCTTTAAATCTTTTAAGCCCTTTTTTGGTTGTATTATTTGGATTAAACCCAATAATAAAATTCTCGACAAAATATAAATGTTTAGTAAAACAGAACTAACTGAAAAGCTTACAGCTGAACTACGTGAGTTAGCAAAAGCGAATGGAGTGGATAAAGCAGGCGATTTACGCAAAAGTGACCTAATCGAAGAAATTCTAAAAAAGCAGACTGCTAGCGCTGAATTGGCTGTAACACCAGAACCAGCAGTAGAAAAGACTGCCGAAAAGCCTACTAAAAAAAGAGCTCGAATTGCCAAAGACAGTAACGATAACGCACCTGCTCCTGCGGCAGAAAGGCCTACGCTTTTTGACGAGCCTAAGAAAGCAGAGCTAGAGCAGATTGAAATTCCTTCCCCAGATTTTGAAGCAATTGCCCTAGTTACTGGTCAAGACCTTTCCAAACAAGAAAGTATAGCAGATAAGCTGAAGAACCAGAAATCAAAAAGAGAACGTGTTTCTAAAGATGATAAGGTTAAGCCGACCAACAATGAAGTTATAGTTGTTGAAGAAAAGCCTGCACAAGAAGAAAAACCTCAAAGAGCTGAAAAACCTCAGCGCGACGAAAATCGTCAGCAGAAAAACCAAAACCAAAATAACAATGGTGGCGGTAATCATAAACAGAACGAAACCAGCTATTCTAACTTAGATTTCGACAATACCATCACCAACGAAGGTGTTTTAGAAATCATGCCGGATGGTTATGGCTTCCTTCGCTCTGCAGATTATAACTATTTGTCATCTCCGGATGATATTTATGTATCACAATCGCAGATTAAATTGTTTGGTTTAAAAACTGGTGATACCGTTAACGGAAGTATCCGTCCACCTAAAGAAGGTGAAAAATATTTTCCATTGGTAAAAGTGATCAGCATCAACGGTCGTATTCCTGCAGATGTGCGTGACCGTGTTCCTTTTGATTATTTGACGCCACTTTTTCCTACCGAAAAATTAAACCTATTTACAGATAGCAGTAATTATTCTACCCGTATCATGGACTTATTTACCCCAATTGGTAAAGGTCAGCGCGGTTTAATTGTGGCACAACCTAAAACAGGTAAAACCAATTTATTGAAGGAAGTGGCTAATGCCATTGCTAAAAACCATCCAGAAGTTTATTTGATCATCTTGTTAATTGATGAGCGTCCGGAAGAGGTTACAGATATGGCCCGTAGCGTTAGAGCGGAAGTTGTTTCTTCTACTTTTGATGAGCCTGCAGAAAGACACGTGAAAATTGCGAATATCGTGCTAGAGAAATCTAAGCGTTTGGTAGAATGTGGTCATGACGTAGTGATATTGCTTGATTCGATTACTCGTTTGGCAAGAGCTTACAATACAACCGCACCAGCTTCTGGTAAGATTTTATCGGGTGGTGTTGATGCTAATGCGCTACACAAGCCTAAACGTTTCTTCGGTGCTGCTCGTAACATCGAAAAAGGAGGTTCATTAACTATTTTAGCTACTGCTTTAACAGAGACAGGTTCTAAAATGGATGAGGTGATCTTCGAAGAATTTAAAGGTACGGGTAATATGGAATTACAATTAGACCGTAAATTAGCTAATAAACGTATCTTCCCTGCTATCGACATTACAGCATCAAGCACACGTAGAGATGATCTATTGTTAGATAGAGAAAGCTTACAACGTGTTTGGGTATTACGCAACCACTTGGCAGACATGAACAGTCAAGAAGCAATGGAATTGGTACAAGCTCAAATCAAAGGCACTAAGAGCAACGAAGAATTCCTTTTGGGAATGAACGGATAGATAAAAGTTTTACGTTATACGTTATAAGTTGTAAGTTTGGCTTGCAATAAAACGTATAACGTAATACCTATAACGTAAAACCCGAATGCTGAACCTCCCAAATGCTTTAACCTGCGCCAATCTTTTTTCTGGCTGTATTGGTATTGTATTTTGTTTTAATGGCGATTTAAAATCTGCTGCCTACTTTGTAATTCTATCAGGAATTTTCGATTTTTTTGACGGCATGGCTGCCAGAGCTCTGAAAATAAAAAATACTATTGGCAAAGATCTAGACTCATTAGCAGATGTGGTAAGCTTTGGTTTCTTACCGGGAGCCGTCATGTTTCATCTGTTTAAAGCAAGTGATGCACCCCACCAATATCTTGCTTATTTCGGTTTTATCATCACCTTATTTTCAGCATTGCGGCTGGCGAAGTTCAATAACGACACCCGTCAAACGGTAGATTTTATTGGTTTAAATACACCAATGAACACTTTGTTCATTGTTTCGTTACCTTATGTGGCAGATTATCATCCCCAAATCATTGGAAACTGGATGGTTTTGGCTGCGATTTCTGTGGTATGCAGCTATTTATTGATCAGCGAAATAAAGATCTTTTCCCTTAAATTTAGTAATTTTAGATGGAGTGAAAATAAAATCAAGTTTGTATTTATGATTTTATCTGTGATTTTATTCGTTTGGCAACAGTTTGTAGCCATTCCAATTATCTTATTGCTATATATTGGCTTGTCTTTTGTTTATTTTAGACAGAAATAAACAAAAGAAATCTTCCGTATCGTCATTGCGAGGTACAGCCTTTCCCGACCATTCCTATCGTGTGAACACAAATATTAAGATTTATTTTTGCCTCTTTGCCGGCGGGCATCATACTTTTGAAGCATCAAAAGTATGCAAAAATGCTTGTCAACCTCCTGAGGTGCCTTTCCACAAGCCCAACACATCAAAAAAACATCACTGCCTGTCAGAAATAGACAGGCTTAGGCTCGGTTGTGACTAATTCTCGTTAGTGCTACTTTCTTTGATTTGGCTGGCACTGGAGATTGACATTCTTAGTAGCAATGGACAGTGGATTTAATAGGCGTGAGTTAACATAGAGTCGAAAAAGATGTGTCCACACGAAAGTACCATTCGGGCAAGCCATCACAAGTAAAAATTCCCACTACAACTGAGCCTGCAATTCTGATTTAGCTTTTGCTACTTGGCTTAGGATTATATTCAGCTCGTGTTTGATTTCTGCAAGTGCAGTTGGAATCATATCCACATTTACGCCTTCTTTAGCATTACGTTCAATTACTTGCACATAATCTCTAATATCTTCTCTACCTACATAATAAAAAGTAGGTTTTACTTTATGAGCAAATTCAGATGCAGCTTTCCAATCTTTTGCGTCTACAGCTTTTTGCACGTCTTCCAAATAAATTGGTATCTGCTCTACCAAAGTATCCAACATCTCGATCATAAATTCTGCACTATCGCCAGACATTTCTTTCAAATATGATAGATCTAAATCTTCGTTACTTTTAGCTGGGTTAATCATTGTTATAAATAGTTATATTTTTTCGACTGTCAATTCATCGGTCAAGTTAGTTAAAATGCTCGAAATTTTCTCCTTAAAAATAGGATGAATAAAATCTGCGGCAATTTCATTCAAAGGTGCTAGCACAAATCTGCGCTTATGCATCTCTGGATGTGGCAAATGTAGGTCATCATTATCTTGCACAATGATGTCTTCATAAAAGATAATATCGATATCAATGAGGCGTTCGCCCCACCTTTCTAACCTCACCCGCCCCATCTTCTGCTCTATTGCCAACAATACCTTCAATAACTGCATGGGCGCTAAGTCACTTTTTACGGCAATGGCTTGATTTAAAAATCCCGGCTGATCTGTTTTACCCCAGGCCGCTGTTTCGTAAACACTAGATTTTGCAAAAACATGACCTATTTCCTTCGCTATAAAGGCAATAGCCGTTGTCAAATTTTGCATCCTATCGCCCAAATTTGTTCCCAGTAACAAATAAGCATCTTTTAGCTCTAATTCCATATCGTTTTGTCTAGCCAAGCAGGTGAATTAATTTCCCGCTTCGCAGCGCTAATAGCAGTATAATCACAATGCATTTTTTATATTTACAAATTAAACGTTAATAAAATTTATGAAAGAATTTTTCAAATATGTTTTCGCTACCGTATTCGGTATAGTTATCTCGGCAGTTATTTTAGGCGTATTATTTTTCATTGTATTTGTTGGCATGATTTCGTCAATTGGCAGTGAAAAAGAAACAATAATAAAGAACAACTCTATTTTAAGTCTTAACCTTGACCAGGCGATTATAGAACGTACACCGGAAGGCTCCTTCGAAAGTTTCTTTAGCGGCTCTAGTGATAAAAGCATAGGTTTCAACGATGTAATTAGAGCCTTAAAAAAGGCGCAATCTGATGATAAAATTCAAGCCGTTTACATTAACGTGAGTGCGCCAAACGCTGGTATGGCAACGATGTTAGAAGTGAGAAACGCGATCATAGATTTCAAAAAAAGCAAGAAACCTGTAATTGCCTATAGTGAGGTCTACTCTCAAGGAGCTTACTATTTGGCTTCGGCGGCTAATAAAGTTTATTTAAATCCAGAAGGTGAGTTAGAATTTAAAGGCTTTAGCTCTAATCTAACCTTTTTTAAAGGTGCTTTGGAAAAACTGGGAATAGAAGCGCAAATTATTCGTGTAGGAAATTATAAAAGTGCAGTTGAGCCCTTAATTAACACCAAGATGAGTGACTACAATCGTCAGCAGGTTACTGCCTATGTGAATGGTTTATACGATACATTTTTGACAGGCATTGCTGAAACTCGCAAAATTAATAAGGACAGTCTAGCACAAATTGCTGATCAATATAAAATCCAATTACCTAAAGATGCCTTGACCTATAAAATGGTAGATGGCTTGAAATACAAAGATGAGATTTTGGATGAATTAAGAAATATCACTGGCACCGATAAGAAAAAAGAAATTAATTCGGTGAGCATTAATGAATACATCAAAAATTTACCGAGCGAAGGCGAATCTAGCTCTAAAAACAAGGTAGCTGTAATTTATGCAAATGGCGATATTGTTGGCGGCGAAGGTTCTGATAAACAAATCGGTTCTGAGCGTATTTCTCGTGCCATTAGAAAAGCACGTTTAGATGATGACGTCAAAGCTATTGTACTTCGTGTAAACTCTGGTGGCGGTAGTGCTTTGGCTTCTGACGTGATTTGGAGAGAAATGGTATTGAGCAAAAAAGTTAAACCAGTGATTGCTTCATTTGGTGATGTTGCCGCCTCTGGCGGATATTATATTGGCTGCGCTGCAGATAGCATTTTTGTACAACCCAATACTATTACGGGTTCTATCGGTGTTTTCGGCGTAATTTTCAACTTCCAAGAATTATTCACAAATAAGTTAGGTTTAAGTTTTGACGGTGTAAAAACGGGTCAATATGCCGATATTATGAGTAGCAACCGTGCATTAACTCCTGCAGAAAGAGCCATTATCCAAAAAGGTGTGAATAATATCTACGATACTTTTATCAGCAAGGTAGCTGATGGAAGAAAGAAAACAAAAGCGCAAGTTGACAGCTTAGGAGGTGGCAGAGTTTGGATTGGTACGGATGCGGTTAAAAACGGATTGGCAGATAGACTAGGTAATTTCAATGATGCTGTAACTGCAGCCGCTAAAAAAGCTAAACTAAAAGATTACAAAGTAGTTGAATATCCAGAAAAAATTGACCCTTTAAAAGAGTTTTTAGCTTCTGCTAAAGATAACGTGAGTGCTTATTACGCTAAAAAAGAGTTTGGTGAAAACTACGTTTTGTATAAGCAAATGCAAAAAGCGGTAAGCAATACGGGCATGCAAGCTAGAATGGAATACGAGATAAGGATAAAATAACCCTCAGCCTCTAAAGGGAAGCTAAAATGGTTTAATTGTTAAATTGTTGGCACGTAACTGAAAACTGCTAACTGATTACTGTTTAATGGAAAACAAACCCATAGCGCGTACGCTAAGGCTATTATCGCAATTAATGGAACTCCACAATGAGAATCCGTTTAAGATAAAGTCTGTGGCAAACGCTGCTTTTAAATTAGATAAATTACCTTTTGCTATTGCAAGCCAACCAATTAGCGACATCGACAAAATAGATGGTATTGGCAAAAGTATTGCGGCAAAAGTGATAGAGTTGCTAGAAACTGGAACTATTGCAGAACTAGAAACGCTGTTGAGCCAAACCCCCGCTGGCATTGTAGAGATGTTGGCCATTAAAGGCATTGGACCTAAAAAAATTAGTGTGATCTGGAACGATTTGCAGATTGAAAGCATTGGTGAACTTTATTACGCTTGTAATGAAAACCGGCTGATTGAAGCTAAAGGTTTCGGCTTAAAAACTCAAGAGGAGATTAAAAAAGTAATTGAGTTTAAAATGGCTGCCGATGGTAAGTTTTTGTATGCGAGAGCAGAGCCATTGGTAAACGAAATTCATGAAAAACTCTCGGTTTGGCTTAATCAAGTAGACCACGAATCCTTGTTTGGAATTGCGGGCGAATATAGAAGATTATGCGAAATTATTGAGGAAGCTGTTTTTGTCATTGGAACCGACCACCCTGACATATTAATTAATCAACTTATTAATTTTGAACTGGGTTTTGTAGAAACAAACACCAATGTTTTTGCAGCACAGACAACAACTGGCCTAAATATCAAGTTATTTATTGTTCCAAAAATTAATTTTTATCTTGATTACTTTAGATTAACAGGTAGCGAAGCTCACGTCGAGGAGGTGTTGGCATTAGCTGGCAATGCGAGCTTTAAAACAGAAGAAGAAATTTATGAAAAAGCGGGTTTAGACTTTGTTTTGCCAGAATTACGTGAGGATACAAATGAAATTGAACTGGCTAAAAAACATCAGCTACCCACACTCATTACCGATAGTGATTTAAAAGGTAGTTTGCATAACCACTCCGATTGGAGTGATGGCATACATACTTTAGAGGAAATGGCTTTGTATTGTCGTGATGTACTGAAAATGGAATATTTAGGTATTTGCGACCACTCTAAGTCTGCTTTTTACGCTAATGGATTAAACGAGCAACGAGTTTACGCACAACAAAAACAAATTGAGGAGCTAAACGAAAAGCTATCGCCTTTTAAAATTTTTAAAGGTATTGAGAGTGATATTTTATATGACGGCTCACTTGATTATAGTGATGAAATCTTAAAGACTTTCGATTTTGTAGTGGCTTCCGTGCACAGTCAGCTAAAAATGACAGCCGAAAAAGCTACAGAGCGCTTGTTAAAAGCTATCCAAAGCCCTTATACCACTATTTTAGGACACCCGACTGGAAGGTTGCTGTTAAGTAGAAAAGGCTACGATATAGACTATAAAAAAGTAATTGATGCTTGCGCCGATCATGGTGTGGTCATTGAGATCAATGCCAATCCTTTGCGTCTAGATTTAGATTGGCGCTGGCATCGCTACGCCTTAGAAAAAGGTGTTTTACTTTCAATCAATCCGGATGCACACCGTAAAGAAGGCTTTTTAGACATGCGTTATGGGGTAATGGTTGCTCGCAAAGGCGGACTAACAGCAGAGAAATGTTTAAATGCTTTTACATTAAGTCAGATCAGTGACTTTTTTTCCAGCAAAAAGATTTAAATCTCCTTTTGAAAAAATAAAATAACTTTGTGAATGATTAGTGAATTAGCCAACCAAATTTTTATACAAGCCATTGCTGATTATCATTTATTTGATGATATAGACCATCCAATTAACAATCCCTTTGATAACCAAAGTATTGAGCACCTACTCTATCACAAAAATTGGATTGACACTGCTCAATGGCATATGGAAGACGTGGTTAGAAATCCAGATATCAGCCCAGTGGAAGGATTGAGATGGAAGAGAAGAATTGATGCTCAAAATCAAGTGAGGACGGATATGGTTGAATATATTGACAGTTATTTCCTTCAAAAATTTGAGGGAATTAAAGCAAATGCTGATGCCAAAGTAAATACTGAAAGTCCGGCTTGGGCAATAGATAGACTTTCTATTTTAGCATTGAAGATTTATCACATGCAAGAAGAGGTAAATAGAGACAGTGCTAGTGCTGAGCATCGCCAGCTATGCCAAGGGAAACTAGATATTCTCTTGACACAACGTAAAGATCTTTCTACTAGCATAGACGAACTCTTGACCGCTATACAAAATGGGGAAAAATACATGAAAGTTTATAAACAAATGAAGATGTATAACGACCCAAGTTTAAATCCAGTTTTATACAATAAAGCTTAAGCAGCTTTGATATGCCTGCTAAAAGAATTATTATACTTCGCTTTTCGGCCATGGGCGATGTCGCCATGGTCGCTTCCGTTTTAAAGGAATTAAAAGAACAAAATCCTGGAGTTCAATTGATCATGGTAAGCAGGATAGCCTTTAAGCCATTTTTTAGCGAAATAAATGATTTAACTTTCCATCCTATCCAACCAAAAAACGAGCATAAAGGTTTTGCAGGATTATATCGTTTGTATAAAGAATTGAGATCTCATCAAATTGACGCTGTGGCGGATTTGCATGACAATATCAGAAGCAGAGTTTTGTCGCTATTTTTTAGGTTATCAGGCATCAAAGTCACTAGAATAGACAAAGGACGGGCTGAAAAGAACGCATTAACCAGAGCGAAGAATAAAATCCTTAAACCTTTAAAGCCAACCGTAGAACGTTATGCAGATGCCCTAAGAGCGTTAGGCTTACCACTTCAATTATCGCATCAATTAATCAGACAAACTCCGCCTATTCCAGAAAAAGCTAAAGCATTTTTTAGCGATGTAAGCATCAAAAAAATCGGTATTGCGCCATTTGCGCAGCATAGCTACAAAATGTATCCTGCGGCCAAAATGGAACAAGTAATTCAACTATTAATTGAAAGTGGGTATCAGGTTTTAATCTTTGGCGGCGGTGACAAAGAATTCCAAATCGCCGATCAATGGAGCGCTAAAAATCCCACACTCATCAATACAATTAAACAATTTACACTTCAAGAAGAGCTTCACATCATTGCATATTTAGACTTAATGTTAAGCATGGATTCTTCCGGAATGCATATGGCTTCGCTGATGGGCGCGCCTGTAGTTTCTGTCTGGGGCCCAACACATCCATTTGCTGGTTTTTTAGGCTACGGACAATCTATGGACGATTGTATCCAGATAGACCATCCTAGTAGACCTAATTCGATATACGGAAACAAACCTTGTCTTTGTGGTGTTGAAGAATGTATCAGCCTAATTGAACCACATACGATTCTTGAAAAAATAAAGGAGAAACTAAATGGCTAAACAATTGATCATCGTCAGACACGCTAAATCTGATTGGGGAGATTTTAACCTTAAAGATTTTGATAGGCCGTTAAATGCTAGAGGGCATCGCAATGCGCCGGAAATGGCCACGCGTTTAGTAGAAAAATCTATACAACCATCACTTATTGTCAGTAGTCCGGCTTTGCGAGCAATAACCACTGCAAATTATTTTGCTTCTTGCTGGAAAATGGAGTCTGAATTTATAAAGACTGAAAGCTCCATTTATGAAGCGCCTTTTAAGAACCTGCTGAAGGTGATCAATGGCTTATCTGATCAACATGACATCGTGGCTATGTTTGGGCACAACCCTGGCTTAACGGATCTTTTGAATTACCTCACAGACGAACACATTGCGAATATGCCAACTTGTAGTGTGGCGATGATAACATTTCCTTTTGACGAGTGGAAAATGGTGAGTAGCGGTACAGGAAGCTTGCAACTATTTGATTATCCAAAAAGCGGATTAGATTGACAGGGTTGTCATTCTGAACACCACGAAAATCTAAGCTATATCTTCGACAGGCTCAGTATGACAGGCTAGTCAAATTTGCTGATTAAAACTGAAGGTGTTTAACCGTTTGCCCTCCATTAATCAATTGTTTCAATGAATCGATACCGATTCTAAGATGGGTTTCTACATAATTAGCAGTTACTGAACTATCGCTTTCTGAGGTTTTCACACCTTCTGGAATCATCGGTTGATCGGAGACTAATAATAAAGCTCCTGTAGGGATTCCATTGGCAAAACCTGTTGTAAAAACGGTCGCTGTTTCCATATCTACGGCCATTGCACGGATGCTCTTCAAATACTTTTTAAAGTCTTTGTCATGCTCCCAAACCCTACGGTTGGTGGTATAACATGTTCCAGTCCAATAATCTCTAGAATGATCTCTAATGGTTGTAGAAATTGCTTTTTGCAAGGCAAAGGCAGGTAAGGCAGGTACTTCTGCTGGCAAATAATCATTAGATGTCCCCTCTCCTCTAATTGCTGCGATTGGAAGTATCAGGTCACCTATTTGATTTTTCTTCTTTAAACCGCCGCATTTACCTAAAAACAGCACAGCTTTAGGTTGAATAGCCGTTAACAAGTCCATCATGGTTGCGGCAAGCGGACTACCCATACCAAAATTGATAATGGTAATACCATTAGCGGTTACGCTTTGCATGGGCTTGTCTAAACCAAATATAGGTGCATTGTCATTCCATTCAGAAAACAAAGATACATATTTACTAAAATTGGTTAATAAAATATACTGACCGAATTCTTCTAAAGGTCTACCGGTGTAACGGGGCAACCAGTTCTTAACGATATCTTCTTTAGATTTTAAACCTTTTCTAACTGGTGTTTCGACCTCTTTAGCTTTTTTAGCTTTCTTAACTGCTTTTACTACTTTCTCGTCTTTTTTTACATCTTTTTCTTCATTCATAGGTTTTCTCCTTTCTTTTAAATTTATAAATTTTTGTTGACAGTTTATAGTCGATGGCTATGAATTATGTACCGTTAACTATAAAACTATAGGGTTAAAAAAAATCCCGAGCGAGTCGGGATTTTTTATTTTAAGCGGCCTTTAGTTTCTTGAAATCAGATTTCTCAAATTTCTCCTTGGCGTAAGCTAATGTAATTTCCAACTCTTTTACATTCACGTCAGATGGCGTTTCGTACATCGCATCTATCATAATCGATTCGCAAATGGACCTTAGCCCCCTTGCACCTAACTTGTACTCCATTGCTTTATCGACGATGAATTCTAAAACTTCGTCATCAAACTTAAGCGCTACATCTTCGTAATTGAAAAGTTTCACATACTGTTTAGTTAATGAATTTTTAGGCTCGGTTAAGATATTGCGTAAAGCTTCTTTATCTAATGGCTCTAAATGCGTTAAAACGGGTACACGTCCAATTAACTCTGGAATTAAACCAAAAGACTTTAAATCTTGCGGAGTGATGTATTTATATAAATTCTTAAAGTCGATTTCAACATCGTCTTTCTTTACTTTATAACCCACAGCTTGCGTGCGTAAACGGTTAGCGATCTTTCTTTCGATACCATCAAAAGCTCCACCACAAATAAACAAAATATTGTTAGTGTTTACGGCAATCATCTTTTGATCTGGATGTTTTCTACCTCCCTGTGGCGGTACATTAACGATTGTACCTTCCAAAATTTTAAGTAATGCTTGTTGTACACCTTCGCCGCTTACATCTCTTGTTATCGATGGGTTATCGCTTTTGCGAGCAACCTTATCTACCTCATCAATGTAAACAATACCACGTTCTGCCGAAGCTACATCATAATCAGCTGCTTGCAAAAGACGGGTTAAGATACTTTCTACATCCTCACCTACGTAACCAGCTTCCGTTAATACAGTCGCATCAACAATACAAAATGGTACGTGCAAGATCTTTGCTATGGTTTTGGCCAAAAGCGTTTTTCCAGTTCCCGTTTCACCAACTAGCATGATATTGGATTTTTCGATTTCTACTTCATCCTTATCAATCTTTTGACTTAATCTTTTGTAGTGATTATAAACTGCTACTGAAAGTACTTTTTTTGCATCGTACTGTCCAATCACATACTGGTCTAAATGTTCCTTAATCTCAGCAGGCTTTAAGAGCTTGAACGATTCGTCAAACGCCTTACCTTTTTTATTCCCCAGCTCTTGCGCCAGTAAAACATTGGCCTGATTAACACATTTATCGCAAATGTAAGCATCCAATCCCTCAATTAACATTAAGGTTTCACTTTTTGGAGTACCACAAAACGAGCAATGTGAATCTTTACTTTGTCTAGCCATTTTTATTTTTTTGTTATGAGTTACAAGTTACGAGTTGCGGGTTACGGGATAGCTCCAATAACTCGCAACACACAACTATTTTGTTCCACCTAATACTTCGTCAATCATTCCAAATTCTTTAGCTTCAGAAGAAGTCATCCAGTAATCTCTATCAGATGCCTTTTCAACCCACTCGTAAGATTGTCCTGAATGCGAAGAAATAATATCGTACAATTCTTTTTTCAGTTTAAGCATCTCTCTTAAATTGATTTCCATATCTGATGCCACACCCTGTGCACCTCCTGAAGGTTGGTGGATCATCACTCTAGAGTGCTTTAATGCGGCACGTTTACCTTTCGCTCCTGCTACCAATAGCACTGCGCCCATAGAGGCTGCCATACCAGTACAAATTGTAGCTACATCTGGTGTGATGTATTGCATGGTGTCGTAAATACCTAAGCCTGCATAAACCGAACCGCCTGGCGAGTTAATGTAAATTTGGATGTCTCTATCTGCATCTACCGATTGCAAGAACAACAACTGTGCTTGAATGATATTTGCGTTTTGATCATATACCGCATCACCTAAGAAAATGATACGATCCATCATTAAACGAGAGAATACGTCCATTTGAGCCACATTTAATTGACGCTCTTCGATGATGTAAGGAGTCATTGATTTTGGCGAATTGTTAGTAGCACCGATAAATCTATCTACGTTTAATCCGTTAATGCGATGGTGTTTAACGGCATATTTTCTAAATTCTTCTTTATCTATTTTCATAACGGGATTAATGTTAAGCGTTAGGGATAAACGTTTGAAAGCGTTTTACCAAAACGAAATTATCATGTTTACAATATTTCTTTAGATTGGTTAATTTTCGTGCCAATCTGTATACTCCGCTAAAATAGCAGATTATACGACAATAAGAAATACCCAATTCTAATAAGGATATATTTAATACCTCTTATTTATACTTTTAAAAAACGCAATCAATCGTCTTAAAAAGAAACCAATAGAAAAAACAAAGGCTTTTATATAACAAAAGTCCCGATTTAAAATCGGGACTCTTATAATTTTATCTACTGACAAACGGTCAGTTTATTGTTTTCGCTATTGCGAGGTACGAAGCAATCTTACACATTAGGAGTATAAGCTATCGCTTTAGGATTGCTTCGTGTCTCGCAATGACTTGATGCCTACCAAGCTCAGCTACTATTTCAACTCAGTAAACTTGTTATAAGCAATCTCTTTTTCTTCTAAAGTAGCTACCGATTTAATGTAATCGAAAACTTTTAATGCTTTCACTTCTTCGAAAATACGGTTCGCATTTTCTTTTTCTTGCAAGAAGTTAGCAGCATACTGTGCCAATTGATCTTCTGGAAGTGGCGTTGGGCTATACATTCTGAACTGAGCGTCTAAGCGTTGTTTTGCCGCTTCAAAAACATCAGTATACTCGATTTTGATATCGTTGTCTTTGATGATTTTATTCTCAATTAAAGTCCATTTCAGATTTTTAGCAAAATCATCATAACCTTGAGCTAACTCTTCGTCAGTTAATTTCTCATTAGTAGCTTTTAACCACTTACGTAAAAACTCATCTGGCAATTGCATTTTAGTTTGCTCTGTTAATTGCGCATAAATATCATTTTGCAATTTACGGTCAGCATCTTGCTTAAACATGGCTTCAATTTCTTCAGTAATCTTCGCATTGAAACCAGCTTCGTCTTTTACAGCATCAGCACCAAAGATTTTATCAAAGAACTCTTGATTTAAATCAGCCTCTTCTAAACGATTTACGTTTTTAACAGCTACAGAGAATTTAGATTTCAATTCTGCAGCATCTTCTTCGCTAATGTTTAACAATTTTGCAGTGGTAGCAGCGTCATCGCCGAAAGCCTTATTCACATCTAGCTCGAAAGTATCATCTTTTTTAACACCAACTAAGGTTTTCAAGATTTTCTTGTCAGTAACTAAATCCAAACGGATCGAACCAGTAGCTGTAATACCACCTTCAAACTCAGAACCATCGTTAGCTAATTGTTTCAATTCAGCGTAAAGCACATCACCTTCAGCAGAAACTTCAGGATTTGTCATTTTACCATAGCTTTTACGGATGTTCTTCACACGCTCGTCTAGTGTCTCTTGATCAGCTTTAACGTTGTAGTAGGTAAATTTATCTTTAGAAGAAACCTCGATATCAACCGCAGGTGCTAAACCTAACTCGTAAGAAAAGTTAAATGTGTCGTTAGCGTCCCAGTTATACTGACCTTCCTCTTCAACAACAGGCAATGGTTGACCTAAAACCTCAATATTATTATCTGTAAGATATTTTGAGATATTGTTATTCAACATATTGTTGATTTCCTCTACCAAGATACTTTTTCCATACATTCTTTTAATGTGTGCAGCTGGTACCATTCCTTTACGGAAACCTGGTAAATTAGCTTTCTTAGCCTGCTCCTTAATAGCCTTTTCTACATTTGGCGCGTAATCTTCAGGTGCTAAAGTAATTTTTACTAAAGCATTTAAATCGTCAACTTTTTCCTGTGTAATATTCATTTAGCTATGAGTATTGAGATATGAGTCCCGATAGTTATCGAGATGAGCAAAGAGATTAACCTACCCTACTCAAACACACATCGATTCTTGTTTAATTCTTTATCAATGTCTTTTTAAAATAAAACCGTCCCGATTTGCATCGGAACGGCCTTTATCTTTAGTGCGGAAGAAGGGACTCGAACCCCCACGCCGTGAAGCGCCAGATCCTAAGTCTGGTGCGGCTACCAATTACGCCACTTCCGCAGTTAGGATGTATTTAGGACTGCAAAGATAGAACTTACATTGACTATTTCGCAACAAAAGGAGAAAAATTTTCAATTTATTTCGATAAAAAACCTAACACATTCATATTCAGCAGAAATAATTTCTACCGAAATGCGACTCCACTAATAGATAATACTTCTGCGCCCCTAGCAACATCGCTTGCATTAGCTTTTACCTCAAAGTAATTGGCGGCAGGACACATCATTTCTGTATATCTGGTTTTCTTAAATGGAACCGTTACTAATTGATTTTTAATTAACCTCAACAAATTAGTTTGCTTCCATTCCGCATTTGACACTTTAGTGCGAGTAGCTTGTACTGGTTTACCTTCGTTAGCTACTTGATCTATTGCATTTACCCTTTTAAACTCTCCAACCGCACTTAATAGATATCCATCACAATCAAAGTCTCGTTCAAATTTCTTACCTGCACCTTCTACTACAAAACGCACTTTTTTATCCGACAATAAAAGTAAAGACATCTTCACTTCTTCTCCAGGATACCAGTAATACTCCTTCTGAGCCGGTGCATTTTCAAAGATTGATTTCTGTCCGCTTTCATGCTCCGTCCGACGTAAAAAGGGGCGGAATGCTTTTCGAGCTTTAGAGACTTGGCCATTTTCTTCCTTGATCACTTCCCAAGCTAAACCAATATCTGTTTCCTGGTTCCCCATGCTTCCACCAAGATAGATGGATGGGTTGTCTAGGTACTGACTTGGCTTCTTAGAATGTTTCCTGTTTTCGTCAAAAGACACTGTAGGCAAAACAACCGTTCCCTCTATCCCACGCCAATAATCGTGGCTAGAAACTAATTTACGATAGTAAGCTCCTTCAAAACAAGGTTTTTGAGCAACAGGCAACACTTCATTTGGAATCGTCATATCGATACCACTACCCAATGGTCCAGCCTTATTCACGCCACAAGCAAACAAACTACTTATGCCAGCTACAGCAAATCCAACTAATAAACGACGCATAATTTTCAATAATTTAAAAACTAAGTTATAATTTTTAAATTATTTTAAAAACTTAAAATAGATTTATTTCCTAATGAGTTGATTTTGAAACTCAAAAAAGTATTGTACAGCTTTTACTAAACGACTGCCATACCAAGAAAACATTTCGCCATCTACCAATATCACCTTTGCTTGTGGCAAGGCCAGCCGAATTTCATCGAGGTGTTTTTCTTTAAAGGGGTAAGGTTCGGAAGACAGAAAAACCAATTCACAGTTTTTAGTTTTGAGTTTTGAAAGTTCAATTTCTGTATATCTATTTTCGGATATCACATTGCTCAAGCCGATCTTTATTAAAATATCATCTATAAAAGTATTTCTTCCTGCCAACATGTAGGGATCTTTCCAAATCACATAAGCCACAGTTTGATCAATAGCTTTCTCTAATCCTAAGGTTTGCAAATCTCTAAATCCAGCGGAAATTAAATGATTCAAATAATCAGCTTCGGGTTTTCTATCTACTAGATCACCAATATCGGCAATGGTTTGTATGGCATCTTCCAAATTGTAGATGTCGCTCATCCACACTGGGAATTCTTGTTGTAGCAGCTCGATATCAGCTTTGCTATTTTCTTCTTTGTTCCCAATAATCAAGTCAGGTTTTAGATCCCTAATTTTCTCAATCAAGAGTTTTTTTGTTCCACCAACTTTAGCTTTCGCAGCAAATTTTTCTATGGGATGGATGCAAAACTTTGTGATACCCACTACTTCTGCATCTAAGCCTAGATCAAAAAGCAGTTCTGTTTGCGAAGGCACTAAAGATACGATCCTTTTAGGCGGATAAAGGATTGAAATTTCGGCGCCTAACTGATCTGTGAAAGATTTCTGCATTGCACAAAGATAGTTTTAATTTGAAAGTGAATAGCCTATCGCTTGCCACCCAGCCCAACTTGATGTAAGATTGAATTAGCCACGATCAGACTTAATTAAAATTCCAGTCATCAACTATTTAAATACTTGCTTTTTCTAAAGCTTATTACCTTTCTAATCAGAATAGCATGATAAAAACTAGGAATGTCATGATCCCATTTTGGCAAAAACAAAATAATGAGCAACACATCAAGCTGAGAGAGCAAACCTAAAATAATACAGGATTTAAGCACCCAACCGCCATAACCAAAGCCTAGCATGCTGGTGAAGGCCGCCAAAAGTGTTAAGCCCCACATTTTTGACAAGAATGCATGTGTACAGGTCTCCTTACCAAATTTAATGAAGCTGGTTACATAACAAGTAGCCTCCATTACCAATAAAGCAATCACACCTAAAAGATTTTCTTTGATTAATTGGGGATGAATGAGATAACAACTCCAAGCAATACACAGCCAGAAAACCAGATCCGTTTGACTATCTAATCTTCTCATTTTTTCAGTATCAATCTTAAGTTTCCTAGCAATAATACCATCGAAAATATCTGAAAAAAGCCCTAAAAACATTAAAAAAAGTATCCAATGAGCGGCTTGCTCTTTCATCAGAAAAGAAATACATACCACAATAGGTGCTAATAAAAACCTAAAAAGAATTAATAAATACGGAACACTCATTACTTCTAAGGTAAATCATTTCAATGTATAAAAATCAAATTATCGTATCTAATAGTTGAAAATATCCGATTAAAACAAACAAAAAACGTTCTAATGCCTTTTTATAACTAGGATACTTAAGATAAAAGCATGAGCAGAACAATTATTATTTCGAATAGACTACCCGTTAAAATCACTAGAAGCAATGGAAAATACGTTCTTAAAAAGAGTGAGGGTGGTTTAGCTACCGGACTAGGAGACGTTTACAAAAATGGAAGTATGTTATGGGTAGGTTGGCCAGGCATCGACATTCCTGAAAAGGATCAACCAGAAATTGCTGAAAAACTAGCATCCCTTAATCTCATTCCAGTTTTTTTAACGCAAGAAGAAATTAACCTGTTTTACGAAGGGTTCTCTAATGAAGTATTATGGCCTGTTTTTCATTATCTGGTAACTTACGCCCGCTTTGAACAAGTTTATTGGGATAGTTATACTACTGTAAATGAAAAATTTGCAACAGCTACCCAACAAGCGTTTAAGGACGGCGATCAAATATGGGTGCAAGATTATCAACTTTTGTGCCTGCCTGCGCTCTTGAGAGAAAGGCTAAGCAGTACTACTATAGGATTTTTCCAACATATTCCATTCCCGTCCTTTGAAATATTTCGACTAATTCCTTGGCGGGATAAATTAATTGAAGGCATGCTAGGTGCAGACTTGATAGGATTTCATACCTACGATGATGTTCGTCATTTTTTAAGCGCTGCATCACGTCTTACACCCGTTACTTTTTCATCGAACATTATTTCTAAGGGCGACCGACAAATCATCGTCGAGCCGTTTCCTATGGGCATTGACTATGATAAATTTGAAAAATTGCCATTGCAGCGACAAGTTAGGGCAGAAATAGACAATCTCAATAGTGAAAAGCGTGGCCGGATTGTGCTTTCCATAGATCGACTAGATTATAGTAAAGGAATATTGGAACGCATTCGAGCATTCGAACTTCTATTACAACTGCATCCTAAATTTATAGGAGAAGTCAACTTATTCATGATTGTGGTACCCTCCAGAGATACGGTGCCACAGTATAAAGAGCTGAAAGAAAAAATAGATCAGTTGGTGGGGAATATCAATGCCAAATACCGCACTTTAGACTGGCTTCCCATCAATTATTTCTACCGTTCTTTTCCTATAGAAACACTCTCGGCCATGTACAGTGTAGCCGATATCTGTTTAGTTACACCAATGAGGGATGGAATGAATCTGGTAAGCAAAGAATATGTAGCCAGTAGAAGAGATGAAACAGGTGTGCTAATCTTGAGCGAAATGGCTGGGGCATCCAAAGAACTTAATGATGCGATTATCGTTAATCCAAACAACATTGGGGATATTATGAATGCCATAGTGCAAGCGTTTATTATGCCAGTGGAAGAACAAAAAAGAAGAATGCAGATTATGCGCTCTTTAGTGAGCAAATTCAATGTTAAAAGGTGGGTCAATAACTTTTTAAGTCGTATGGATGACGCAAAACTGCTGCAACATTCCTTAAAAACTAAACATGCCGTAAATAAAGTTAGCGAGGGCATTATTCATAGATATACTTCCACACAAAAACGCATTATCTTTTTAGATTATGATGGAACCTTAGTTGGTTTTAAGGCAAACATAGACGAGGCTAGTCCTGATGAGGATCTACTACAATTATTAAGTGAATTTGCTGAAGATCCAAACAACACGGTGGTCATTATCAGTGGAAGAAAACATGAGACCTTACAACAGTGGTTTGGCCATTTAAACATCGGCATTATTGCAGAACACGGGGCTTGGCAGAAAAGGCAAAATGAAGAATGGCATTCGCTACCCCTGTTAAATGATCAATGGAAAGTAGAGATCAAAAGCATTTTAGACACTTACACGGACCGCACTCCAGGCTCATTTATTGAGGAGAAAAGTTTCTCACTGGTTTGGCATTATCGTAAAACAGAAAGTGGCTTGGGCGAACTAAGAGCTAATGAAATCATTAACAACCTACGTGTCCTGGCAGCCGATAAAGGTTTACAGATCATGCCTGGAAACAAAGTAATCGAGTTCAGAAATATGGAAGTGAATAAAGGAAAAGCTGCCATGAATTGGATGCATGAAACCGAATACGACTTCATTTTGGCTATGGGTGACGACCATACTGATGAAGATATTTTTAAAGCGATGCCTAACAGTGGGATCACGATTAAAGTTGGCAGCGAGGTATCGGAAGCAAAGTTCTATTTAAACGACCATGAAGAAGTAAGGGAATTATTGAGATCCATCTTAGACAATGCTTAATAAATCCGACTTTTTGACCGCAGCATAGCGATGGAGAAGAGAGAGAAAGCGCAACCGTAACTAAACTTTAATTTAGTTTAATCATAAAAGTCGAAAATTTTAAAGATTGTAGACTTACGAAGTTTTTGAAACTTCGTAAGTCTACTCCATAAAACCTCTATAAAAATACCGGTCTATCCAACTTTGTTGCAATTCGATAAGCCGCGTTCATTAAACCCACATGACTATAAGCTTGTGGGAAATTACCCCACTGACTACCCGATTTAGCATCCACATCTTCACTAAATAACATCAGGTGGTTGCAGTAACGAATAATATTCTCGAAAGCTTCAATAGCTTCATCTACCCTACCTACACAAGCTAGCGCTTCCACATACCAAAAAGCGCAAATCAAGAAAGTGGTCTTCGGTTTACCAAAGTCGTCAGCATGTAGGTAACGATAAAATAAACCATCCTCAGTTTTCAACTCTCTTTCCAAACCGATCAAATGGTCTTTTGCACGTTGTGAAGTTGGATCAAGGTAATTCATCATGATCAACTGAAGTGTGCTCGCATCTAAATGCTTACTTCCTACAGCATTGGTATACACCTTCCTTTCCTCGTCGTAACAAGCTTCTATGTGTGCAGCCGCCTTATCAATTAGCACTTGAGCTCGCTGCTGTAAAGATTGATTCCCCGTAGTTTTGGCCATTTTTAAAGCAGCATTAGCTCCCGCCCATTGAAACAAATTACTGTAGCAATGTGTGTTGGCGATGTTTCTAAATTCCCAAATTCCGGCGTCCTTTTCATCTATGGTCATTTCGATTTTCTCTAACACACGCTCAATCCAACGCAGAGAATCGCCCCTTTCAGAAAAAACAAAACGGTGATCTGTATATAGCGGCAACATGGAAATCAACACCTGTCCATTGATATCATTTTGGATATGCTCATAGGCCTGATTACCTACACGAATTGGCTTTTCGCCCATGTAACCATGTAAATGGTCTAAGGTTTCTTCGACAATGTTTCGTTCACCAGTAATACCGTACAAAGGTTGATAACGTTTGTCGGTATCGAAACTGATGTCGGAAATATAATTGAAATACTTTTCCATTTCCTCGAAGTGACCGATGTGGTTTAGCGAAGTAAGCACGTAAAATGAGTCGCGCAACCAGCAATAACGATAGTCCCAATTTCTGGTACTTCCAGGAGACTCTGGCAAGCTAGTGGTACTAGCCGCAATAATAGCCCCTGTATCTTCATATTGGTGGATTTTTAAAACGAGCGCAGAGCGAATTACCTGTGGCTGATAAAAGCCCGCAATAGATGAATGTTTGATCCAAGTACGCCAATAAGCTGTGGTTTCTCTCAGAAACTGCTCTGCCGTAGCTACAATTGGTGCATCCAAATTATAGCCATAGGTAAATATCAAATACTTTGACTCGTTTAATACGAAATCTTTCTCGTCTAGTATATAATTTAGGGACACATTGGTAGTTAAGCGCATATCTTCTTCGCAACCGAAATAATCAATGTGATTACTTCCCAACGCACTTCTCATCTTACTTTTCCCATAATCGCAAACAGGTTCACAAGCTACCTTAATCCTCGGATTTCCTTCTATGGGCTCAATTTTTCTGACCAACATTAATGGCTTAAAATAGCGTTCATGTAAATGGAAACGTGGCGCAAAATCGGTAATGCGATACTTGCCATCTGCAGCGGTAATTTCGGTTCTTAAAACATTGGTATTTTCAATATAGTATTGATGCGAACTGTAATCTGAAGTAGGTAGAATGGTGCATTTACCACCTTTTTGTTCATCAAGCATAGCGCCAAAAACGAAGGAACTATCGAATTTTGGCCAACATAGCCAGCTGATATTCGTGTTTTTATGAATATGTGCGATATAAGAGCAATTTCCGATAATTCCTGTTTGATATAAGTGTGTAGCTGTCATAAAAAATATGGGATGTTTTTTATTACAACAGAAAAATAGATGGATGGTTTAGAAAAGACTGAAATCAACTACGACTAGGTTAAAAACCTATTTGCATTTTGAAGCAACAAATATTTTTACGGCTTATTTTATAACTTTATACTAAACGATCTTACATAAACCAACCAATTGAGGTGGGTTGGTGCAATAAATTAATTACGCAATATTTAATATGCTAGCGGTAATTTTAAAGGACCGACAATTATGACAGGAATTTATAATGAAAAATAAAAATTATGATATTTTTCGACAAAACTATGAAGATCATATTTCGAAGAAGTTAGAAATTAAAAAAGAGGAATTTTATGATGACAATTATGAAACCAAACAACCTTTTGGTTTAGCCATCTTAGGGTTTATTATGATTCTATATGGACTTTATGTGATGCTTAAAATTCAAATATTCTACGGACTTTTTATAATTACTCCTAGTCTGTTTTTCATATATGGCGGACTAAAAAAACCTAAATTAGTTTTCAGAATTTCTAAAAATGGAATATGGACGAAAGAATTTGGTTTTATATACTTCCGACATATTGAGCGGTTTGAATGCTATCGGTATGTAGGAAAATATAGTTCAGAGCGGCTGAAAATTTATATTAAGAACTATAAACTTTACGAAATGGTTAAGCCTTATTTGGAACAGGGAATTTCTCACATAGACAATTATGAACACTTAAAAAACAAGCTTGATAGCGCACTAACAATTTCGAAGAAACAAAATGAAAATAAAAACTACCGCTAACAGCAGTTTGGCTGGGGTTCTTCAAAATTCATCGCTTGTAGACAATAATTAGGATTGTAAATAAACTGAAATGAATACTGAAATTCTATATTTTGGAGCGTCTGGCCTCTTTCTTATTATATTTTATTTATCAGGTTACGACAAAAAAACATTATCCGTAAAAATGGTATAAAAACGATCGGCAAAGTGATTGACTTTAACCTAGATTACTCAGATCAAACACACTCCTATTACCCGATTGTAAGATTTGCATTAAATGATGGAACTTGGGTTACAAAAAAATATACAGTAGGAACTTTACCTGCATCATTTAAAAAAGGTGAAGAGGTAAACCTTATTTACAGCCCAGATGATCCTACATCTTTTATCATAATCAATAAGTTAGAATACACAGACAAAGCTTTCCTATTCATCGGAATCTTGTTGCTCTTCTTTTCAGCTTATTTAGTGTTAACAATATAGTAAATACATTTGCAACTAAAGCTGGCTATGCTTGCAGACATATGATGAAAAAACAGACCAAGCTCTTAACATTGACAAATACAAAGCGAAAAGAATGTTGGAACTATTGGAAATTGAAGAAACTTCGATCACAAAAGTTGTAACAGATTGATTAGCCACAGACCATCATAAACCCTGACATGGTCAAAAAAATCATCCAAATAAAAAGAAATATGAAGTATGGGTAGAAAAAACAGAGAGGCCCGCAACCTCTTCAAATTCAGAAACCAAATTAAAACCAAAAACGTAAAAATCCGTCATTTCAACGAAGTCAGAAAAGGAATCTATCAATTAGCTAGATTTCTCATCGTTCCTCTCCTCGAAATGACGGACTAATCAGTAGGTTACTTCTTAATTAACGAATAACTATATTACCGTTCCGTTAGGCACTACTGCGCCTTTCTTTACTACCACGATGCCATCTTTTACTACATAAAACCCAAAATCGCCTTCGGCTAAATGTGAGCCACCATTGATACGTACATCATTTCCAATCTTGGTGTTCTTGTCAATGATCGCGTTATTAATGTAACAGCGGTCGCCGATCCCCAATAAAGGATTACCCATTCGATTCGCGTCATTAATTTCTTCGAGCGTTTGGTAACGGTCACTACCCATCACATAGCAATTGGCGATGGTAGTTCCCCTTCCAATACGCGATCTAATACCCAAAACCGAGTGTTCTACCCTGCTAGCCTGCACGATACAGCCTTCTGCTATAATTGCTTTCTCTAATGTAGTGCCCGAAATTTTTGATGGTGGCAACATCCTAGACCTAGTGAAGATCGTATGTGCAGTATCAAACATATTGAATTGAGGCAAATCATCCGTTAGCCCTAAATTAGCTTCAAAGAACGAAGAAATATTACCGATATCTGTCCAATAACCTTCGTACTGATAACTCAACACCTTATTATTTTCTAATGCTCTTGGAATAATCTCCTTACCAAAATCTTTTTCTTCTGGGTTTTCATTCAACATTTTAATTAAAACATCTCTGTTGAAAACGTAAATACCCATAGAAGCCAAGAAGTGCTTTCCTTCGCGTTGCATCTCTTCGCCAGTATCTGAAGTCCAATCTGGCAGTAGCTCATCTTTCGGTTTTTCGATAAAAGAAGTAATTATATTTTCTTCATCAGTTTTCATGATTCCGAAATCATTTGCATCTTTTGCCGTTACGGGAATAGTTGCAATTGAAATTTCAGCTTCTGCATCAATGTGTGCCTGTATCATTTCCTTAAAATCCATTTGATACAATTGATCTCCCGAAAGGATCAAGATATGATCAAATTCATGACTTACAATGTGATGCATACATTGACGAACTGCATCAGCTGTACCTTGAAACCATGCTGGATTATCTGGTGTTTGTTCTGCCGCTAAAATATCGACAAAAGCTTTTGAAAAATGGCTGAAATGATAAGTATTCTTGATGTGTTTATTAAGTGATGCCGAATTAAACTGCGTGAGCACGAACATACGATGAATACCCGAATTCAAGCAATTGGAAATAGGGATATCCACTAAACGATACTTACCGGCAATAGGTACCGCAGGCTTGGATCTGGTTAATGTTAATGGTGCTAATCTCGATCCTTGACCACCCCCTAAAATAACTCCTAATACTTTGTCCGTCATAGTTTTTTATTGTTTTACATTTGGTATATATCTATGTATTGTTGTGCCGAGTTATCCCATGAGTGATCTATCGACATCATATATTTTCTTATATTTTTAACCTTATTTTGGTCAAGGTATAACTCGTATGCCCTACCAATAGCATGGCCTACGTCCCATACGCTTGTTTGATCGTGGCAAATTCCAAAGCCCCCATCTCCTATATCAATCACTGTATCCTTCAATCCGCCAATTCTTCTTACAATAGGAATAGTTCCATATCTTAAGGCATACATCTGGTTCAATCCACAAGGTTCTACCCTAGATGGCATTAACAAAAAGTCGGCTCCAGCATAGATTTGATGTGACAATGCTTCGTTATAACCTATATAAGCATTGTACTTGCCAGGATATCTCTGTGTAATTTCGTTTAATCTACTTTCCACAATTGGATCTCCAGACCCCAAAACTAAAATATTGATTTCACCATTACTTTGCGATAACGCATTATAAAAAATATCTGGCAGTAAATCCGCTCCTTTTTCTCCTACCAAACGACCGATAAATGTAAACAGTGGTTTAGTGGAATCGAGGTTAAAAACACGACAAAGCTCCTCTTTGTTTGCTTTTTTTCCACTTTCTATCGTTCGAGCGGCATAGCCCTTCACGATCATCTTATCTTTCTGCGGATTCCATACTTCTGTATCTATTCCATTAAGCACACCCATTGATTTTCCTCGCTCTTGCGAAAGCAATCCCTCGAGGCCATTAGCAACATAACTAATTTCCTCTAAATAACTCGGAGACACGGTAGTTACACGCCAGGCACATTTAATGGCCGACGCCAATGGATTTATTGCATTGCTCCAATCTAACTTATTGGTATTAATCAAATCGAATGGAGGGAGGTAATGAAGCTTATCCCAGCCAAATTGTCCTTGATATTGAGCATTGTGTATAGTCAATACGGTGGGTACTTGATTCAGGTGACGGTACTGATTACAATTACTCACCATGAATGGAATCAGACCTGTGTGATGATCGTGCACATGTATTACATCCGGTCTGTGTTGCCATTGGGCAATCCAATCTAAAGCTGTAATTTGAAAAGCCAGAAAACGCTCGGTATCATCATCGTAACCATAAACACCATCTCTATCAAATAAGCCAGCTACATGCACCAAATAAATATCAAAGCCGAGCTTATTCGTCTTTTCTCTTAAAATTCTAGCTTGATAATTGGTTGAGGCCACTTTTACCCAACCATCGTAAACTGTTTCGAACTCGTTTTCGTATAAAAATTTAGAATTGTAGGCTGGCATCACCACTTTAGCCACGTGGCCTAGTTTGTTCTGGTATTTCGGCAAAGCCCCGACGACATCGCCCAAACCACCTACTTTAGCAACGGGATAGCATTCTGCACTTAGATGTATAATCTCCATAAAATGATACTCGGAAAGAAATTGTTTTAAATTACCTAAATCATCGAGTATTGCAAACTTTTACTCTAAATTAATTTAGAAAATTAAGAAACATCAGCGATAGGGAATCGGTTTGCTAAACGACTAAATACTTTTGATCACACAAGGATAGAAAACAAAAAAGCTGGGCATAAGGCCCAGCTCATCACAACCAAACAAAATATTACGCTAAGTAATAAGTTTTTAATATTCTTCTTGCGCCATTATTGCATAAAACTCGTGGATGGAGTTAAATTGAGGATGTAAAGACACCACATTACCAAACACCAATAAAGCTGGCGAACTTATTTTCTTTTCTTCTATCAACTCTTCGATCGTATCTACAATCCCCACCACTACATGCTCTTCTTTTGAAGATCCATTTTCAATCACTGCCACTGGTAAATTAGCTTTACCTTCCGATTTGAAAATCGAAGTGATCTCCTTGATTTTTTCAATCCCCATTAAGACCACAATGGTCGCGTTAGATTTCGCAGCTACATATAAATCTGGAGAGATTTTACCTTGGCCGTTGGTTCCTGTCACTACCCAAAAACTTTCGCTCATGTTACCATATACCATTGGTATTTTTTGTAAACCTGGTACGCCTAACGCGCTAGAAACACCCGGTACAATTTCTGTTGGAATACTGTAGGATTCTGCAACGTTAACTTCTTCGTAACCACGAGCAAAGACAAACGGGTCTCCACTTTTCAACCTAACTACATGCCCATAGTTCAAGGCGTAATCGATCATCAACTTGTTGACTAATTTTTGAGAGAACGACTCGTCGTCAGAACGCTTACCTACGTAAACTTTGATGGCATTTGCTGGCGCATGATTTAGTAACGCTTCATTTACCAACGCGTCGTATAAAACCACATCTGCAGCTGCCAGTGCTTTCACTCCTTTTAAAGTTAACAAATCGGGATCACCAGGACCAGCGCCTACCAAAGTTATTTTAGGATCAATAGTGTTTCTTTCTACGCTTTCTAAAATCATCTGTTCTTTCTTTTTAATCAACAATACAAAAGTATATAAATTCTACCTATTTAGTAGAATTTATTTTAAATAAAAAACAATACACTGATTTTCAACTAAATAATTTTAAATATCTCAGGTTTAATTACGGTGATTTGAAGCGCAACGTTCGGTATTTCATCGCTTTCGAAGGTCCTATACTTCGTTGCAAGTCCTCTCCCGATAAAAAATCGGTTTGCGGGCTTTACACTTCGTTCAGGGCTATTTAACTTTGGCAAGTACTACTATTTTTGGAACAAAGCGTACGTTCTCTGGGTCCGCTATACCTGCGTAGCTAGGTATCGTAATACAACAAACGAAATCCCTATAGCTTAAGATCCCCCGTTTTCACCTATCGTGTGGACACATCTTTTTTGGCTCAACATTGCTCACGTCGACAAAGACCAATGTTCACCGTTATTTCTCCTGTCATTTCCCATAGATGATTTAATCCCTTTTGTCCATTTTACGGTTTATTGATTTCTAGTGGTTTAGTTTCTATTTGTATTAATGAGCTCGCGACCGTAGCGAGTTTACTGCGTAGCTTTCCGCTGCGCTCCAGGTCGGTACATTGAAGCTTAGGTTCTCTCCCCAAATGGGCAAAAGTTGGGTTTGGGAAAGGAGGCGCAAGGTTGGGCTTTTTACAGGAGTTACCGTTGAAGAAGCACTCGCTCGGATAGCACGCCCGTCAATGCCTTTGCCAGCCTGATCAAAAAATGGAGCAAACAGGATCAGCTAGCACAAACGAGCATCAGCCTGTCTATTTCTGACAGGCAGCGACACTGATTTTTGATGCGCTGGGTGGTGAAAAGGCACCTCACGGCATTGATAAGCGTTTTGGGTACTTTGTCGCTACAAAGTACCTAGGCCCAGCCGGCCATGAGGCTAAAATAAATCTTAATATTTGTGGCCACACGATAGGTTTTCACGGGGATGATGAACAATGAACATTCCGGCTTTTTACGTCAAATTTCTATCTCTAAACCAAACCTCATCTGGTGTAGCTGAGAAAACATCCATCTTTTCGATCAAAACACTCGCGTCACTTTCGTTAAATACCAAATCACGGTTGGCCTGCTTTAAGAAGCGGTGTTGTACCATGATATCCATTTGTGCAAAAAGCGGATCGTAGAAACCACCTACATTTAGTACACCGATAGGTTTGGCATGTAAGCCCAATTGTAACCAAGTTAGCACTTCAAAAAACTCTTCGAGTGTTCCAAAACCGCCAGGTAGAATTACAAAACCATCAGCTAAATCTGCCATTTTCTGCTTGCGCTGATGCATATTTTCTGTAATGATCATTTGGGTAATCCCTTTATGGCCAACTTCTTTATCCATTAAAAATTGCGGAATCACGCCTGTCACCGTTCCGCCTAAAGCCATTACTTCATTAGCTATTACACCCATTACCCCTACACTTCCGCCACCATAAACCAAGTTAATTTCTTGCGAAACCATTGATTTAGCCAAATCTACAATAGCCTGCTTTAATGTTTCATCGCCGTTGAAGTTTGAGCCGCAGTAAACACAGAGTGATTTTAATTTTTCCATCGATTTAAATTGATTTTCATTTACGATAAAGCTACCATGATTATTTTTTTATTTGATTTTTAAATCACGGTAGCAACGTGCTTCAAAGATAAGCTCTTTCAGCAAATCAATTCAACAAAAAATGGTCGGCGTGAAACACCGACCATTCGCTTTTATATTAATCGACTGTGTCATGTTGAGCCTGTCGAAACACTTCTTCATTAGTCTTCGACAAGCTCAGACTGACATTAAGCATAGAGACTTACGAAGTTTTTGAAACTTCGTAAGTCTGTTTAATTGACAATTAATGCTTTAAAATCCAAATCTTAAGGTAGCGCCGTAAGTTCTGGGATCTCCCAATACACCAGCATATAAGCCAGAGTTACCGGCAGCAGCTTGCAACTGCTCGAAGTAGTTCGTTCCACCTAGATTTCTGCTCCAAGCAAAAATGGAGAACTTCTCTGACCTAAAACCAATCCTAGCATTCAGCAACGTATAACCATCAATCACCAAAACTTTAGAAGGCGTTGGGTTTGAAGAATATTCAGAACGATAAGACACGTCACCAGCAATGAAAAATCTACCTTCTTTCTCTATCAAACTTCCAGCAGTACTTAACTCTGCACCACCAGAAATGTTCCATTTAGAAATGCCTGGCAATCTACCTCCCGAAGCATCTTTAAAAGCCACCTGAGTGTTAGGCACTCCATTTACAGTCTCTGTATGTCCCGTTTCTTCCAAGGGAAGTGGAGCATTCGTAAACTTCACGTATTTACCATCTAAATAAGCAACTGCCGCATTTAAGCTTAGAAACCTTTGCAACTGATAGCTGCCATCAACCTCCAAACCTTGCACCCTTACTTTTTCGGCATTAGCCAAATAGCCTCTGTTTACACCTAATTGTGGCGATTGTACATTGGTCTGGTAATCTTTAATATCAGTTCTAAAAGCGGTAACATTCAATACGGCACCAGTGATAGGCTTCGTTTTTAAACCTAATTCATAATGCTGCACATACTCAGGCTTTACGACAGCTACAGATAAGTCGGCCGCTCCGGTTGATGTTGTTGGCAAACCACCTACATTTACACCTACTGGCTTGTACGCTGTAGAATAGGTAGCGAAAGTATTTAGTTTATCGCTTGGCCTGTAAGAAACCGTTAAATTTCCAGAAAGGTTATTATTATTCGTGCTGGTATTAAATTGTTGGTTCGCATAAACTGCCGTCTTTAACCTACGCAATGCCGCCGCATTAGGGTCTGTATCAGATATGGTACCACCTCCATAAGTTTGTCGATAGTAGTCCACTTCTTTTTTATCATAAGTAAATCTGATCCCTGGCAATACATGTAGTTTATCTAAAATCTCCCAATCTACTTGTCCAAAAACCGCCGCACTTAATGATTTAATGGTCGAGTTAGTGGTAATCCCATAGCCCGTCAACAAATCACGATAAGTATTATACAACGCTTGCTCGCCTGTAGCACTTGTTTGTACAAATCTCCATTGATCTTTTCCTACTTCTTCTGTCTGCCCCAGTCCCTGCAGATTCTGACCAAGTAAGAAAACTCCTACTACACCACTCAATTTCTCTGTAATATCTCCTGCATATCTAATTTCTTGCGAGTACTGGTCATGGCGAGTGTTACCTTGCGATTTTGTTAAGGCAGAAAATTCTGTAAAATCTCTATCATTGGTTGGGTCCCAGTTCCAGAACCTCCAAGCCGTAGTAGAAGTTAATTTACCGCCACCTAATTTGTAATCTGCATTTAAAGAGATTCCTCCTATAGATTGATTGTGTCTCCAAGGTGTGTTGGTGTAAATTTCTCTTGAATAAGGGTCTATTTTTGGTTGTGTATAACCTAATCCATTCACAATGGTTGCATATTGGCGAAACGCTGATCGTTCTGTAGCAGTTATGCCAGCAACGACTAGTGGATACCCTGCCGGGTGCTGGACGCTCACATCTCCGCTTAATAACAATTCTAACTTTTCGTTCGGCGTGAATAGCAACTGCGCTTTTGCACCTAAATTATTTTGTCCGCTGTATTTGCGTTCTTCATTCACATTCCATATGGTACCGTCACGTTGCGTCCCCGAAACTGATATTTTTGCAGCTAGATTTTTTGCGACGCCTCCAGTTACTGTAGCTTTAGCTTGAATAAAGTTATAGTTACCAAAGCTTAACTCCACTTTACCACTTGGTACTTGGCTAGGCTTTCTGGTCGTGATATTGAATGCGCCAGCAGTCGTATTTTTTCCAAACAAAGTCCCCTGCGGACCTCTGATTACTTCAATTTGATCAATATCAATAAAATCTGTGGAAGTTGCCGCAGGACGGGCGTGGTAAACACCATCCACGTAGAAACCAACTCCTGGATCGATACCATCATTAGTTAAGCCAAACGTAGATCCTAAACCTCGGATATTTAATGTCGTATTTCTCGCGTTTGATGCATACAATTGAACTGAGGGTACCAACTCTTTTAAGCGGTTAACGTTAAACGCACCAGCATTTTCAGCTGCTTGTCCACCGATAACAGTAATTGGAATAGGCACTTCTTGCAGCACCTCTGAACGGCGTCTTGAAGTTACTACGATTTGATCTAGCTGAGACGCTTCTAACAAAACAAGTTCTATTGGCGTAGCAGAAATAGTTAAAATTTGAAAGTCTTGGGGTTTAAAACCTACTGAACTCACTTGAATATAGAATGGAACCTCCGGAACTGAGGCTAAGCGAAATTCGCCATTTTCATTGGCACTGGTAGAGATATTGGCGCCTCTAATTTTAACGGTGGCGTGTGGTACTGCCGAACCATCGGCACGTTTAATTACTCCGGTGAATACGCTTTGTGCAAAAGCGACATTACTGGCAACGGAGAATATAATAGTTAATGAGGTGAGGTAAATGTATTTTCTTAACGTGTATAGTTTGATTTTCATTTTCGATTAGGGTATTAAAAAGTTTGTTGTATGGGTATTTTGAGGGTATTCAAATAATTAAATGGAGTTTTCATCATACAGCAACACATGGGATTTAGAAATCTTTTCATCTTACAAAGCTTTAAATTATATAAAATCTATAGAATTAGTAGACAAATATATTAAAGTTTTTACAATCCAGAATTTTATTTAAAAAAATGTTGAGTTATACATTATGTTTCGTCATTGCGAGAAGGCTTCTTCAGCCGGCGAAGCAATATTTCTAACCAGTGCACTGGTCGAGATTATTGCATGAACTTACGTTGCTAGGTTTGTGAGCTTGAATGAAAAACGCGGATTTTAAATCCGCAGATAGGTAATTCCGGATTGCAAATCGGAATAGCGATGTTCTTACGTTGGCGTCCTGCCAACGCATTGAAATATTTTATAAGCTATGCCTCGAAAGTATCTATTTCAATCTAAAATAGCAGTGAGGATAGGTCATCGTTGCAAAGGTTTTGGTTATTTAAACCCGATTGAAGTGGAATCCGATTTAAGCATCTGTCTTTATTTTTTCATGGAAATGCTTGCTTGTTGCACAGGTTTCATCGGGAGCAACAAAAAGCGGGGCTATCGTAACCGACGCCCCGCTGTATTTGCTTTACCCCTAAATCCCCTAAAGGGTCTTGCATATCAAACCATCTTTAGGGTTTGGCGATTATTTACTCGTATAATTTGGTGCTTCTTTAGTAATAGTGATATCATGTGGATGACTCTCACGCATTCCCGCAGCCGTAATCTGTACAAACTGTGCCTCTTGCAATTTTTCGATAGAGCCAGCTCCACAGTAGCCCATACTAGCACGTAAACCGCCAATATATTGGTACATTACCTCTGCCAAAGTTCCCTTATAAGGTACGCGACCAACAATACCTTCTGGTACTAATTTCTTAATATCATCTTCTACATCTTGGAAATAACGGTCTTTAGAACCTTGCTCCATTGCTTCGATAGACCCCATACCACGATAAGATTTGAACTTACGTCCTTCGTAAATGATCGTTTCACCTGGGCTTTCCTCCACACCTGCGAACAATGACCCTGCCATTACCGTACTTGCTCCAGCAGCTATTGCTTTTGCAATATCACCAGTGTGTTTAATACCACCGTCGGCAATTACCGGAACGCCAGTACCTTTTAATGCTTTAGCACATTCAAAAACGGCATACAACTGAGGCACCCCTACCCCTGCGATAATTCTTGTGGTACAAATTGAACCTGGACCAATACCTACTTTAACAGCATCAGCACCTGCATCTGCTAAAAATTTGGCAGCAGCACCGGTAGCAATGTTACCCACAATCACTTGTAATTCTGGATATTTAGCTTTCACCTCTTTCAATTTGTCAACCACACCTTTCGAGTGACCGTGAGCAGTATCAATGGTAATCACGTCTACACCTGCTTTAACTAAAGCGTCTACACGCTGTAAAGTATCTGGAGTAACACCTACCGCAGCACCTACACGTAAACGACCACGCTCATCCTTACAAGCAAATGGATAATGCTTTACTTTTTGGATATCCTTAAAAGTGATTAAACCACTTAAAAAGCCTTCTGCATTAACTACCGGTAGTTTTTCGATCTTATGATCTTGTAAAATTTCTTCTGCTTGCTTTAAGGTTGTGCCTTCTGGAGCAGTAATTAAGTTCTCGCTAGTCATTACTTGCGCAATAGGCTTGCTCATATCCTTTTGGAAACGCAAATCTCTATTGGTGATAATTCCTACCAATTTATTATCTGCACTAACCACAGGGATACCACCAATTTTGTGCTCCTTCATGATTTTAAAAGCGTCTGCAACTACAGAAGTCTCTAGCAAAGTAACTGGATCTTGGATCATGCCACTTTCCGAACGCTTTACTTTGCGAACTTCTTCTGCCTGTCTATCAATGCTCATGTTTTTGTGCAACATGCCGATACCACCGTTCTGCGCAATGGCAATAGCCAATTCAGCTTCCGTTACTGTATCCATCGCAGCAGATACCAAAGGAACGTTTAGTTCAATTTTCTTGGTTAAAAATGTGCTGGTTTTTACGTCACGTGGCAAAATTTCTGAATATGCAGGCACTAACAATACATCGTCGTACGTTAAACCTAAAGCAATAAATTTTTGGGGATCGAGTTGCATAGCAAATAAATTAGTAGTTCTTATTTGCGGGGCAAAGATACAATATTTCTAGTTAAAATAAAATGCTGATTGTTATATTTAAGTAAAGCTATTGTTGTTTTAATAGGTTGGAATATCCCTGCTCCGCGTCAATCTTTTTGTTGGCATTGCTACTCTCGCTGTCATGCTGAGCTTATCAAAGAACAAAAAGTATTTTCATTTCAATCCCTTAGGTTATTCAACAAAAAGCAATATTAATATTTTCAAACTACTTGTAGCATTCCATCCAAATTTGGCGTATTAGTTATAGTTACAACCAATATTAATGTTGGAGCTACAACCAGATGATATAAATAATTAGTTTATCACCCAAAATATATAGCATGGACAACCTAATACTATACGTCAAAATATCGCTAGAATTCTTCTACAAAAAATATTTATCCTAACTTCATTCCAACTAATAGGAATGATGAGATGAAGAATTTTTTAGTGGTAATTTGCTTGCTGATTGCCAATTTTAGCTACGCACAAAATTTCAAATACGCTTTTGTAACTGATACACATGTTGGCACTGCTACTGGCGAAGAGGATTTAAGAAGAACCGTTGCGGATATCAATTCGCAAAACGATATCGACTTCGTACTAGTCACTGGCGACATCACTGAAATGGGCACCAATGAAGAACTGAAACTTGCTAGAGAAATCTTAGGTGGTTTAAATAAAAAATTTTACGTTATTCCCGGTAACCATGATACGGGTTGGTCTGAATCTGGTGGTGTTTCTTTTATCAAGGAATTCGGTGACGACAAATTTACTTTCGACCATAACGGTTATCGCTTCATTGCATGTGCTTCCGGCCCTTATGTACGCATGAGCGATGGACATATTCCTCGTGATGCGACAGTTTGGATGGACAGCGTAATGAACAAAACGCCCAAAAGCATGCCTTTGGTCTATATCAATCACTATCCTTTGGATAATAGTCTGGATAATTGGTATGAAGCTACCGACAGATTAAAGAAAAAGAATATTCAATATGCGATTTGTGGCCATGGTCATCAAAACAAAGCCTACAATTTTGAAGGGATTCAGGGTACAATGGGCAGATCCAATTTAAGGGCAAAGGACAGTATTGGAGGTTATAACATCGTGTCGATGAACAAAGACACGGTATATTTTGCCACTAAAAAACCAACTGAAGAAATTCAGACGGCATGGAGAAAAATAGCCTTGAAAACTTTTATTGACGATGGCAAACCTTACGAAAGACCTGACTTTTCTGTCAATCAAAAATATAATAAGGTAAAAGCAATTTGGACTTATCACTCGAATGCCAACGTAGTAAACACGCCAGCTTATAACAATGATTTAGTAGTTTTTGGAAATAGCGTCGGTTTAGTTGAAGCACTCACCAGAAAAACTGGAAAGCCTATCTGGTCTTACCAAACGAAAGGTGCCATTTATTCATCTCCAGTAATTAACAGTGAATTAGTGATTTTCGGCTCTGGCGACAACCATGTTTATGCACTTCATTTAAAGTCGGGAAAATTGGCTTGGAAAGCTGAGGCCCAAAAATCTGTGTTGGGTTCGCCTGTAATTAATAAGCAAACAGTCTTTATCGGTGCAAGCGATCATACTTTTAAGGCACTAGATATAAATACAGGCAAATTGAAGTGGCAGTTTGATGGAGTTGAAGGCACTATCGTCGGTAAACCTCTAATTTATCAAGACAAAATCATCTTCGGTTCTTGGGGGCGTCACTTGTATGCCGTAGCGATGAATACGGGTGCATTACTTTGGAAATGGAACAATGGCCACACGAATAGGATGTTTTCACCAGCTATGGTAACGCCAGTCGCTACTAACAACACCGTCTACATTGCAGCTCCAGACCGTGTGTTAACGGCTATTGATGTGAACACAGGAAAAACATTATGGAGGAATAGCGAAGCGAAAGTGCGTGAATCTATTGGCATTTCGGCAGATAGTACTCTAGTGTATGGCAAAACGATGCAAGACGAGATTGTTGCTTATCAAACGACTAGAACTGACGAAGGTTTAGCGTGGAAGTACAATGCAGGTTTTGGTTATGAACACACGCCATCAGACTTGATAGAAAAAAATGGCAAACTATTTTTTGGCACGAAGAACGGCACAATCTACTGCATCAGTCCGAAGGAAGAAAAAACGCTATGGATACACAAAGTAGATAATTCTATGGTAAATACGTTTAAAGTAATAGATGAAAAAACACTTTTGATAAGTACCATGGATGGGAAAGTGGCCTTACTAAAAGAAAAATAAAATCTTCACTCTTCTATTTTTTGTACAGATTTTCTTTGCTATCATTGTGATATAAACCAAACACAATGATAATTAGACGCTCTATGTATCTCTTAGGCATTTTATGCCTATCGTTAAATGCCTATGCGCAAAAAAAAGAATTCAAATTTGGCAAAGTAACTCTTGAAGATTTTAACACGAAGTCCTTTGGACAAGATTCCGCTGCAGCGGCTGTTAAAATATTTGATGTTGGAGATTGCTATTTTCAGTATAATACAACCAATGGATTCGAATTTGTATTCGAACGGCATGTGAGATATAAAATCGTAAATAAGAATGCTTACGATTTGGCAGATTTTAGCGTTGCACTATACAGAAGCTCCAATAATTCTAAAGAAGATCTATTAAGGATGGACGCCGCCACCTACAATATGGAAGAAGGTAAGGTCATCATCACCAAACTAGCTAAAGATGCAAAGTTTACCGAAGAGTTCAATAAGAATTACCAAATCAAAAAATATACCTTGGCTAATGTCAAGGAAGGATCGGTAATAGAATATAAATATGCCATTAAATCACCTTTTACGTTTATTTTACGTGGATGGTCTTTTCAAAGTAGTGTACCTACACTTTATACAGAGTATAATGTAAAAATACCAGAATATTTAATTTACAAGCCTTCATTCACTGGTTTTTACATGCCAACCCAAACCAAAAGAGAAACAATTAATGCACATTATGTTACTGGTGTAAACTCTACTGCCGCATATAGCCAATATGCGGCTGAGAATGTACCTGCAATGAAAGAAGAGCCATTTATCACTACAATGGATGACTATATTTCCTCTATCGACTTTGAATTAATGGCTACTCGTTATCCAAACGACGTTTATAAGGATTTCAGTGGTACTTGGCCAAAAATCGTGAAAGAACTAGCTGAAGATGAAAATTTTGGGCTATTTGTTAAAAAGAATGCTACAGCGAAGAGCTTATTACCTAGTATAATTAAGACAGAAACGGATACATTAAAAATTGTTAACCATATCTATAATTACGTAAAAAGCAATATCAAGTGGAACGGGAACTATCGTTTGTATACTAGTGAAACAAATCCAAAAACCATTTTAGAGAAAAAAACTGGTGCTTCTTCAGATATCAATCTTATTTTATTGATGCTCTTAAAAGAAGCCAAAATAGATGCAAGTGCGGTGCTAGTGAGTACACGTGAAAATGGAGCTCATCCAGGAAGCCCTATGATTTCCAAATTCAACAGCATCTTGGTTAATGCCAAAGTTGGCGGCAAAGATATCCAGTTAGATGCAACTGATAATGACCACTTTTTAGGGATGATAGCTTATCAAAACCTAAATCACCAAGGTTTTGCTATTGATCTGAAATCGCAGACTGGAGCTTGGATTAATCTAGAGCCAGCTTATGTAGGTGAAAAGATTTATAACTACAGCTTTACATTAGACAAAGAAAACAAGTTAAAGGGCACTATGCTCCAATATTACAAAGGATATAGCGCACTTTCATTAAGAAACAGGTATCGTTCTAACGCGAGTGAAACAGAATTCCTTAAAAACTTAAAGAAAGACAAACAGGGCTTAGAAATAGACAATTATAAAATCAACAACCTCAATAATTTTGATGAAATGTTGAACGAAGAGCTTACTGTTACCATTGAAGATAATGTAGAAGAAGCTGGAAACTTGGTATATCTTAACCCATTATTATACGAGCGCACTAAAGAAAATTTATTCAAGCATGACAAAAGAAGTTTTCCGGTAGATTTTGGCTATCCAATGAAAGAAAGTATCAGGACGACCATTAACTTTCCGGCTGAATACGAAATAGATAAACTACCGAAGGGCGGTATTTTTAAGTTGCCAGACAACCAGGGCTCATTTAGCATCAGCTTTTTATCTCAAGACAAAACAGTAATGGTAAGAAGTGTAATTGAGATTAACAAAAGTGTTTTCTCACCAGAAGAATACTTCGACATCAAAGAACTTTTTAAAGTTATTGTAGAAAAACAAGCTGAACAAATTGTATTCAAGAAAAAATCTTAAAATGAAAAACAATATCTTTTTAACACTCTTGCTTGCCTCAATAGCTTCATTTACCTGGGCTCAAAATAATTACGACGTTAGCAAAATTCCTGATGGGCTTAAACAGGATGCTGTAGCGGTAATAAGAAATGAAGAACAACTTTATGAATATAAAAATGCCGGTTCAGGCACGATTAAATATAAGACGGCTATAACCATTTTAAACAAAGCTGGAGACGGTTATGCTGAGTTTGCCGAAACATACGACAAATTCTCCAATCTGTATGGGATTAAAGCAACACTATATGATGCAAATGGAAAAAAGGTCAGAGACTATAAATCTTCAGATTTTAAAGATCAGAGTTTAACTTCAAGTTATACTATTTTTCAAGATGATCGGATTAAGACATTAGAGTTTTCGAGCACAACTTACCCGTATACGATTGAATATAGCTATACCCAAGATTTCAATGGAATCTTAACATTACCATCTTGGAGATCAATAAAAGGATATCACATCTCTACTGAAAAATCCACTTATTCATTTCAAAAAAATACAGGTTTAAATGTCCGTTTTTTAAGGAGTAAAGATTTAAAAACAGATTCTGTTTCTACTAGCGGCAAAACAACTTACTCTTGGTCTGCACATCATATACCTGCTGTAATTAAAGAACCTTTATCTACTGGGATCGACCAACTATCTACGTGGGTTAAAATTGCGCCTAACCAATTTGAGTTTGACAATTCTAAAGGTGATCTAACTACATGGAATAGCATGGGAGCTTGGATTTCTAAATTAAATGAGAACGGTGACGTCTTACCTTCGGCTACTAAAACATTAGTGCAAGGGTTAATTAAAGATGCTAAAACAGATAAAGAGAAGATGCAAATCCTATATCATCATCTACAGCAAAACACTCGTTACGTAAGTGTACAACTAGGCATTGGCGGGTTTAAACCTATTTTAGCGGAAAAGGTAGCACAAGTAAATTATGGCGACTGTAAAGCTTTATCTAATTACATGAAAGCATTGCTTAAAGAGGCAGGAATCAAATCAAATCTTATAGTCATTGGAAATGGGCTTCCCGAGCTCAACAAATCTTATCCGAGTATAGGACAAGCAAATCATATGATTTTGGTAGTACCTAATTCTACAGACACAACATTTTTAGAATGTACTAGTCAAAATTATCCTATGGGGTATATCGGATATAATAACGCTGACAGAAACGTTTTAATGGTTACTGAAAATGGAGGACAATTGATAAGAACTCCCAAATATAAAAGTCTAGATAACTATCAGGTTAGTAAAACTCACATTGAATTAGCGGAAGATGGAATTGCTACGATCAACATGAAGTCTACTTACGGTAATGCGCAATATGAAGACAACTTATCCAATTTATTAGCAGAGCCTACAGAATTGCGCAAAGTAGCTTTACAAAGTATTAGCTTTCCAGATACAGAATTACAGAAAATAAAGTTCGAGCAATTAGATAAAAAGCTTCCTATTGTAAATGAAGAAATCACTTACAAAACTAAGCAGCTGCTAAGTAAAGGTTCTGATAAGCTTTTTTTAACCGTTAATCAAATCAATAGAAAAGAAAGCGTTCCCGAAAAAATTTCCAATAGAAAGACTGATTTTGCAATCTCATTTGATTACGCTGATGATGATGAAATAACGTATACCTTTCCTAAAGGATTTTCTGTTGAGTTTTTACCTAAAGACGTAAAACTTAGCTCTGAATTTGGAGAATATAGTGCAACCTTTACCATGAATGGAAATACCATTACCTACAAACGCATACAGGTAATGACGTCCAAAAGATTTCCTGCTGCTAAATACAATGAGTATGTAGACTTTTACAAGAAAATCTATCAAGCAGATAAGCTAAAAGCTGTATTGATGAAAATATAAAAGACAAAAAAACCGAGAAAATTTCTCGGTTTTTTTGTCTTTTAAGATGTAAAACATAATTACTTCTTCCCAACTACTACCCTAGTCATCGCATTCCAGTCTAAATATTGGTTTGCAATTTCTTTTAAGCGCTCAGCTGTGATATTTTTCACTGTATGGATATAGTTTTCATAATAGTCGTAGCCTAATCCAGCGAAATGAATATTTTTGAATTTATCTGCATGAGAGAAAGCATTTTCTAAACTCCCTAGTAAAGAGCCTAACATGAAATTCCTTACTAAATCAAGCTCTTCTTCAGCAATTAAATCACTTCTTAAAATATTAATTTCCTTCTCGATTTCTTTCAAAGCACTTGCACAAACATCAGCGCCAACTTCGGTAGCTATAAAGAAATAACCCGCATATTTCAACGAGGCAATTCCTGAACCAATACCGTAAGTATAACCTTTATCCTCTCTAATGTTCGCCATTAATCGAGAACCAAAATATCCGCCAAAAACACAATTCAAAATTTGCAATGAAGGAAAATCTACATGCTTACGATTAATACTTAGATTACCCATTCTAATTGCCGACTGTAAGGCTTCTGGTTTTTCGATGTACAAATCTTTACCTTCTTGCGCTTGAAACTGGAAGCTATTTTTAACGGCAGCTGCGGAATTTTCCCAAGCACCACCAAAAACACGGTCTAACACCTCAAAATCTTTGTCTACAAACTTACCAGCAACGATGATGGTACAATTATCAGACTGAAAAGCGGCTTTAAAATATTCAAGCAAATCATGCTGCTGCAATTGGTCGTAGTCGTCTAAACTGATATCCGAGCCGTAAGAAGTTTCGCCAAAAAGCGCATTGGCAAAGTTTTTACGCGCTAAGAAATCGTTCTTTTGCAAACTTACCTGCAATTTTTGCTTTTGATTTTGTTTGTAAATATCCAGCTCGTGCTGCGGAAAAATACTCTCATTTAATACCGACCATAAGATAGGTAAAACCGAAGGCAAGTGCTTAGTTAACGAGTAGAGTGTAATTGTAATAAAATCTGACCCATATTCCGTTTGAAGGAAAGCTCCGTAATAATCTACTTTTTCGGCAATTTCTTTCGCCGTTAATGTTTTTGTACCGCTATTAATTAAACCATTTACTGCAACAGCTTGCAAAGATTTTTTTGCATTCCAGTTTACATTTTCGAAGATAAATTCGATGCGTACCAGTTCTTGTTCGCCGGCATTCACGATGTATACAGGCAAACCATTTTTTAACTGCTTGGCTGTTGGTTTAATAAAATTGATATCATTTACCTGCTTAAAGGCAGGGGCAACTGTTCTGTTAAGCATTGGCTAAATAATATAAGGTTGACGATTTATCTTTCTTAAATGTTTCTTGTGCAACTTTTCGGATTTGCTCAGCAGTTATGCTCAAATATTTGTTAATCTCAATATTTAACCAAGCTGCATCGCCCAAAAGCTCGTAGTAAGCCAAATTCATTGCTTTATCCAGCAAGCTCATTTCAGCGAATACCATAATCGACTCCGATTTATTTTTAACTTTCGTTAGCTCATTTTCAGTTACCAATTCTGAAGCAATTTTGTTTAACTCTTCCCAAATAGCTACTTCCGCTTGCTCCATTGCTACACCCGCTACTAGTTTACCTTCAACAATGAATAAACCTTCATCCAAGCTACTGGTAATATAAGCGTTAATATCGCTAAAAAGCTTTTGCTCTTTTAACAAGCTATTGAACAAGCGAGACGACTGTCCCTGTGATAAGATATCAGACAATAGATCGAAAACCTGATAGTTTGGATCTAATCTTGCCGGCATTTTAAACGCCATGTAAATCGCATTTAAAGGCACATCTGCATTTACAGTTAAACTTTTAGCTTCGGTTTGTGCTAGCTCTTTCGGCAAATCTCTCAAGTATTTATCTCCCGCAGGAATTGGCTCAAACCATTTCTCAGCTAGCGCTCGTACTTCTTCCGTTTTTACGTTTCCACCTACAACCAAAATTGCATTCTGTGGATTGTAATGCTTTTTGAAAAACGCTTTCACGTCTTCCATTTTGGCATTTTCAATCTGCGCTAAATCTTGTCCAATGGTCGCCCAACGGTAGGGGTGTTTTTCATAAGCCAAAGGGCGCAACTTTAACCAAACATCACCATAAGGCTGGTTCAGGTAACGTTGCTTAAATTCTTCGCAAACCACATTACGTTGCGTTTCCAAACTCTTTTCTGAAAAAGCTAAACTCAACATCCTATCACTTTCTAACCAAAATGCGGTTTCTAAATTTGTTGCTGGTAAAGTGATATAGTAGTTGGTAATGTCGTTACTAGTAAACGCGTTGTTTTCACCGCCTACACGCTGCAAGGGTTCATCGTAGCTTGGAATATTAATTGAACCACCAAACATCAGATGCTCAAAAAGATGCGCAAAACCAGTTCTTCCTTCCTCCTCGTCCCTAGCACCAACATCATAAAGTATATTTAGAACAGCCATTGGCGTCGTTGGGTCTTCATGAACCAAAACTTTTAAACCATTGGCTAATGTGAAACGGTTAAAATTTATCATAGGGTGCAAAGATAGATTAATTGTCGGATTGCAAAATTGTTATATTGTTGGCTGAGTGTAAAGTTGGAAACCTATTGATATATTGAATTATCTTTTGAAAATGTTCGGCTTTAATTCATGGCTTCTGCAGTCCCACTATCCGTTGTAGTCCCTCGTTGCACTTCGGGCGCTGCCGCTACTATTGGGTTTATTTAAGTTAAACCTGTGCACAAAACTTCCAAACAAAGCGCAAAACCAGCTGGGTGGTTTATAATACTGCCTTTCGTTAATTAAACCCGATGACAGCGGATATACTTTTTTTTTGCAATAACTTCGTTTTGTGTCACGCTGATTTCTATGATAAAACCAAATCATTTTTATACATGGTTTGGTTTTTTATTACTGCAAATATTCTGTGGATGATCTTGTTTCTAACGGCATTCAGTGCACTCATTTTATTTTTCCCCTCATCCA
>Ga0308159_1000599_pt1 | contig 75843 bp, 75 predicted proteins | sample PhyCR1_FD_201040 | JGI IMG/M metagenome (GOLD analysis project Ga0308159, IMG submission 201040) | Phyllosphere microbial communities from UC Gill Tract Community Farm, Albany, California, United States - DLSLC.R1 | ecosystem: Host-associated > Plants > Phyllosphere > Unclassified | place: USA...
AGGAACAAACTTGTTAGCAGGGCATTTGCTGCAGTAAACAAAAACAGGCCATATTCCAAAGAAATTGAATTGGCAGCATAAAATATTTCATGAAATATTTGCTTTAACCATAGAATACGGGTTTAATTAACTTAAGCCTGTACAAAAATGCCCACGTTACTACCTTTGCCTGGCTGTTTTTCATCTTTGCTAAAACGAACAATCGTACTTTAACTTTGTCAATCTTTTATAAATCTGTTTAGTTATGATTGACAAAGTTTAGCCTATTTTATTGACTGGGATTAAAGATCTTTCTTTAGTGGTGAGTAGCTTTAATCTTATAGTGACGAGGGTCGACTTGAGGCTCGAGTTCCCAAACTCTAGATAAACTTCATCGTTAATGGAATTAGGATTAAATCTTTTGATAGCTCCATGTCCAATCACTACGCCATTTTCTATCAAAATTAGATTTGAATATAATTTATATCTACCAATCTCCTTAAATGGAATAATAACAAAAGCATTTTTAAGAAAAATTAAATCACATCTTATAAAATAATACTTCCCATTTTTTAAGCCTAAAGTACTGCTTTCGCAACTTACATCGGTTTTTTCAAGAAGAATTTCTTTGTCGTATTTTTCTCTAATAAAGAAAACCCTCCTTAATATATCATCATGAGTTCTTTTGAAATTAAATAGAACTAAAAAGATGATTGCAAAAACAGTGAAAGCTATCAGAATTAACATGTTAATTCTGCTCTTTCCTCAATCTCTCTAAAATTTTATTCAATTTTTTCTCATCATTTGCATAAGGCTGTAGATCGAAAAGTTTAACGGTTCTAAACTCAACAGGATGACTTTCACTCTGCAAAGAGATATATCCACTAGTTAATCTTTTCCCATCTTCTTTAACTTTAGGATCAAAGTTAGCTACGCTACCCCCACCGATTTTTGGTTTGGTATAGGTTAACACAGTATCCTTATTGATGATATGTTTGATTAGGGAATCGCCTAGAACCAAGAATTCTGCGGTAACCCATTGATCTCCATGGTAAGTTTTAGAACTGCTATTTACGCAGTGGGGAGTGAAAAGATTATCTTTGATTTCGATGGTAGTTCCTGGTGTGCAAACATTTCCAGTTGGACGTTCGTCTTTTCCATTGCCTCCTAATAGCTGTCCTTCTATAGAAATTGGAAAATCTTGGTCTTTCAACATCGTAGCTGGATCTTGACAATGTAACATCGCACCGCTATTTCTCCACGCCCAATCTTCGCCACCTTTAGCCTGTTCGCCTACGAAACGATATTCAACTTTCAATAAATAATAGGAGTAGGGCTTTTTATAGAAAATGTGACCGTATTGCTTATCGAAATTTTCGTAACCATCATATTTTACTTTCATTAATCCATCCTGAACATAAAACGTATTGCCAAAATTATCGTTGTAATTATGTTTAGAAATTTTAATGTTCCAATCTTTAAGATCTTTGCCGTTGAAAAGATTGGTCCAACCCTTTTGGGCATGAGAATTTAAGCCACTAAATAATGCGATGGTGATAAGTAAAGTTTTGTATCTGCTCATTTCTTATGATTAGTTAATCCTCGAAGATAAGTGATATGTACCTTACTTCAAATAGCAGCGGCATATTTACCAACTTCCGCCCGCACCACCGCCGCTACTGCGACCACCGCCCCAGCTGCCAGATGAAGATGACGAGGAAGAAGAAGAGGATGATGATGACGAGCTGCTGGTACTGCGAACCAACTTGCTTAAAACTACCGCTCCCAAAAGAATTTTATGTTTACAGAATTGACATACTTGAATACGCTCTGCTTGGCCTGCACTGCTATAAGTTGCAGCTTTGATAGTTTTCAACTCCTCCTTACCTAAAGTAGTAAACCCACATTTTTCGCACTCAAAGTAAGCCGAATTTTTTTCGCCAGGCCAAGTCACAATTTTAATATCATCAGCTTGTCTGCCTTTCCATATCTGATAAGTTCTAACGCCTAACTGCTCTTCTTTGTATTGACCAGCGGTAATATGAGGTTTTCCTGTAGGGTTTGAATTTCTATCTATGCGTTTGTAATCTTCAAATCCTTCTGGGGCAATCAGCTGTTTGCTCAACTCCTTGTTTTTTAAAATTTGTTTGATGATACCAACAAGAGTTAATGGGGCAAAAGGAATTAGGATGGCCGTTTTTGCTAAATAGCTTTTCATCGCCTCGAGATAGCTGGCAACATCTTTATTTTGTTCTTTTATAATCTGTCTGCCAGAATTTATTTTGGAGGTTAATATTAAAGATGCTATGATTGCGATAGCCCAAGGTAAAAATTCTGGCTGGAAAGGGTTAAAATTAAATGCGGATACGGCAAAAACACAGAAGAAAATACCGAAGAATACAATTCCACAACCAGTCAAAACCGCTTTGTTGAAGTCTTCGTCCTTTTTAGATTTTTTTTGCCTAGCAGGTTTCCATCTTTTGGCCAATTTAAAAATTCCAAAATAAGCCAGTAATGTGAATAATGCAGCTAAAAAGTAATTGCTGTTTTTTTCTATAAATGTTTTTTCTCTAGGAATTAACGAATTGAGTTCTGCAGTACTATTGGGCGAATTCAATATTTTTTCTATTACTCCAGCAGCGACTATGATTCCGGCACCATACCTGCCTTCTTTAAATGCAGGTACGAGAGATTTTTCACCTAGTTGTTTAAGTGTAACATCTGGCAGTAAGCCTTCTATGCCAGAACCAGTGATGAAGCGATATCTTCTTCTGTCTTTGGCTACTAAAAGCAGCAAGCCGTTATTGGCACCAGCTTTACCTATTCCCCAAGTGTTAAAAAGGGAGTAAGCAAAGTTGAAGTCATCATCTTCTTCAGTGAAATCGTTAATAACAACCACAGCAAATTCTACTTTCCCGCTCGCTTCAATTTGTTTGGCAATTTGATTAAGCTCTGCTACTTCTGAGCTTGAAAGAATTCCATCAGGATTACTTACAAACTCATCTTGTCCCTGTTTTTTGGGGTCGGGTATAGACGAAATACTATGCTGTGCGTAAGTCGTGGTGAATATGAGAAGACTTAAAATGATTATCGATAAGATTTTAGTTTTAAGCATCGTCATATTTCTCTTTAGGGGTGTAAAAATGGTTGAACTTTATCTAAGGCGAAGACTAGTTGTTCTGCTTCTGTAATTTCAGTGTTATCTAATATAATTGCGTCTTCTGCACGGGTAAGTGGACTTTCTTCTCTTGTGGTGTCGGCATAATCACGATGTGCTAAATTCTCAAACACTTCTTCCAGCGTAATAGTTTGATCCCCTTTGGCCACCATCTCCTTAAATCTGCGTTCTGCTCTAATTTTCGGGTCTGCAGTCATGAAAAATTTTACTTGTGCATCAGGGAAAACAGCAGTGCCGATATCACGTCCATCCATCACTATGTTTTTGGATTTTCCCATGCGTTGCTGCTGTTTGACCATTTCCTTACGCACTTCTTTAATTGCAGAAACTGGACTTACAGCTTCAGAAACAGGCATTAGCCTAATTTCATCAGAAACTTCTTCTCCGTTTAAGGTAATATGAGATTCGTAGTCCTTGGAATGGAAATTCAATTCGATATGCTGTAGCGCATCCACAATCGCATCGTGGTTTTCCAAATCAACGTTATTGCGTAAAAAATAGAGGGTGATTGCTCTGTACATGGCGCCGCTGTCGATATAAATAAAGCCCAGCTTTTTTGCCAATGCTTTTGCCAATGTACTTTTTCCGCAAGACGAATAACCGTCTATAGCTACCACCAAATTCTTTCTCATAAGTTGCAAATATAGTACAGTTAATTTCACTTAATGAAATAAAAACTACATTTGTAGGATGTTGCCAGATCAATCAGATATATTAAAAGTAGTTAGCTTTAAAACCTCAAGAAGTGGGGGCAAGGGCGGGCAAAATGTAAATAAGGTTTCTAGTAAAGTAGAACTGATTTTTAATATTGATGATGCCTTCTTTTTCACCGAAGATGAGAAATTTCGTTTAAAGCAAAAGTTAGCTTCTAGGCTGGATAGTGAAGGATTGCTACACGTAGTTTCACAAGAAGACCGAAGTCAGTTGTTAAATAAACAAAGAACGGTGTTGAAACTAATGGTGATTTTAAAAGCAGGGTTGGAAATCCAAAAAGCAAGAAAGGCGAGTAAAATACCTAAAGCGGTTAAAGAAAAGCGTTTGGCAAATAAGTCTGCAAATGCTCAGAAAAAGAAAAATAGAAGGTTCTCCGATTTCTAAGGTCCAAGGTTTATATTCTAACAAATCTTTTATCTATATAATGTATGAAATGGGGTTTGGAAGAGTATATTTGATGTACACACAAATAAAACAACATCATGAAAAAAACGCTTATGTGCATGGCGCTCATCGCCATGATGGCTTCCTGTAAAAAGAATGAAGCCAATCTACCAACACTTGAAGAAAAGTTCTCAGCCGATATTGAGTTTTCCGTAAAGGGCGCTGCTCGTGAAACTCAAGCTCCACATCGACCATTTGAAAAATATAATTTTTTAGGCTATGGCTACGATGTAACAGATAATTTTAATGATCAGGTCTCTATCAGAGCAAACGTAATCGATATACCTTCATACGATGCTAGTGGTACTTGGAAAGTGGATGTTAGTAGATCGACTGAAGGTTCTTGGACAACGCTTCAAGCAAAAGATGCAATTTCATTATCAGAAAAACTTTCCAATTCATTTGAGGCAACTAAGGGGCATAAGCTTTTTGGAAGTACAATTACAGATGCTTTCCCAGAAACCGTTGCCGATGATAAAAAGTTTGTTTACGGATATTATTCTAATTATATGATTTGGAAAAGATATAGTATCTATTACGATCAAGAAGTGAATAATTATTTAACGACTGACTTTAAGAAGGATGTCACGTTATTAAATGCTAAAGAATTAGTTTATAAATATGGAACACACGTCTTAACACGCATAAAAATTGGTTCTAAATTCGATGTAGTCTACCAGGCTGCTGCTCCTGTAGAAAGTTTAAATAGGGAAGCTATTAGTATGGAAGGACTACGCTATGCTTTAAAGAGAACATTCGGCTTGATGAGCGGATACTTAGATGATCCGAATTTAAGAAACTTAAATTCGAATTCTTCGGCACAGATCTACTACAGTGCTGTGGGCGGCAATTTTAATGAATTGAAGACTGAGACTATAAATAATCGATTGGTATTGAATCTGAATAAATGGAAAGCTTCCGTTACAGAAGATAAGGCTAAATTTATTGGTCCTTTGAGCAATGGTTTGGAACCTCTTTATAAGTTTATCGATGATGCTACTAAAAAGGAATTGGTTAAAACTTATATCGAACAATATTATATAACGAAGGCGGTTAAGCTTAAAAACTAGTATCATCTTTTGGAATTCATAAAAGGTCTGGATTAATTTTCCGACTTTTTTATCTCTCAGAAAAGAGGGTAGAAGAAAGCCCGGTTTTGATTAGCAATGGTTTTCGGAGTGCAGCGAAATGGAGAAATCTTTGGATATGCATTTGACTAACAATGAGGAATATTGACTTGACTGTTTTTCAATTCAGTACAAACTGCTAAATTAAAATTAAACTCAAAGGTCTCTCCGCTACGGTCGAGATGAAGGAAAATGTGTGGCCATAGTTACGGTCTAATCTCAATTCTCGCATTGCCCACAACAGCTTTATAAAGTTCATCGACTTCTGAATTGGTAACTGCAATACAGCCATTGGTCCAATCTGTAAGACGCTGTAGTTTATTAATTATTCCAAAACCTCCATTACGTAGTCCATGTATTTTAATATCGCCACCTGGAGATTTACCCAAAGCCTTTGCTTTTTCTCTGTCTACTTCATTTGGGTAAGAAACACCTAGGTTTTTGTGATAATCACTGTTCGGATTTCTAGCATTGATGTTGTAAATGCCTTCTGGGGTTTTTTCGTCGCCTTCAAATACTTTATGCCCAATCGGATTTCCGCCTAATGAGATTTTATAAGTTTTTAGCAGTTTTGTACCAATGTAAGCCTTCATGGTTCGCTTTGATTTTTCTACCAACAGAAAATCGATTTTAGTATTTGGAGGCAGTTTCTGTTCAGGCCAGAGATTGTAGACAACGATAACGGCAATAAAAACGAAGGCAACATAAAACCATATCTTTCCTACTGTTTTCATCTTGTTTAGTTAAAACGATAATACATAGAGATGCTTCCGTATTGGTGTGCTTTGGCAGTGCTTTTGATTTCTTTTGATTGGAATATCAAACTGTAATCTATAGTGAAACGTGGAGAGCTGTAATTGAAACCTACAGTTTGTGCAAAGACTAGTGGTTTAGTCCCAAAAGTAACTGGGCTATCATTGTTAAATAAGCTTCCTTGAACTGTCGCATCATAAGCCACATAATTCAGTTGAGGTTTGGCATAGAAATAAAACTCTTTCTTTTTTAGTTTTTCAGTTTTGCTTTTGTTGCTGATCCCAGCGTTATAATGCAACGAATTAAAAAGCTGATTAATATCTCCAGCTCTAAAAACTATGCCTATACCAGCACCATTGTAGGTGGTGCCTACATTAGCGTAAGTATCTAAGGTAAAGTCTAATACTTTGTCACTACTTCGATGGAGTAATTTAGCAAACTGCACATTAGCGTTAGCGGCGAAATCATTAGCGATTTGATAGTCCCAACCTTGAACTTCATAAAAACCTATAATGCGATGCAATAAGTCTTGAGCTTCTTCGCCTAAGGCATCTGGACCAACCACGCCGAAGTTCAGGCCAACTTTTAAAAGGCTTTCATTTTTATAAAATAAGCCAGCTTGAGCACCTCCATACAAATAGGCAGCAAAAGGTCTGTCGTGAGTAGTTGGGTCTGGTCTATAACCAGAAATTGGGTTGTACATTTTCTGACCTGCAGAGATTTCGTAGGTAACTTTCTCTAGGTTTCCTTTTAACTTCTCTTGGTCAACAGCCCTTCTGAAATAAACAAATAAACCATTGGTATAATAGCGGTCTTGGCCGTACCAGAGGTAAGCATCATTATCACTTTTAAAACCAAACTCGTTCTTATACTCTTGTGCATAAGAACCATAAACAATAGCTAAAATGGCAAGGGTAGCCAGAACGAGTTTCTTGTACATTTATTTATCGGTACTTGGTTTTGTTTTTATGGTTAAATCAATTGGATTTTTAACCTTGTCTTTTGTTAAGGCTAAGTTAATTACATCTTGCATTTCCGTCACATAGTGGAATTTCAAATCTTTAATGTAATCTTCTTTGATCTCTAGGATATCCTTACGATTAGATTTACATAGAATAATTTCTTTGATGTTAGCACGTTTGGCAGCTAAGATTTTCTCTTTGATCCCACCAACTGGCAATACTTTTCCACGCAAAGTAATTTCGCCAGTCATCGCTAAGTTTTGTTTCACTTTACGCTGTGTAAATGCCGACACCAGAGCAGTAAGCATGGTAATACCTGCTGATGGTCCATCTTTTGGGGTTGCACCAGCTGGAACGTGAACATGTAAGTCGAAGTTGTCAAAAAGATTGTTGTCAATGCCAAATTGTGAAGCATGTGCTCTGATATAAGCCAATGCAATTACCGCGGACTCTTTCATCACATCGCCTAGATTTCCTGTTAAAGTAAGTTTACCTTTACCAGGGCTTAAGCTCGCTTCGATAAATAGGATGTCGCCACCTACCTGCGTCCAAGCTAAGCCAGTAACCACGCCTGCTACTTCATTGCCTTCGTAGGCGTCTTTATCAAAAATAGGCGCGCCTAAAATTTTCTCTACGTCGTGGATTTCTAGTGCGGGTTCATATACTTCATCCATTGCAATTTTAGTCGCAATGCCACGTACTAAGGAACCGATTTTTTTCTCTAAACCACGTACGCCACTTTCTCGAGTGTAATCTTCAATTACTTTCTCAATCAATGAATTTTTAAGTATGATTTGTTTGTTTTCCAATCCATGTACCTCTTTTTGTTTAGGTAGCAGGTATTTTTTAGCAATTTCTATTTTCTCTTCGATTGTATAGCCATTAACTTCAATAATTTCCATCCGGTCTAACAAAGCAGGTTGTATGGTGCTTAATGAATTTGCTGTAGCGATAAAAAGAACATTTGAAAGGTCGTATTCTGCCTCAACGTAATGGTCATTAAAAGCATTGTTCTGTTCAGGATCTAATACTTCTAGCAAAGCTGATGAAGGATCTCCTCTAAAATCAGAGCCTACTTTATCGATCTCATCGAGTACAAAAACCGGATTATCAGCGCCAGCTTTTTTAATAGACTGAATAATGCGTCCAGGCATCGCTCCAATATAGGTTTTACGGTGTCCACGGATTTCCGCTTCGTCTCTTACACCACCTAAAGCCATACGTACATATTTACGATTTAAAGCTTTAGCGATGGACTTTCCTAAAGACGTTTTTCCAACTCCCGGGGGGCCTACTAAGCATAAAATAGGAGCTTTCATGTCACGTTTAAGCTTCAGCACCGCTAAATATTCGATAATGCGTTGCTTTACTTTTTCTAAGCCAAAATGGTCTTTATCTAAAACTCGCTGTGCTCTCTTTAGATCGAAATTGTCTTTGGTAAATTCGCTCCAAGGGAGTTCTAAAAGCAACTCTAGATAGTTCATTTGGATAGAATAATCCGGAGCAGCAGGATTCATTCTGCCTAGTTTTTCTAGTTCCTTATTGAAGTGCTCTTTAACTTCTGCCTTCCATTTTTTCTTTTTAGCACGTGCTTGTAAAGCTTCAAATTCCAAATCTGAAGAATTTCCTAGCTCTTCTTGAATGGTTTTTAACTGTTGATTTAGAAAATAATCACGTTGTTGTTTGTCTAAATCAGTTCTTACCTTAGTTTGAATTTGATTTTTTAACTCTAACATTTGAAGCTCTAAAGTTAGCAGCTCCATTACTCTTTCAGCACGTTTACGTAAATTGCCCATTTCAAGCATTTTCTGCTTATCCGACATTTCCGCGTTCATGTTAGAAGAAATGAAATTGATCAGAAAAGATGTGCTTTCAATATTCTTCAAAGCAACCCCTGCTTCGCTAGGGATATTTGGAGAAAGCTGTATGATTTGGCTGGACATTTCCTTAATCGCCGCCACTAAAGCTTTGAACTCTTTATCGTTTTTATGTTTTGTTTCCGTAAATTTAGCTACAACCGCTTTAATAAACGGTTCTGTCTGCATTTCTTGTACCAACTGGAAACGTTGCTTACCTTGAATAATTACAGTAGTATTCCCATCGGGCATTTGTAGCATTTTTATGATATGAGCTACAGTTCCTACGTTGTGTAATTGTTCAAAAGTAGGGTCTTCGATAGAAACATCTCTTTGTGCCACTACACCAATCACTCGATCACCTTTATACGCTTCCTTAATCAGTTTAATCGATTTGTCTCTACCAACTGTAATTGGAATCACTACACCTGGAAAAAGAACGGTATTTCGTAAAGGAAGTATAGAAAGTATTTCGGGTGTTTCCTCACTATTCATGTCGTCTTCGTCTTGTTGAGACATTAATGGGAAAAACTCTGTGTCTTCGCTTATGATAGGTAAAGTATTAAAATCAAACGGGTCTTGTTTGCTCATTCAGTTATGTGTTATAAGGTAGGCGACAATATGACAGCATTGCCGCTTCAAATTTATCAAATAATTATGCAGACGTATAATTTCAACTCTTATGCCAAAAATGAATATCATCAGTTATTGGTACTATTGCTAATCGAATTTGTACGCCGTCAAGCTCGTGAGCCTAATTTATAAAGGTGAAAGAAAGTCAATATTATTATTGAAACATTTTTGATGATAATAGGTTTTCTGTAAAAACGTCATGTAATTTAAATTTATTGAGAAATCATATTTATAATTTTTGTTCGTTTAATTGTATAATTGCACAAGAATTTAACATGACGGATCGTTTTTTATTTTCGGAAATGTGTAAATTTAAATAAAAACACTTTAATGAAACTCCTTACAAAATCTTATCTATTATTATTTGCTATTTCATTTGGGTTCACCGTTCAAGCACAGAGCAATTTTGAGAAACAAGGTACTCAAGCCTGGATGAAAGGCGATTTTAGAACTGCTGTGGTTCAGCTGGAAAAGGCCGAGGCGAAAGACCCTAGCAATATCAATGTATTGAAAATGTTAGGATATTCTTATTTTCAAAATGGAGATTTTGAAAATGCGATTGGCGCGTATACTCGCTTAATTGCTCAGAAGCCAACTGACTATTCTGCGTATTATTATAGAGGAAAAGCAAGGCTAAATATTGCAAATGCTCCTAAAGAAGCTTTAAATCAAATGCGAGATAGTTTCTACAGCTCTGCTATTAAAGATTTCTCTAAAGCAATGGAAATTAGCGGAGAGGAAGATATTCAGATTTTGCAAAATAGGGGAGTAGCTTATAAAGATTACGGAATCTTTAAATCTTATAAAGCTAGAAAGTCGGCAGAAAAAAATGCTTGTATAACTCTATTTAATAGCTCTATTGCGGATTTTCAGAAAATTTTAACAATGCAGCCGATTAAAAAAGATGTCATATCGTTAATTGATTATGTGAAAGCACAGATTGCTAGCTTGAAATAATCCTAATTAAATTTTCCTATAACCTGATATCTCTTCTGTCCTAACAAAGTGATGTCTTGTAGGTTTTGTATGGCATATAAACTGTCTGGATAATACACAAGCGTATCCGTAGAAGTGTATAGATAATTTTTTGTTGTCTTGAATATTTTAATTCCCTTAACCTGATTATCAATTTTAAGGATTTCGATTTTCTTAATGGGGATTTTTGGATTATTGGTAGTGTAAATGATGCTGCCCTCGTTTGCGTTTTCAGCAAATTCTCCTTTCCAAGAAGCTTTGTTGATATCAGCGGTACTAAAACTGGATAGTTCGGTTTTCCAATCGGTTATTTTGGTCGATGCCTGTTCGGATTTGCCAACCGCAATAACACTTTTAATTACGGTTGGATTTGCCTTTTGCAGTCGAACAGCTTCCTGTTCGAAATACCCTGTAAGATTAAAGTAATTAGGTGTATCTGCCTTCCTACTTTCCTGCGGTGAGCAAGAAAATAGTATCAAGACAAATACACCTAGGATTGATTGTTTCATTATACTAAGCAGTTTCCAGTCATTATAGCTGGGGCCTCGATTCCCATTATTTTTAATACCGTTGGGCCAATATCTCCCAGTTTTCCATCTACAATAGTTTTATAATCTTTGTCGATTAAAATACAAGGAACCAAATTGGTGGTGTGTGCAGTATTTACAGAATTATCAGCGTTCAACATAAATTCTGCATTGCCGTGGTCGGCTAAAATGATGAATGAATAGCCGTTAGCAACTCCAGTTTCTACAACCCTTTGTGCACAGGCGTCAACTGTTTCTACTGCTTTAATTACAGCATCAAACACACCCGTATGTCCAACCATATCTGGATTGGCAAAGTTTAAGCAAACGAAATCTGGCCATTGACTTTGCAATTCTTTTACAATGGCCTCTGTAATTCCTGCAGCACTCATCTCAGGTTGCAGATCATATGTAGCCACTTTTGGCGATGGAACTAAAATGCGTTTCTCATTTTCAAATTCTTTCTCTCTACCGCCAGAGAAGAAAAAAGTAACGTGTGGGTATTTTTCTGTTTCTGCAATCCTGATTTGATTTTTATGATTAGCTTCTAAAACTTCACCTAATGTATTGTTCAAATCATCCTTTCTGAATATTACATTTACATTTTCAAAGCTGTCATCATAACTAGTCATCGTAACATAGTACAATGGCAGTTTAGTCATACATTGTTCAGGGTAATCTTTTTGGCAAAGTGCCTGTGTAATTTCTCTACCCCTATCTGTACGATAGTTGAAGCAGATGACCACATCGCCTTCTTTAATGGTCGCTGTTGGATTGCCTTGTTCATCGGTGATCACCACTGGATTAATGAACTCATCAGTAATGCCTTCTGCATAAGAATGTTGGATAGCGAGTTCTGGACTGGAGAATTTCTGTCCTACACCATTAACCATTACATCGTAGGCCAGTTTAACGCGCTCCCAACGGTTATCTCTGTCCATTGCATAGTATCTGCCTACTAAAGAAGCAATTTTCCCAGCGGAGCTCTCCAAATGTTTATCTAATGCGGCAATATAATTTAAACCACCATTTGGATCGGTATCTCTACCATCTAAAAATGCATGAACAAATACGTCTACTAAGCCTTGTTCTTTTGCTGCATCACACAAGGCCATTAAATGGTTAATATGGGCATGCACTCCACCATCTGAAACCAAGCCGATAAAATGTACGGGTTTGTTGTTTTGTTTCGCGTATGAAAATGCGTTCAGTAGTGTTTCGTTGTTATGTAAAGTTTTATCTGTAATCGCTTTGTTGATACGACCTAATTCTTGATAAACAACACGCCCCGCACCCAAATTCATGTGTCCAACTTCTGAATTTCCCATCTGTCCTGCAGGCAGCCCCACTGCTTCGCCAGATGCTTCGAGTTTTGCGTTAGGATAGTTTTGTATTAGGGAATCGAAAAATGGAGTTTTGGCAGCGTAGGCAGCATCTGATTTGTCTTTTTTGCCGTAGCCCCATCCATCAAGAATTAAGAGTACAAGTTTTTTAGTTTCCATTACGATTTGTTATTATGAATATTTTATGTCGTTTTGCAAATATACTTGAAAATAGGCCTTAAACCCAATTATTTGAATTTAATTCCATATAAATGGCATAGTTTTAGTGGTAATCGAGCTTTAGTTTTTAAGGATGATGTTTAAATCTACACTTGCGCTCATGCTGATGTTTCTGCAGTTCCCATTTCAAGGAGCTTTACAAGGCGATATTGCTGATGAGCTAGCGACTAATTTTAGGCATGGAAACTCTAAAGAAATAGCAAAAAGTTTCGCTTCGTCTGTAGAACTGATCATTGTTGATCACGAAGATGTATATAATAGAGCACAGGCTGAACAAATTCTTAAAGACTTTTTTCTGAAAAATCCGCCTAACAAAACTAGTATCATCCATAAATTAAGCAATAACCCCAACTATAGGCTTACTATCCTTTCGTTAACTTCAAAAACTGATAAGTTTAGGGTGACTATAACCATGAAAAAAGTTTCTAACGTTTTTCTAATCACAGAGTTAAGGGTAGAACCGGAGAGATAGTTCTATATTGATGCGCATTTTATTATTTTTGTAGCAAAATTATAGAACTTTGGATAAGAAACTTATTGATCTATTTATAAAAAATGCGATTGCTGAAGATGTAGGAGATGGAGATCATACTTCTCTATCAACCATACCAAAAGGTACGCAAGGAAAAGCTAAGCTAATTGTTAAAGAAAAAGGCATTTTAGCAGGTGTTGAGCTTGCACTAGAAATTTTTAACAACATAGACGCTTCTCTAAAAGTAGAGACTTTCTTAAGTGATGGTCAGGAAGTAAATCCTGGCGATATTGCGTTCAATGTTTATGGAAGTACACATGCTATTCTTTTAGCCGAACGTTTAGTGCTCAATTGTATGCAGCGTATGAGTGGTATTGCGACTAAAACACATCGTATTGTGAATGCATTGGCAGGTTTTAAAACCAAAGTACTAGATACAAGAAAAACTACGCCTGGTTTAAGATACCTTGAGAAATGGGCTGTAAGAATTGGTGGTGGTGTCAATCATAGAATAGGTTTATATGATATGATCTTGATCAAGGATAACCATGTGGACTATGCTGGCGGTATCGAGAATGCTATTCATCAGGCGAATGCCTACTTGAAAGATACGAAAAGAGAACTCCAGATAGAAATCGAGGTAAGAAATATTGAGGAACTAAAACAAGTGCTTGCCATTGGTAAAGTTGATAGGATTATGCTGGATAATTTTGAATTGCCAATGTTGAAACAAGCTGTTGAGTTGATTGATGGCAAATTTTTAACCGAAGCTTCTGGAGGAATTGTAGAAGAGAACGTTGCCGATTATGCTGCTTGTGGAGTAGATTATATTTCTATGGGCGCTTTAACACATTCTGTAAAAAGCTTAGATCTTAGTTTAAAGGCTTTTTAATACGCAAGTGAATTTCTAAACCATCTGAAAACAATTTTTTTACTATCATTGTAGCCAAATGATTTCAATCTATTCCATCTCTGCGCTTATTGCAGCCTATCTTCTGGGGTCTATACCTACCGCAGTTTGGCTAGGTCAGGCGTTTTATGGCATTGACGTAAGAGAATACGGAAGCGGTAACGCTGGAGCTACCAATACTTTTCGGGTTTTAGGTAAAAAACCAGGTATCATCGTAATGACGATCGATATCATGAAAGGCTTCACCGCTACCAAATTAGCATATTTCATAGGGCTTTCAGTTACGGGCCCAAAGTATTCCGCCCAATTTGTTAATTATGAATTGGCATTAGGTGTAATAGCCGTTATGGGGCATCTATTCCCAATTTTTGCTGGGTTTAGAGGTGGAAAAGGTGTTGCTACACTTTTTGGGATGATTTTAGCTGTAAATCCGCCAGCTGCACTACTTTGTGTAACCGTTTTTGTTACGGTACTCTTAGTTTCAAAATACGTTTCATTGAGTTCAATTTGCGCTGGTTTTACTTTTCCTTTGGGCACAGTTTTTGTTTTTCAATCTTCTGTAAAAGCAGAAGTGCTCTATAGTATATGTGTTTGTGTGCTGATATTAGTAACGCATCAAAAAAACATAGAACGTCTGTTAAAAGGAAAAGAATCTAAAGTATATCTATTTAAGAAAAAGCAATCCTAACCCAAAAACTGTCAAACAAAAGTGTTTGAAAATAGTTATGTGTTGAGTGATAAATTTACAACCATGAAGAAAACGATTATTTTTGGAATGGCAACAGCATTGCTTGCCATTTCCTCGTGCTCAACGGTTCCATTAACTGGACGTAGCAGATTAAGTTTAGTAGATGATAGCCAACTTCAGCAACAAGCTGCCATCGGTTATGCACAGCTATTGAGCGATCCTCAAACCAAAGTGGTATCTTCTAATAATGCTAACACGGCAATGGTAAAACGTGTAGGACAAAAAATAGCCGCTGCAGTAACTCAATATATGAACCAGAATGGTTATGGTGACCAGATTAAAAATTATAAATGGGAATATAACCTGATAGATAGCAAGGAAATAAATGCTTGGTGTATGCCCGGCGGTAAGATTGCCGTTTACACGGGTATTTTGCCAGTAACAAAAGATGAAGCTGGTTTAGCTACTGTAATGGGGCATGAGGTAGCTCACGCAATCGCGCAACATTCTGCAGAAAGAGCTTCTCAGATGACTGTTGCTCAAGGCTTGGGCACTGCTGTAGGTGTAGCTAGTGCTAATTCTAAATATGCCAGCTACATCAATGCTGCTTATGGTATCGGCGGTCAGCTTACTATTTTGAATTATGGAAGAAATCAGGAACTGGAAGCTGATAAAATGGGACTTTCTTTCATGGCAATGGCAGGATACAACCCTAGTAATGCCATTGGCTTTTGGCAAAGGATGGCTCAAGCTAGTGCAAATTCTCAAAAACCACCAGCATTTTTGAGTACTCACCCTACAGACCAGTCTCGTATAGCACAAATACAAAAGGATTTGCCGGAGGCAATGAAATATTATAAAGGGAAATAGTACTAACTAAAATATTAGGCATAAGGTTTAAGGTTTGGAAGTGTATATCTTCGGGCTTTAAACCTTTTTTATTTGGTGGGATCTCACCCTAATCCCTAATCCCTAATCCCTAATCCCTAGAAAGTACGCTCATCATAGCGGATGCTTTCAGCAAGCATTCTTCATATTCTTTTTCGGCTTCTGATTCGTAGGTAATTGCGCCACCTACTTGAAAAGATAAATACTGAGTTTCCAAATTATACAAGATGCTTCTAATCACTACATTGAAATCAAAATCTCCATCGGGGGTGATATAGCCGAAAGAACCGGAATAAACTCCTCTTTTGCTCCTTTCATATTGGTCAATAAGCAGCATTGCCTTTAATTTAGGAGCTCCCGTCATTGATCCCATTGGGAAAGCATTTTTGATTGCATCGACAAAATGTACATTTGGAGATAGTTTGCAGCTAATGCTTGATATCATTTGGTGTACCTGCGGGAAGGTATAAATCCCAAACAATTCGTCTACTTTAACAGTGCCTTTGACAGCGCTTTTTGTTAAATCATTTCTGACTAAATCAACGATCATTACATTTTCTGCTTGTTCTTTCTTGCTGTATTTAAGTGTGTTTTTGATAGCTAGATCTTCAGCTTTATCTCTACTTCTTTTTGCTGTGCCTTTAATAGGTTGGGAAGTTAACGTATTGCCTCGCTTAGATAAAAACCTTTCGGGAGTCGCTGATAATATAAACTTACTGCCAATTTTTAGAAATCCCGAAAAAGGTGTAGGGGATACCTTTGCTAAATGCCTGTAGGTGGAGAGTGGATCGATGATCGCATTTTCTGCAAAGAACTCTTGGCAAAAATTCATTTCATAAATATCACCTCGTTTAATGTGCTGTTTGATTTTATCTATATGATTTAAATATTCCGACTTTGTAAACTTATGCTGGATTAAGAGCTTATTGTTTGAGTTTTGCTTTGGTAAAGGAGCTTTAAGTATTTGTTCTTTATCAATCTTACCTTTAAGGACACTTATCTCAGTTCCTTTTATCGCAATTAAATTATCTGGAATAAAAAAGTAAATGTCTGGAAAGTTCAGAAAATCTTCTTTAGTAGATTGAAGATCTTCTGTTTCATTCTTGAGGTCATAGGTTAGAAAACCGAATAGCCAATTTTTGTTTTCTTCAACAAAAGTTTTTAAAGATGAGAAAGCGTCTCCTGTTGAGGTTGTGAATTCCCTCTCCTTTCCGAATGCAATCAAATAATCGTAATTACCGTATTGATCCTGGTAATTGTTGGAGTCTAAATAGCAGCACACATCGAAAGTCGATGCATACTGCAAGGCTCTTTCTTTGAAGTAGGAAATCTGTGCTGTAGTCATTTTTTATTATACAAAGGTAAAAAATGTAAATAAAGCATTGTGGAAAATTGATATCTTTCCGGCTTAAATTATCATTTTAATGAAGAAAAATTTTTTAATGCTCGGTATGTTAATTGTCGCTGCTTTTACCGCAAATGCACAGAAATCGGTTACAGACAATTATCAAGATTTTACTGTTTATAGAACGACAAAGGGTAATGAAGTATCAATAAAGAAAATCTCAATCTTATTAAGCCAGAAAGCTGATTTAACCGTTAAGCAAATTGCCAATGCAGAATATCACTTGGGAAGGATGTATGAAGAGGTTGGAAATCCAGATAGTGCTTTAATACATTATACTGAATCTATTAAAGGTGAACCAAATTATTCAGTTGTTCACAGAGCGATGGGATTTATTTATTTGAATAAAACAAAAGCTTTTGTAAAACAGATGAATGAAGCGTCGGCTGCCAAAAATGTAATAGCCAATGCTAATGCTTTTGATCAGTATAAAGCAGTGGTTCAAAAAGCGCTTCCACATTTGGAAAAATATCAAGCTTGTGAACCTGATGAACAAACGCTAACTATTATCAGTAACCTCTACAAAAGCATCAAAGAGCAGCAGGCAATTATTACCCTGCCAGATAGATTGAAACCTCTATCGCAAACTTGTATAAGTTTATTGGAGGATGAATAATAAACAAAGAAGCTCCCGAAATTTTTCGGGAGCTTCTTTGTTTCCAAGCTTAATTTTATTTCAAAGTTAAGGTTTGTGTTCTGTCTGGACCAACCGATAAAAATTTGATTGGCACTTCTAATTCTTTTTCCAAGAACTCAATATAGGCAGTTAATTGAGCTGGAATTTGGTCTGTTGATGTAATGCCTGTTAAATCAGTTTTCCAACCATCAATTGCTTTTAACACTGGTTTTGGCTCTACAGTGATGATGTCGTATGGCATATAATCGATGGTTTGTCCATCGTGTTCGTAATGCGTGCAAGCATAGATGGTGTCGAAGCCGTCCAATACGTCAGCTTTCATCATAATTAATTCGGTTACACCGTTTAACATGATGGCATATTTTAAAGCTGGAAGGTCAATCCATCCACAACGACGGGCTCTGCCTGTAGTTGCACCAAACTCATGGCCTACTGCGCGCAATGTTTCTCCAGTTTCATCAAACAACTCTGTAGGGAAGGGGCCACCACCAACACGTGTACAGTAAGCTTTGAAAATACCATAAACATCACCTACTTTATTAGGTGCGATACCTAAACCTGTACAAGCACCAGCAGTAGTGGTATTAGATGACGTTACAAATGGATATGAACCAAAATCAACATCTAATAAAGCACCTTGCGCTCCTTCTGCCAATACTTTTTTTCCATCTTTCAAATAGCCATTTACAAAATGCTCGCTATCTACATGAGGGATAGATTTAATGAACTCAATAGCTTCAAAGAAAGCAGCTTCTTTTTCAGTTAAATCGTACTCAAATTCGTAGTGCGAAAGAATCTCTTTATGCTTTTGTACTAGTTTCTCGTATCTTTCTTTGAAATCAGGTAGTGTAGTATCACCAACACGGATTCCATTTCTACCAGTTTTGTCCATATAAGTTGGACCAATACCTTTTAATGTAGAACCGATTTTGCCAGCGCCCATTTTTTGCTCGTTAGCAGCATCCAATAATTGGTGAGTAGGTAAAATCAAATGCGCTTTACGTGCTAAAACTAATTTTCCTTTACCAACTGGATCGTGGCCAGCAGCTTTTAAATTATCTAATTCTCTTTTTAAAATGATAGGATCAATTACAACACCATTTCCAATAAGATTCATGGTTTTCTCATTGAAAATACCTGACGGAATGGTATTCAAAACAAATTTTTTGCCGTCGAACTCTAAGGTGTGTCCTGCATTTGGACCGCCTTGAAAGCGAGCTATTAAATCATATTGTGGACTGAGAACGTCAACGATTTTTCCTTTACCTTCATCGCCCCATTGTAGGCCTAGTAGTACATCTACTTGCGTCATTATAATAAATTAAGAGAATAAGATTGGTTATTGTATAATTAGTGTGCTTTGTTTTTGATGGCTGCTGCTGCGCTACAGTCGAAACATACTCCGTAAAGATTTAGAGAGTGGTGTTTGATATCGAATTTTAATAATTCGCCAACCATATTTTGTATTTGTCCGATACGTGGATCACAGAATTCAACCACTTTACCACAGTCAATACAAATTACGTGATCATGTTGGTGATATCCGTAAGATTTTTCGAACTGTGCCATGTTTTTGCCAAATTGGTGCTTAGTCACCAAATCGCAAGAAACCAATAATTCCAATGTGTTGTAAACTGTAGCTCTACTCACACGATACTTTTGGTTTTTCATGTGTATGTAAAGGGTTTCTACATCGAAGTGGTCGTCTCTCGAGTAGATTTCTTCTAGAATAGCAAAACGCTCAGGGGTTTTTCTTAAGTTTTTATTTTCGAGATAGGCTTCAAATATCTTTCTAACCAACTCGTTTGTGTTCTGTTCTGGCATAGTTTTAAACTCCATTTCAAAGGTAGTTAAATGATTACACACATTAAAGGATTACACAGATTTATGTTGATAAAATGATAGATTGTTGATGGTTAATTGTTAATGATAAATTATTAGCGATAGTTATTCTAGAATTGGTGTTTAATAGTTTTTCGTTTTAACCATTACTTTTAACTGTATTTATAATAGACGTGATGGATTTAATGATTTCGACAGCGTCAGTATTAGTGCTTTCAAATTGTTCTTGTTCAAGGTAATCAGGTTCTTTTAGGAGCTCTAACCAATAAATGGTTTCGTTAACCTACTTTTAGTCGATACCTATTTTATGCTTAGAGTCTGCTTTGGTTTCTGCATGTTCTACTTCGCGAGCCATCGCGCCAACGCTCGTGCCCGAACGTAGCGGTTGTTTACTTAAACAAATTCCTTCTTATGGTTTTGTAAATATTGATATAGTTTCACAATCCGGATGGAGAATTTAAAGCTTTTGTTTTTTACAATATTCTCCTTCATCGTTAAGATTAATAATTTATCATCGACTATTATTTACGCATCAAACCTTGTCACTCCTGTTACACCTTTTACCTCTAGCAGATTTTTGATCAAGTTGTCTAAATGGTCTTTATCATTTACAAAAACTTTAATGTTCCCATCAAAAATTCCATCGTTAGTGTCAATGGTGATAGACCTGATATTTACGTTAAAGTCATTAGAAATCACCTTTGTCAGGTTGTTGATTAAGCCAACGTCATCGATACCTACGATCCGTAAACCAGTTAGGAAGCTTAATTCCTGTTGCCTGTTCCATTTCGCTTTAACCACGCGATAACCATAATTAGCCATCAGTTGTGCTGCATTCGGACAATTGGTACGATGTATTTTAATGCCTTCATTTACCGTAACAAAACCAAAAACATCATCTCCAGGAATTGGATTACAGCATGCGGCTAATGTATAGTCTATTTTTTGTAGATCTTCTCCAATTAGCAATACATCAGACGCCGGACCTTTAACTTTTTTTAGTAAAGCATCTATACGTTCATTGTCATTAACTTTTTCGCTTCCACGATTTTCTATTTCTTTTTCGCTGGCAACGTATTCCCGCAAATCTTTCAGCTCAATTTTGCCTGTGGCCACTTCAATGAATAAATCTTGTGTAGACTGAAGTTTGAAAAAGTAGCTTAGTTTGTTGAGATTTTCGGTGTTATAGGTGATTTTTAAAGATTTGAGCTTACGTTCTAACAATTCCTTGCCCTCTTCAGCAATCTTTCGTTTCTCCTCTTTTAAAGATGACTTGATCTTTGATTTGGCTTTTGCCGTCATCACGATATTCAACCAATCTTCTTTTGGTGTTTGTTTACTCGAGGTAATGATCTCTACTTGATCGCCATTTTGTAGTTTGTAGGAAAGTGGTACGAGTTTGTGATTTACTTTTGCTCCTATACATTTTGCACCGATATCCGTATGGATTTCAAAAGCAAAATCGAGTGCTGTGGCGCCTAGAGGCAACTGTAATAGGGCTCCTTTTGGTGTAAAAATAAATATTTCATCAGAGAAAAGATTCATTTTAAAATCGTCCAGGAAGTCTAAAGCGTTAGATTCTGGATTGCTCAACATTTCCCTAACTTTCATGATCCATTGATCAAGACCGTTATCATTACTGCTTTCTTTATATTTCCAATGCGCCGCAAATCCTTTTTCAGCAATTTCATTCATCCGCTGTGTACGAATTTGAACTTCCACCCACTGGCCTTTTGGTCCCATCACAGTAGTATGTAACGACTCATAACCATTTCCTTTCGGTGAAGAAACCCAATCACGTAAACGATCTGGATTTGGCCGATATAAGTCGGTAACAATAGAATATGCTTTCCAACAATCCGCTTTCTCACTCTCTGGCGAACTATCTAGTATGATTCTGATGGCAAAAAGATCATAAACCTCCTCGAAAGGAATATTCTTTTTCTTCATCTTATTCCATATGGAATGGATTGATTTTGGACGTCCGTAAACATTTGCAATTAAGCCTTGTTCAGCTAGAATATCATTGATCGGTTCTACAAAGCTTTTAACAAAAGCATTTCTCTCTGTTTTTTTCTCATTCAGCTGTGTTGCGATGTATTTGTAAGTATCTGGTTCCAAATACTTCATTGATAAATCTTCTAGCTCAGATTTAATGGCATACAAACCCAAACGATGTGCTAAAGGCGCATAGAGGTAAATGGTTTCAGAAGCGATTTTCAATTGCTTGTGACGAGGCATGAAGTCCATCGTACGCATATTGTGTAACCTGTCGGCCAATTTGATTAATATCACCCTAACATCGTCTGCAAGCGTCAGCAACATCTTTCTGAAATTTTCTGCTTGTAGAGAACTATTGGTATCAAATACCCCAGATATTTTGGTTAAACCATCGATGATTTTTGCAGTTTTCTTGCCAAATTCACGTTCAATATCTTCCAACGTAATGTCCGTATCTTCAACTACATCATGAAGTAGCGCACAAACAATAGAAGTAGTTCCCAAACCAATTTCTTCGGCTGCGATTTGTGCAACGGCAATTGGATGGTAGATATAGGGTTCGCCAGACTTGCGGCGCATATCTTTATGGCTTTCCAGTGCCATGTCAAATGCTTTCCGAATCTCTTTCTTATCTCCTTTTTGGAGCGTTGATTTAGAGGCACGTAGCAAAGCCCTGTACCTTTTTAGTATCTCTTTTTTCTCTGCCTCAAGATCTATAACCAAAGTATTCTTCATTTGTGTTTTCTAGGTAAAATTATAGTGATATTAAACTATAAAGTCTTATATTGGGTTGTAGTTAAAACGAATATATAAAATTAGCGCTAACTTTGAATAGGCATAAATTTATGAAATTTTATCGTCTTTTTGCTGTTTCAATTGTCATGATTGCTGGTTTTGGTGTTAAAGCCCAAGACAGCACATCGACTGGTATTTGGCCGAAATTGGGCAAAAATGATACCATTCGTGTAGCGGCTACTAATGATGGAGGTTACATGATTCCATGGATTGGGTTGAGGGAAGTTGTGATTTATGGACAACGCATCTGGAAGTCGCCGCAGGAGCAAACAGCTTATAATAGGTTAAGGTATAATGTATTAAAAGTAATGCCTTATGCGTTATACGCAAAAAGAAGATACGAAAAATTGGAACGAGATGTGGCTGTGGTTGCTGATAAAAAGGAACAGAAGCGTTTGGTGAAAGAATGTGATAATGAAATCAAGAGAATGTTTAATACCGAAATTAAGGAATTAACCATTACTCAGGGACAAATATTAACTAAATTAATTGATAGAGAGGTAGGGCGTACAACTTACGACATCGTGAAAGAGACCAAAGGGAAATTCGCAGCATTTTCTTATCAATTGGTTGCTAGGGTGGTAGGCCATAATTTAAAAAGTACTTATAACGTACAAGAAGATAGAGATATCGAATCGATTATCAAAAGCTCTGGCTACTATCAATAAAGTTTAAATATGAAGGTAAATCCAACAGTGTATCCATTTAAGGCTCGTCTTATTAGTGGAGCAGAAAAGAACTTAGCCGATTATAGCGGCAAGGTATTGTTGATTGTAAACACGGCTTCCGGTTGTGGCTTTACACCGCAGTTAAAAGAACTACAACAAATTAGAGACGAATTTTCTGGCCAAGGTTTCGAAATTTTAGGTTTTCCTTCCAATGATTTTGGAAAGCAGGAACCTTTAAACGGAACAGCGATTAATGAGTTTTGTGAAGTAAACTACGGCGTACAGTTTCCCATATTTGATAAGGTGATGGTGAGAGGAAAGGAAGCGCACCCATTGTTTAAATTTTTAGCAGATAAAAAGCAAAATGGTAATTTAACGTCGACGCCACGTTGGAACTTTCATAAATACTTAATCAATAAAAAAGGTGAAGTAGTGGAGTATTTCTTTCCATTTACCAAACCAACTTCTTCAAAAGTGAAGAAAAAAATACAACGATTGTTATCGGAAAATGATTAAATGATAAAATGACTGAATGAGAAAGTAGCTGTTTTATTGCGATAAAAAGTATTTTCTCATTTAATCCTCTACTCATCCGATAGCTATCGGATCAAAATTAAGTATATGAAATTAGATTTATTGGTGTTGGCTGTTCATCCAGACGATGCTGAATTGGGATGTTCTGGAACCATTATCAAACATATTGAGCAAGGTAAAAAAGTTGGAATAGTAGATTTTACTAAAGGGGAATTGGGAACGAGAGGCACTGCAGAAACTCGTGCACAGGAGTCGAAAAATGCTTCTGCAATTATGGGGATTCATGCTAGGGAAAATATTGGCATCAGAGATGGCTTTTTCAAAAACGATGAGGAGCATCAACTGGAAGTCGTAAAGATGATCCGTAAATATCGACCAGAAATTATCTTGACCAATGCTTTGCACGATCGTCATCCAGATCATGGCAGGGCATCAGATTTGTCAAATGATGCGATCTTCCTGTCTGGTTTGAGAAAAATTCAAACTAATTTAGATGGTGTTATTCAGGAGTCTTGGCGACCAAGATTAACGCTACAATATATTCAAGATACTTACATCAAACCTGATATCATCGTTGATATTTCTAAGCAGATGGAGCAGAAACTTGAGGCGATCAGAGCTTTCAGAACCCAGTTCGACAGCCCAAGTGAACACGAGCCTCAAACTTATATTTCTACGCCTGGATTTTTACAATCTGTAATTGCTAGAGCAAGAGAAATGGGTAAAAATATAGGTGCTGAATACGGCGAAGGGTTTACGTCTAGAAAGCTTTTAGGAGTTGAAAGTTTGTTTGATCTGAGTTAGAAGATCGTTCAAATCCCAACAATTTCGGGCATTTTTTGTTTAAGGTAAAGCTAATGCAGTCTCGCCAATGGCTAGACTGTAATTTTTATTTTAAACATATCCCATCTATGGCTAATCTATTTTCCTCGTTAAAAAACGCGTATCAATTATTTAAAAGTGTAGACTTTGAGAAACTGGATGCACTTTCTAGGAAGGTCGACCTACCCAAAATGGTAGAAACGATTTCTAGTCTTGACGAAAAACAGCTGCAAGGAATGATGAAGATGATGGGTGGAAATAATTCTCGTAAAAAAGAGTTACCACCCATAGAAGGAGATTTTTATCAACTCGGAGAAGAAGCCCTGAATGAAGAGGATAGGGCTTTACAGTTGAAAGTAAGAGCATTCTTAGAAAAAGAAGTAAAGCCAATAGTAAATCATTATTGGAATAAAGCTGAGTTTCCATTCGAAATTATTCCAAAATTGTCGGAATTAAATGTTTGTGGGATTACTTATAAAGGTTATGGCTGCCCGGGTAAAACAAACTTAATGGAAGGTATTCTAGCTATGGAAATGGCTAGGATAGATACTTCGCTCTCCACATTTTTTGGGGTGCAAAGTGGTTTGGCAATGGGTTCTATTTACATCTGTGGTTCTGAAGAACAGAAACAAAGATGGTTGCCTTCCATGCAGCAATTTAAAACTATTGGGGCTTTCGGCTTAACAGAACCAGAAGTTGGATCGGCGGCAGCTGGAGGTTTAACTACAACTTGCAAAAAAGTTGGTGATGAATGGGTACTTAATGGGCAGAAGAAATGGATTGGTAACGCAACGTTTGCGGATATTTTAATCATTTGGGCTAAAGACGAAGATAGTAGTGAGGTGAAAGGTTTTATTGTGGAGAAGGATAATCCGGGATTTTCGGTAGAAAAAATGGAAAATAAAATGGCCCTCCGTATAGTTCAGAATGGAATAATAACGCTAACTGATTGTAAAGTGAAAGAAAGTGATAGATTGCAAAATGCAAATTCCTTTAAAGACACTGCTAAAGTTTTACAGATGACCAGAGCGGGCGTAGCTTGGCAAGCGGTGGGTTGTGCTAGGGGCGCTTATGAGGCAGCTTTAGCCTATACGCAGAACCGTAAACAATTTGGAAGACCAATCGCATCTTTCCAGCTTATACAGAATCACTTAGTAGAAATGTTATCGAATCTAACCGCAATGCAAACTTTGTGTTTCCGCTTGTCGCAGTTGCAAGATCAAAATCTGTTGACAGATGAACACGCTTCTTTAGCAAAAGTATTTTGTTCAATGCGAACTCGTGATGTGGTGAGCCGTGCTAGAGAAGTAATGGGTGGAAATGGAATTTTGTTAGAGTATGATGTGGCTCGTTTCGTCGCAGACGCGGAGGCTATTTATTCTTATGAAGGAACAAAGGAAATCAATACGTTAATTGTTGGAAGAGCAATTACGGGATATTCTGCTTTTGTCTGAGATATAAAGACTTACGAAGTTTCTTAAACTTCGTAAGTCTAATTATAATACTATTTAAATGGCCATTTAATCAAGCCTACATTGCCCATTGCACTTTTTTCATATAGCGCAAAGCAGATGCTATTAAATCGAGTGTCAAAGTTTATATCGCCTGGCGATAATTCTTTCGGTGATCCGTTAGCCACTAAAAAATAATAAACTTTAGTATTTCCATATTTGGTATGCGGCATTAAATCTCCATATTCTTTCAACTGAGCAGCTGTGGTATCGGTAACTGTGACTGCATAAATTCGCTGAACTGGACCAGTGTTGTTTTCATTTCTATAACTCGCAACTTCTTTAAAACCACCCTTTAGATCATTTATCCCCGATTGGGTAAACGTATCTTTCAACATCCAAACAATTAAGCCAAGAACGAGTACTGCAATCCAGATTTTCTTCATTTTTCGAAATTAAGGAACTAAGCTATTTATATCGTTAGAAGGATTTTGTGCATTACGGCTATTCCTTCATCAATATGTTTTTTCTCGATGCAGAGTGCGGGTCTAAAACGGATGGTTTGATTGCCGCAGCCTAAGAACATCACGTTTTCTGCCATACCTTTTTCTACGAATTTATTCCTCATCTCCTTGTCAGGGAAATCGAAAGAGCATAGCAAACCTCTACCTCGAACATTGCTCATCTTTTCATATTTAGCAGCAAGTTCATGAAGTTGGTTCTTAAGATACTCGCCTATACTCGCTGCATTTTCGCAGAGCTGATCTTCTTCTACAATGTTTAAGATCTGAGTAGAGCGAACCATATCTACTAAGTTTCCGCCCCAAGTAGAATTGATACGAGATGGCACATTGAATACATTACCTGCTACCTCATCCACTTTGTTTCCCACTAATATGCCACATACCTGCATTTTTTTACCAAAAGCAACAATGTCGGGTCTAGCTTTTTCACTAAAATGTTGATGGCACCAGAATTTTCCCGTTAGGCCGACACCTGTCTGCACTTCATCATAAATCAGAAATGCTTCATTTTCATCTGCCAGTTGTCTAAGTTGGATTAAAAATTCTTCTCTAATATGGTTGTCGCCACCTTCAGACTGGATGGGTTCTATAATGATGGCACAAATATCATCTTTGTTAGCTGCAAAAGCTTGTTTAATTTGGGCTAAAGATGCGGTTTCAGTTTCTTCTACAGTTTTTAAGTTTGCCTCATTTAAAGGAAATTTAAGCTGAGGTGTGCTTACTCTTGGCCAATCAAATTTGGCGAACCATTTAGTTTTATCGGGAAGGGTATTGGTTAAGCTTAAAGTGTAACCACTACGTCCATGGAATGCTTTCTCAAAGTGGATAACCTTAAAACCTCTTTCTTCTTTGTAACCTTTTGCAAAGTTTTTTTGAACCTTCCAATCCATGGCTACTTTCAGTGCATTTTCAATAGCTAAGGCACCGCCAGCAACAAAGAAGGCATGTGGTAAATAATTAGGGATGCCCACACGAGAAAAGGTGTTTACAAATTCGGCGTACTGTTGGGTGTATACATCAGAGTTTGACGGATTAGCCATCGCCGCTAACATTAAATTGTGCTTAAAAGCTTCATCGTTGACCATTTTTGGATGGTTGTAGCCCAGTGGTACAGAAGCAAAACAAGTAAAGAAATCTAAAAGCTTACGGTTGTATTTAGCATCGTAAATATAAGCGCCGTTGCTTTTTTCCATGTCATAGGTTAGGTCGTAACCATCGGCAAGTATATGTTTTTTTAATGTCTGTTTAACCTGGTCTGGAGTTACACTTAATTGATACATAGATTTAAGTTTTGGTGTAACTCAAATTTATATAAATGTGCCAAAATATCAAATTTAAGCGGTTTTTGAACTCGGAGTTCAAAAACTAGGTTTAAACTGTTTAAAGTTAGATTTTGTCTGAAACTTCTACCGCTTTTAAAAAATGTGGAAAAAATATTTTAAGAAGTTTTCTCGAATTCGGCCAATTTTCCGAGAATTCCAAATAATCCACCAGTATGTATAGCTAGTATCTTGGCATCTTTTGAAATTTGTTTTTTTATGATCAAATCATTGATGGCGTAAAACATTTTTCCGGTATAAACCGGATCTATCAGTATGCCTGTTTTAGCGCTAAAATCTTTAATGAACGCAATAAGTTCTTGAGTAGTTTTAGCATAGCCGCCAAAGTGGTAGTTTGTGTGGAGGTGCAGTTTAGAAAGATCCTGTTCGTGATGAGCTATTTCTTCTCTAATGAAATCTCCCCCCTTTAAAACCGGAATGATGTGTAATTGAGTATTTAAGTTGAGCCGACTGATTCCTTTTAATAATCCAGCTGCGGTGGTACCCGTTCCTGCCGCACAAAATATATGGTCAAATGGCAGAGGAAGTTCATCAATAATTTCTGCACAGCCTATAGTAGCTTCGCTGCTGGCCCCGCCTTCATCTATAAAATAGGCGTCATCATTATCTTTGTAATACTTGTCGAATAATTCGGTTTTTCCCCTATAAATTTCTCTACTCACAAAGCGCAATTGCATTCCGAATATCTTACACAGCGCAAGCATCTCATTATTTACCTCTTCACCTCTTACAAAAGCTGTGGCTTTTAATTGGTATTTGGCTGCTGCTGCTGCGGTAGCCAATAAATGGTTAGAATAAGCACCTCCGAACGTAACTAAATGGTTTTTGTTTTTCGAAGCTACATCTTGAAGGATATATTTTAGCTTACGCCATTTATTGCCAGAGATGAAAGGGTCTATCAAATCGTCTCTTTTGACGAAAATTGATGCTCCATTATAGAGAAATTGATGTATTGGGCTAGGTAATTGCATAAAAAAAGCTCCTCCAAAGAGAAGCTTTTTAAATCATTTTTAAAAATATTATTTTCCGAAGCCAAAACCAATACCTGCATTTGCATAGCCGTATTTAGCTTGAGTGTAAGAAGCATAAAGTCTAAAAAATGCAAGTTGTAATTGGAAACCTAGAGATGCCCTGATACCACTTACATCGTTTTGAGAAAAGGCAAATGGATTGTTGAAAGTTTGTTTGCCTGTAGGTGTAGTTGGAGTGATCGGTACGTCAAATTGGTAAGTGCCTAGAGCTTCTAAGCTGCTTTTAGATTTTTGGAAACCGAGGCTTACAAATGGAGTAAAAACAGCTAGCGTTTTCGAAACAATTGCATCAGCGCTTAATCCCTTAACTTTTGCTTTAAGCTCTTGGTTTGGATTGGGGTTACTGCCCACTTCTAGCGGCAAATTATAATTCAACTGCGTAAATCCTAAGGCAACAGCCACATCTACTGGAACCAGTTTTTCACTTTTTCCTAAGATAAGTGGTAGGATTTCGACTTTAGCGCCTGCGCCAAACATATTCAGCTTACCGTAGTTTTTAAAATCTATGCTTGGTACATACCTTAAAGAAACATCAATATGTTGAGGTAGACCGACAGTTAGTTGTAGCTGAGGAGCTGGTACAAATGGTACATCAACACCGTTTGGTAAATTAAAATCGCCGTTGGCATTGGTCACACCATTTAAACGCATATTAGTGCCGGTTCTATCTTCGCCAGCAAGCGTTGGCGACATAGGATTAGCGCCTGGTGCAGGAGCCATGCTTTTTAAGCCCAGGGTATTTACATCAAAGGATTTATCACTATTGGGAACAAATGCTAGCGTACCACTTAGCCTTAATTCGAAGCGCAGTGTTTTTTTTGCTTTTGCAGAGTTGAACCATCCAGAGTTGATGCCAGTTCCTAAACCGGTAAAAAGTGGCGATAGGTAAGCTTGCGTTAACTTAGCGGCATCTTCGGGAGCACCTTTAAATACGCCGCCGACTTGATCTTGTGCCATTGAAGTTAATGGCAATAAAAAAGCGCTAAGCAACACCGTGTGCCTCAACGCTCTAAATCTTTTTTCCATGTTTGTCTGTTCGATTTTCAGACACGAAAATAAATTTTTCTAATTAAATACGGAAAAAAGTTAATTACAATTTTGAAGTTTTCGGAGAAGTTTTTCATACCCACATTTTTAATTCTACACCCTAACTACAACAAATAAGCCAAATTGTTTTTTAAGAATATCATTTTGATAAATTACTTTTGCATCATGGAAAATTTCGCAATAGGGCAAGAAGATGAGGAGCAAGATTTATTTGAACATTTTAATGTTGTCGTCGATAAAGGACAATCTTTAGTACGTATTGACAAGTTTTTGATGCACCGTATAGAAAATGCGTCAAGAAATAGAATACAAAATGCTATTGATGCCGGAAATGTGCTGGTAAATAAACTTCAGGTTAAATCTAGTTATAAAGTAAAGCCTTTTGATGATATTTCTATTGTCTATGCGCAACCTCCACGAGATACGGAAGTATATCCAGAAGATATTCCACTAGATATTATTTATGAAGATGATGATTTATTAGTAGTTAATAAACCTGCTGGTATGGTGGTGCATCCAGGTTTCAACAACTATACCGGTACTTTGGTAAATGCTTTGGCTTTTCATTTCGAGCAATTACCTACTTTACCAGGGAATGATGGTCGTCCAGGTTTGGTACATCGTATAGATAAGAACACATCGGGTTTGTTGCTCATTAGCAAAAATGAAGTGACCATGACTAAGTTGGCCAAACAGTTTTTCGACCATAGCATTACTCGAAAATATGTAGCGTTAGCTTGGGGAGATATAGAAGCTGATGGTAGGATAGAAGGTTACATTGGTAGGAGCTTGAAAAATAGGACCATACAAGATGTGTATGAAGAGGAGGATAAGGGCAAATGGTCAGCAACTAATTACACCGTGTTGGAGCGATTAAACTATGTTACGCTGATCACTTGTCAGCTTGAAACTGGTCGTACGCACCAAATTAGAGCCCATATGAAACACATTGGTCACCCATTATTTAGCGATGCCACTTACGGCGGTGATAAGATTTTGAAGGGAACTACGTTTTCTAAATACAAGCAATTTGTAGCTAACTGTTTCGAATTGTTGCCTCGTCAAGCCTTACATGCACAAACATTGGGGTTTATACATCCTACAACACAGGAATATATGGAATTTGAAGCGCCAATGCCCGCAGATTTCGAGGCTGTTTTAACTAAATGGCGTAACTATATAGCTTAAATGTCGCAATTCATTTTATTCAACGATCAATTTTTCGCTAACGATGTTGCTATCTTACAAGCTACCAATCGAGCTTTTAAGTTTGGCGATGGCTTGTTCGAATCTATGCGGATGTGTAATGGTAAGTTACAGTTTCCAGAATTGCATTCCGATAGGATTAAAGCAACTATGAAAGCTTTGAAAATGGATGGTTATAATTTGCTAGATGATTATTTCTTGAAGCAAAAAACAGGAGAACTTGCTCGTAAGAATAAAATTCAGGGCAATGCCCGTTTCCGTCTTACTATTTATAGGGAAGGAGAGGGGCTTTACACGCCCGAAACCAATAAGGTTGGCTATTTACTAGAGGCTAAACCATTAGAATTGCCTAGTTATGAGCTCAATAAAAAAGGGATCATCGTAGATGTTTATGATGAAATAGCAAAGCCAATTAACAAGCTTTCTAACTATAAAACAACCAATTCACTGCCTTTTGTAATGGCCGCAATTTATCAAAAGCAACATCAGCTGGATGAAGTTTTGTTACTTAATCAGAATGGTTTTTTGTGTGAGAGTACAAGTTCAAATTTGTTTGTAGTTTATCAAAATCAAATTTACACACCTGCACTTTCTGAAGGCTGTGTAGGTGGTGTAATGCGCAACGTGGTAATGCGCTTGGCTAAAGAGCATCAATTACCCTTGGTAGAAGCGCAAATTAACCCGCAGATTTTAAATGAAGCTGAAGAGGTTTTTTTAACGAATGCTATTGGTGGCGTACGTTGGGTGATGGGCTATGGACGTAAACGTTATTTCAACGAAGTAGCTAGAATGTTCAGCGGTTGGTTAAATCAGTCTTTATAAGTTAAAAGTGAAAAGAAGGCATGTTGCCTATATTAAGTAAAAGAGAATGTAGGCGCTTTTCGGTAATAGCAGTCCTTCTTTTCGCTTCAATCTTTTTGTTGTTTTCTGCTGTCATTCCGAGGTACGAGGAATCTATTAGTTAAACTGCTGGGAGAAACAGATTTACTTCGTAGCTGCTTTGCGGTCTTCACTGCGTTAAGAATGACAAATAAGACAAAAAGTATTTCCGCTACAATAAGGTTTAATTAACACAATGCAGAAGTGCTATTAACGCTGATAGTCCCTCGTGATTCTAAAAGAGGGCAAATTGTGATTGTGTACTACAACGAATGAACTATTGAACCAATGAACTAATTACAATCTAACTCCTCTCAAAAACTCATCGACTTGCATCCGTTTCTTGCCTTCTAATTGGAGCTCTAATAATTTAATGTAACCATTATTAGTGGCGAATTTCAAAAATGTCTTTCCATCGGTTTCAAAGTCGCCTGCTTCAACTGTTGGAGTTGTATCCTCCTTTTCAACTTTAAATATTTTCAAAGTTTTATCATTTAAAAAAGTAAAAGCAGTTGGGTAAGGGCTTAAACCTCTGATATGATTATAAACGACTTGATTGTCCTGGTTCCAGTTGATTTCACAAAATTCTTTAAAAATTTTTGGAGCAGCTTTCAGTTCAACATTCATTGGCTGTGGCACTTCTGTATAGTTTCCATCTTCAATAGATTTCACTGTTTTTACAATCAGTTCTGCACCAATGTTCATTAATTTATCGTGAAGGGTACCCGCATTATCTTCTTCAGTAATCGGTGTACTCGCAGATAAAATCACATCACCTGTGTCGATTTCTTGTTTTAAAAAGAAAGTAGTTACACCGCTTTCTTTTTCTCCATTAATAATGGCGTGGTTGATTGGGGCAGCACCTCGGTATTGCGGTAACAAAGAGCCATGCAGATTAATGGTGCCTTTTTGTGGCATGTTCCAAACTATTTCGGGCAACATCCTAAAAGCAACTACCACTTGTAAGTCTGCATTTAGCGACTTTAATTCAGCGATAAATTCAGGGTCCTTTAACTTCAAGGGTTGTAGCACTTTCAAACCGTTTTCTACAGCGTATTTTTTTACAGCACTTTCATTTAACTTCTGACCGCGTCCAGCAGGCTTATCAGCTGCAGTAACTACGCCAACAATATCAAAACCTGCATTTTTCAGCGCAGCTAATGATGCTACTGCGAAATCAGGCGTACCCATAAAAACTATTTTCATGTATATGCAATTTTGAATGAGTAAATGACTAAGTTTTGAATGACCACGAGTAGGTGATTTAATCATTCAGTCATTTCGTCATTTATTCATTTGATTTAGAACTTCATTGCCCTATCCAACTCACGCTTGCTATCTCTTTCTTTGATGCTATCGCGTTTGTCAAATTCCTTTTTACCTTGCGCTAAAGCAATTTCCATTTTGGCAAACCCTCGCTCATTGATGAAAATCCTAAGTGGTACAATGGTGAAACCTTTTTCCTCACCTTTCATTTTTATTTTTCTAAGTTCTTTCTTTTGCAAAAGCAAAACTCGATCTCTTTTGATATCATGGTGGTAAAACGAACTATGACTATATTCTGAAATATGAAGGTTTCTTATATAAAGACTGCTCCCAATAAAGGTGCAAAAAGCATCAGTTAAATTGGCTTTCCCCTGTCTTATAGATTTTATTTCTGTGCCAAGCAAAGCAACTCCAGCTACATATTTATCTAAAATATGATAGTCAAAATAGGCTCGCTTATTCTTTATCTGTATATCGTTAGGCATAGTGCAAATATCAACAATTATAGTTGATAGTAACGTAATCTGTTCAATATTTGTTTTAAGATGGTAATGATAGGCTAACATATTTTTATATTTTTCTAATTTAATTTGTTTATCTATTTAAATATATTTTTAGATTTGTCTAAATTTTTATTTGTGTAAGACTAATTATGAAAAGGTTATTACTTATTTTATGTCTGACGTTTATGTTCTTTACTGCATTTGCGCAAGATTTGGTATTGAAAGGGAAGGTGGAAAGTACTGGTATTGCTTTGCCCAAGGCCAACTTACGTATTATAGAGTTACAACGTTCAGCACAGACGGATTCCGATGGGAAGTTTGGTTTTCCTGCTTTAAAAGCGGGTAAATATCAAATTAGAATTACCGCTGTGGGTTATCAAACTCAAGTAAATAGCGTTGATATTGCTACAGATACGGTTTTGAACTTTAATTTACAGGAACGAAAAGAGGATCTTCGAGAAGTAGTAATTACTGGCACGCAGAAAGAAGTGAATAGGTTGGAAAGTCCAGTGCCGGTAGAGATTTATAACGCCAAGTTTTTTCAGAAAAACCCTACTCCAAGTATTTTCGATGCTTTACAGAATATCAATGGTGTTCGGCCGCAATTGAACTGCAATATTTGTAACACGGGAGATATTCATATTAACGGCTTGGAAGGTCCCTATACCATGGTGATGATTGATGGAATGCCAATTGTGAGTAGTCTTTCTACAGTTTATGGTCTGTCGGGAATTCCGAATTCTTTGGTAGAGCGTGTGGAAGTGGTTAAAGGTCCCGCTTCTTCTTTGTATGGTAGCGAAGCAGTGGGTGGTCTAATCAATATCATTACAAAAGATGTAGGCAAGGCCTCAGTTTTAAATGCTGATTTTATGACTACAAGCTACTTGGAGCATAACTTAGATTTGGGTTTTAAACTTGCTCTTTCATCAAAAGTGAATGTCTTGACAGGTGTGAATTATTTTAAATATGGTAACAAAGTAGATCATAACCATGATAATTTTACCGATGTCACTCTACAAGACCGTATTTCTATATTTCAAAAATGGAATTTCAGTAGAAAAGAAAATCGACTGCTTTCTTTAGCAGGTCGGTTTTTATATGAAGATAGATGGGGCGGAGAAATGAACTGGACAAAAGCTGACCGTGGCGGTAATGAAGTGTATGGTGAAAGTATTTATACCAAGCGCTTCGAAATGTTAGGTAATTATCAGCTGCCAGTTAAGGAGAAAATGTTTTTTGCTTTTTCATTGACTAATCATAATCAAGATAGCCGTTATGGCACTACCTCTTATATTGCTAGGCAAAACATTGCTTTTACACAGCTTACTTGGGATAAGAAAATTAATAATCATGATTTACTTTTTGGAACAGCTTTTCGTTACACTTATTATGATGATAACACCACTGCAACTTTTTCACAGGTTCGAGGTAATACTCCTGAAAATACCTGTTTGCCAGGAATATTTTTACAGGATGAAATTAAGTTAGCACAAAGGCATTCGGTATTATTGGGCATGCGCTACGACTATAATTCTGCTCACGGAAACATCTTTACACCACGTTTTGCTTATAAAGTCAACTTTGATGAGTCTAGTATTTTACGGTTAAATGCTGGAACGGGTTTTAGGGTAGTCAATATTTTTACAGAAGACCATGCAGCTTTAACTGGTGCGAGAGATGTAGTCATTGAAGAGGATTTAAAGCCCGAAAAAACTTATAATGTAAATTTGAATTATCTGAAGAAGCTTTATGCCGGCAATGGGAATATTTTTACGTTCGATGTTTCTGCTTTTTACACACATTTCAATAACCGTATTGTAGCAGATTATGAGACAAATACTAGTCAAATTAGATACGGCAACCTAGATGGTTATGCCGTTAGCAAAGGTTTAAATGGAAATCTAGATGTAAGCTTAAATTTTGGCTTGAAATTAAATGCTGGTATTACTTTACAGGATGTTGGTTTGGTCGAAGAAGATGTAAAAACTCAGCAAATACTTACGGAAAAGTGGATGGGGACTTGGTCGGTTTCATATCTTCTCAATAAGCTAAACTTAGGGGTCGACTATACGGGCAACGTTTACGGCCCAATGCGTTTACCTTTGTTAAATGAATTTGATCCTCGACGGCCTAATTCTCCGGTTTGGAGTTTGCAGAATATTCAGTTTACTTATCGTGGCTTTAAGAACTTAGAAATTTATGGTGGTGTAAAGAATTTACTCAATTTCAAACCAACTAGAAATAATCCTTTTATTATCGCTAGACCTAATGATCCTTTTGATAAACAAGTACAGTTTGATGCCAATGGAAATGCAGTGCGTACTCCGAACAATCCTTATGGCTTAACTTTTGATCCTAGTTATGTGTATGCACCAAACCAAGGAATTAGAGGTTTCTTTGGGGTAAGGTATAATTTGAGGTAGGCCTTTGTGCGGATTACAAATCCGCCGATACGTAGTTCGACATTGCAAATGTCGAACAGCAATTGTGTTTTAACTTTGTCAATCTTAATTTGCAGTATTACAGGTAAGATTGACAAAGTTCTTTGCGCAGTTTTTTGTTTTCTAAACCCGATTGAAGTGTAATCCTTTTTGTTATAGATACAGCCTTCTTAAGTTTTCAAAAAGGTTAAAGCGAAAAGCGGGGATACCGTTAATAGTAGCATTTCAACTGCTTTTCAAAATAAGTTATCGCACAATTAAAACGGGAATATTTGCTCTTCGTGATTTGTAATCGCGAAGCCTTATCGGCGGATTTGTAATTCGCATTCTAAAATTAAAACTCGCTTAATAATAATTTCCCTTCCCTTATGCCGTAAATTTCACCAGCGCTACTGTTCAAGTACTCTTCTTCTTTTTCAACTATCCCAGCTCTTACAGGATTAAAATGTATGTAATCCATTTTTATGTCGAAAAACTCTTGTGTATAAATTTCTTCTCCATGATAACCTTCTTCCCAAAGCCAAATTTTACCTTCAAAACTCAATATTTTTAGAAGCCAATTTTTTCTGCTTTCTTGGGGATTAGTTTCAACTGATCTATAAATTGCCTTTGCCGTAAATTTTTTGAAATCTCTAATTACATCACTTAAATTTTCATTTTTTGCTCGAATGATTAAATGGCAATGATTAGTCATGATTACCCAAGCAAATATTTCTAAGCCTTTTTCTTTTTGGCAGTATATTAAACTTTCTAATAAAGCATCAACATAAATTGGGCGAGTAAAAATATCTGCCCACTGATGAATAGTGAATGTGACGAAGTGTACGGCTCCTTGATCTCTAATTTGATAAGCAAAACCCATTATCAAATGTATTCAATCACAGAGATAAATCCTAAGGCAAGTATTTTAAATGCGGATTACAAATCCGCCGATACATAGTTCGACATTGCAAATGTCGAACAGCAACAATAGCAACACTCGGTAAGTAGATGTCTAAAAATCCGACATGACAAGGCGATACTGAGAACTGGAGTTTTTAGTACTAGTTTTTGTCCTCTAAACCCGATTGAAGTGGAAATACTTTTTGTTATTGCTCAATAAGGGATAGCAGTATCGATGACAAAAAGATTAAAACGAAAAGCGGGGATACCGTTAATATTAGTATTTCAACTGCTTTTCAAATTTACCTTACAATCAAAACTGGAATATCCACTTTGTGCCTCACCGAATCTACTGTTGTACCGAATATCAAATCTTTTAAGCCTTTATGGCCATGAGCACCCATTACCAAAAGTTCTAACTGATTTGAATTGCTAATCTCTGCAATGGACTTAGCGGTGCCGCCGAAACCGATATGAGGTGTAGCATAGTAACCTAAATCCGCAAGATTCTCTTGATATTTTTTAAGATTGTCGATGTCTGATTGCGTTTCATGGTCCATTACCGTTTGGCCATGATAACGGGCGGCCGCAGTTTCTACCACGTGAATTAAATAGTAATGCGCATCTTTTCCACCCTGAATTAAAGCATGGCGAATAGTTTTTCTGTCATGCTCCGAAAAATCTACAGTGATACCTATGCGTTCGTAATTAATTTTTTCTATGTTGCCGATAGCAAGTGCATCACCATGCGGAACGTTGCCAATGCGTTGGTGCTTACCAACAAAAGGATAAATGAAAATATAAGCGAGCAACAGGGCAATAAGTATGGTAACAGGCAATACGATAACGTAAATATACCAGCCGTTAGCTGATTCCATCCAGCCGCCAATTTCTTCGATGACCAGTTTGATATTAAGCGCTACTATTACCGATGCACTTAGCCAAGCCAGTATTTTTACCCAAGGTTTAATGGCGAATTCCTTCATCTCTTTTTTATCGGAGTTAAGGTGGATTAGTGGAATTACGGCAAAACCTAGTTGCAAACTCAATACCACCTGACTTAAAATCAACAGTCCACCTAAAGCATCATCGCCAAAGTAAAGAATGGTAAAAAAGGCGGGAACAATGGCTAATAGACGAGTAATTAATCGGCGTAACCAAGGTTGAATTCGTAAATTTAAATGACCTTCCATTACAATTTGACCGGCAAGCGTACCTGTAACGGTAGAGCTTTGTCCGGCAGCAATTAGGGCAATGGCAAAAAGGGCAGGGGCTACGCTGCCAAATATGTTAGAAAGCAACTCGTGGGCATCTTGTATTTCCGCAACTTCGTGGAAACCGTTTTTATAAAATGCTGCGGCTGCCAAAATTAAAATTGCAGCGTTGACAAAAAATGCCAAATTTAGTGCAACTGCGGTATCTATAAAATTAAACTTAATGGCTTCTTTAATTCCTTTGCTGTCTCTTTCAAATTTTCGTGTTTGTACTAAAGAAGAGTGAAGGTAAAGGTTGTGTGGCATTACCGTTGCTCCAATAATACCAATGGCAATATAAAGCGCTTCGCCGCCCAACATCGAAGGTTCAAAACCTTTCGCAATTTCTTTTAAAGACGGCTCTACAATGAACATTTCCACTAAAAAAGAAAGACCCACGATAAATACCATGGAAACGATAAAGGCTTCCATTTTGCGCATACCTTTATTGAGTAAGAAAAGCAATAGAACCGTGTCGAAAATAGTGATAGAAATCCCCCAAATTAAGGGCAGTCCAAAAAGTAGGTTTAAACCAATCGCCATTCCTATGATTTCTGCTAGATCACAAGCGATAATGGCGGTTTGGGCCAATACAAACAATGGAAAGTTTACCCATTTGGGATAGGTATTTCTAGAAGCTTGCGCTAAATCTAATCCTCTTACGATGCCAAGTCTTGCACTTAACGATTGCAAGAGCAAAGCAATAAGGTTGGACATCAATAACACCCAAATGAGTTGATAACCGAATTTACTGCCACCGGCGATGTCTGTAGCCCAGTTTCCCGGATCCATGTAGCCAACACTAACTAAATATGCGGGACCTAAAAAAGCTAATATCCTACGCCAACCTTTTTTTTGATTTGTGGCTACACTTTGATGTACTTCGCTTAGGGACTGCTTCTCTGCCATTAGTTCTTCGTAATTAAAATATGTTTTGCTACTTCTCTACTGATATTTGTTTTTTGTTGTTCTACCAAAAGTTCAACAGAACCATCAAACTCTAAAACTTCAACAATCTCTAAGCGTTTGCCCAGGGTTAAACCTAATTTCTCCAAGTGTTTTAAAAAAGCCGATGAATGTTCGCTTACACCAGTAATAGTGCCTTTATCTCCTGCTTTTAACTTACTAAGTTTAACAAATGCAAGCTCAGCAAAATTGCCATGTTTGTCTGGAATTGGGTCTCCATGTGGGTCTACACGAGGGAAATCCAAAAACTCATCTAAACGTTCTATTAACAAATTAGATTCGATGTGCTCCAGTTCTTCAGCAACTTCGTGCACTTCGTCCCATTTAAAATTCAGCTTGTCTACCAAAAACACTTCCCATAATCTGTGCTTTCTAACAATATTGATGGCAGTTAGTTTGCCCTTTTCTGTTAGTGTTACGCCTTGATATTTTACATAATTTACCAACTCCTTTTCAGAAAGCTTCTTAAGCATATCGGTTACCGATGCAGCTTTGGTTTGAATGCGTTCCGCAATGGCATTAGTTAGGACAGGATTACTGATTTCTGATAGATGGTAAATAATTTTTAAATAGTTTTCTTCGGTATAAGACTGCATTTTTGCTTTTCTAATTCATTATTTAGACAAATCTAAAAATTTATCCGTAAAATATTAGCTAAATTTTTACATTAAATTTAGAATAAAATTTTGTGAGTTGGCCCCCCTGTTATATCTTTGGTCAACTCAAATAAAAAGTATGGCACTAGAATTAGATAAAATCGATTTCAAAATTTTAAAATTATTGCAAGAGAATGGTAGAATTACCAATCTGCTTTTATCACAGGAAATAGGTTTGTCTCCAGCTCCAACGCTAGAACGTGTGCGTAAATTGGAAATGTCTGGTTTTATCAAAAGTTACCATGCTTTGGTTGATGAAGAAAAATTGGGTTTAGGGATCAAAACCTTTATTCAAATCCAGTTAGATTTCCATAAGAACAATACTATTCAAATTTTCTTAGACGAAGTAAACCAGATCAAAGAAGTGACAGAGTGCCATCATGTAACTGGCCAGGCTGATTTCTTATTGAAGGTTTATGTGAGTGATATCAAATCGTACGAGCGTTTGATCATGGATAAAATTAGTAAGATTTCGGTGGTGAAGACTTTCCAGACGATGATGATCATGTCAACGACGAAGAAGGAGCCTATCGTACCTTTGGAGTATTAGTAAGTGGTCAGGTATCAGTTGTCAGTTTCAGTTGCGTCTGCCAAAAACTTACAACGTAACACTTATTACTTATAATTAAACTTGCCAATTAATCTCTTGTTTGCCTGTTTTTTTGAGGATCTCATTCGTCTTAGAGAATGGTTTTGAACCAAAAAAGCCATTGTGAGCCGAAAAAGGAGAAGGGTGTGCGGAACTGATGATGAAATGTTTGCTTTTGTCTATTAGTGCTTCTTTCTGTTTCGCATAATTGCCCCATAGTATAAAGACTAGACCACTTCTTTTTGCTGATAATTCCGTAATCACTTTGTCAGTAAATTGCTCCCAACCCTTTTTCTGATGCGAGCCAGCGGTATGTGCCCTAACGGTTAACGTAGCATTTAACAATAACACTCCTTGATCTGCCCAAGCTGTAAGCTCTCCGTGATTTGGTACTTTAAAATCAGGGAATTCATCCGCCAGTTCTTTATAGATGTTTTTAAGCGAGGGTGGAGGAACGACACCCTTTTGTACAGAAAAAGATAGGCCATGAGCCTGCCCAACATTATGATAGGGGTCCTGCCCTAAAATAACTACCTTAACATTCTCAAAAGGGGTGTGGTTAAAGGCATTGAAAATATCAGTTCCCTTTGGATAGATTGTAAAGCCTGACTGCTTCTCTTGTTGAAGAAAATCTTTCAGTGATTTCATGTAAGGCTGCTCAAACTCGCCTTCCAATATTTTAAGCCAACCTGGTTCTAAATCTACGGCCATTTTTTAAGTCAAGTGTAAAGTCAAAAATTAAAAACCTGATTAAATAGGTTATTTTTTAATGGTTAAAATGTCAATTAAATCTAGCTCCAAACTTTTTTTAGGGTGCTCGATGATACGTCCAATTTCTTTTCTTTTTTCATCAAAGATGATAAAAGTCGGTACGCGTTGAATATCAAGACCATCGATTAATCCGTTTTCGGCTTTTTTAGCGCCATCTACCGCAATGAAAGAAATATGTTTCTCATCAATTTTAATCGCATCAGTAACTTTTAAGAAGTTCGGAACCTGAAATTTACTATCTCCACACCATGTGCCTAAAACCACTTTGATTTTTTTGTCTTTCATCAATTTGGTCAATTGAGGTATGGCAGCAGAATCTACTTTGTAGTTTTCATAATTGGCATCGTAGCTTGCTTTAAATTCTGGGAATTCTACCAAACCTTCTCTTGAGCACTCGTTTAACATGATTTGCTTGTGTTTTATTTGATCTTCTAACTTTTTATTGATTTCTTGGGCATTTGCCGAAACAAAAAACAACCCAAACATGATGGCGAATATGTACTTCATCGTAATCTAATTTTTGTTGAAATTATAAATTAAATCGCTATTTTATGCTATATAAAACCGATATTTGCAGAAATATTGAAAAACTATGTCAAATTTAGTACGCCTAATTATAGGCTTTGCTTTACTGGGTGCAGCAGTTGCACTTTTCATTTTCGGTCACTGGGGTTGGGGTATTCCAACAGTTTTGAGTAGCATCTTTGTTTTTATAACCTATTTCTACAACGAGAACATGCTCATCGCACAGTGGTATTTGCGTAAAGATAATATGGCTAAGGCCGAAGTTTTTTTAGGTAGAATCACCAACTACGAGACGCAATTGAATAAAATGCAGTATGGTTATTATAATCTTTTATTAGGTTTGATGGAATCTAGAAAAGCGCCAATGAAGTCTGAAAAGTACTTCAAAGCTGCTTTAAGTTTAGGTTTACATATGGATCACAACATTGCTTTAGCTAAGTTGAGTTTAGCTGGTATTGCAATGGGAAAACGCAATAAACGCGAAGCTCAGATGTATTTAGCAGAAGCTAAAAAGGCAGATAAGAATAAGTTATTAGCTGATCAGATTAAACAAATGAAAGACCAACTTGGGATGCTAGACAAGCAGCAACAAGTGCGCTACAGCCATAGATAATAAAGATTCAAAATAAAAAGAGCTAATTGCGTAAAGCGATTAGCTCTTTTTATTTATCGCATAAGCGATCAAAGTTTTCGTCATACGAAGAAGCTTCTCTACTTCTTAAATCTTCGTCCTCATCCATTCTTTTTCTGCTAAAGAATAGTTCTTCTGCCTGAATGCGTTTAATTAATTGGCGAATAAGTGATAAGTCAAAAGTGTCTTTGCTTAATTTAATGCAATATTCGTTTTCTGTGATTTCGATACTTGAACTATTCATTTTATTTAAATTTAGTACAGTACTAAAATAGAAAAGCCTTATCATAGTAAATGCAATAAGCTTTTAACTTTCTGTTATATTTGTGTTAAGGACTATCTAAATTCTAATCAACTTTGGTCCCCAACTTTACACCATTTGTATGAAAGAACTTTGTTAACAAAGCATATTTATTTTGTGCAGTAATTAAGCTCAGCTTTAGGTTTTTATAACCGATATTGTAAAGTAAATCAGTAAAGCTTTCAATTTTATTACAGAAAGCTTTACTTTCTCGTCAATTAAATCCTTTATCATCAATTGATTTTCAACCGGAACCTGATTCCGTATTCGCGATATAAGTCAAATGAAATAACCACCATTTTTTTTGCAATGTTACAGGGTAGAAACTACCATGTTGTTTTCCCGATAGTTTTCTGTTTGGTCCACATTCAAAATCTGAATGTTTCATACCGTTAAGCTTACCTTGAGTTTTATTAGATTGCTTTCTAGTTGCTTTTTGAGTATATCCCAATATACTTAGCAACGTTAATGAGAGAAAGATATATTTTTTTATAGTGTTGTAACAGAGTAATTTTGATTGCAAATTAAGTTTTAGCCTAAAACCGGCTTGACATTTCTTCCTAACGTTTTAAAACGAACTCCATTTTCTTGCACAACGGTAATGGTTAGGTAGCCAGTTTTGCTGATATTTAAATCTGTAGCTCTCCCTGATTTGCCTTTATGTGTACCCGCAATTACTTGGCAAAAATCTCCATCTTTAATTTCTGTTTCTTTCATAAGTTGATTTGTGGTTTTAATTAAAGTTAATAAATTCAGACACAAAAAAATCCCCAGCTGACAACTGAGGATTTAAAATATTTAACAATGATTTCTATTTATACGTTAAAAACAAACCGTCATCAGTTTTATTAACTTTCAGTATGTTTTTTCCAGTTAAGCCTTTCAAGGTAGTATCCCATTTTTTATTGCTCCAGTCTGGTAATTGCGCTTTTACATCGCTCAGTAATTGCTCTTCACCTTCTTTTACTAAAGCATACAATTCCGCTTCTTCAGCAGAAAGCTCAACTTTCTTTTTTTCCGGACGCATTTGAGGGAAAAACAACACCTCTTGGATCGTCGATTGGTCAGTCATTAACATTACCAATCTATCGATACCTATACCTAAGCCAGAAGTAGGAGGCATGCCATATTCTAAAGCACGTACAAAATCATCATCCATTGCCATTGCTTCATCATCACCTCTGGCAGCCAATTTCAACTGATCTTCGAAGCGCTCTTTTTGGTCAATTGGATCATTCAATTCAGAATAAGCATTACCAATCTCTTTACCCATTACAAACAGCTCGAAACGCTCTACTAAACCTTCTTTGCTGCGGTGTTTCTTTGCTAAAGGTGTCATTTCGATAGGATAGTCGGTAATATAGGTAGGCTGAATTAAGTTAGCTTCCACTTTTTCACTGAAAAGTTCATCAACCAATTTACCACGCCCCATACTGTCATCAATCTCAATACCTTGATCTTTACAAGTTTGGGCCAACTGCTCTTCGCTCATTTCCGAAACATCGATACCCGTATATTTATGGATAGATTCGTACATGGTCAATTTCTCGTACGGACCCGCAAAATCAATTTCATGTCCACCAACTTTAACCACAGGTGAGCCATGGATTGCTACTGCGATTTTCTCCAAACACTCTTCCACCATATCCATCATCCAAACGTAGTCTTTATAGGCTACATAGATTTCCATCGATGTAAATTCAGGGTTATGCGTTCTGTCCATCCCTTCGTTACGGAACATTTTACCGAATTCATAAACCCCATCAAAGCCAGCAACGATTAGCCTTTTAAGGTAAAGCTCATTGGCAATACGCAAAAATAAAGGCATATCTAAAGTGTTGTGGTGTGTTGCAAACGGACGAGCCGCCGCACCACCATGCACCGCTTGTAAAATTGGCGTTTCTACTTCCATCCAGCCTTGGCTGTCGAAGTAGTTACGCATCGTATTGATTACCTTAGAACGGTTAATGAAGATTTGTTTATAATCGGGGTTTACCGTTAAATCTACATAACGCATTCTGTAGCGTAACTCCGGATTAGTGAAGCCATCAAATACGTTTCCTTCATCATCGCGTTTGACAATAGGCAACGGGCGTAAAGATTTAGAAAGTACCGTTAATTTATTTACGTGTATCGAAATTTCACCAGTTTGAGTAGTAAAAACGTAGCCTTCAACGCCAATAAAGTCGCCGATATCTAGTAACTTTTTGAATACCGTATTGTACAAAGTCTTATCATCAGTAGGGCAAAGCTCGTCACGCTTTAGATAAATTTGGATACGACCAGTAGCATCTTGAAGTTCAGCAAAAGATGCTGCTCCCATAATATTTCGGCCCATGATTCTGCCCGCAATGCTAATTGTCTTGTATGCAGTTTTATCTTTTTCGTAGTTAGCTAAAATGTCTGCTGCATTCGCATTGATTTCGTACGCCTCTGCAGGATATGGGTTGATACCCAATTCGCGAAGTTGTTTTAACGAATCGCGACGCAATATTTCCTGTTCTGATAATCCTATACTCATTAATTGTATTTTTTGCAAAAGTAGTAAATTTTTTGCGGTTTTTGAGAGGTTCGTACAAGGTTCAGAGATAGTCTTTTTGTTTAGGTTTCCCCACGTAAAGAGTGCCGTGAAACAGCTACGTGGTAACTCTAACTATTAGATAAATTCAACATACGGGTCCTTGCTATTCAATTTAAGAATCACAGCTTGTCTTTAGTTAAAGATATGGGTAAGTGCTGAATCTTTATCGATCCAACTTTTTTAGGAAGATTTCTGCAGTGGTTAAATGTAGTTCTCTTTTTTGAATATCCATTTTATCAAAACTTCTCAGCAGCATGGATAATCGAGGTTGTTTAGCGAAGAACTCACGATGTTGGTCCATAAAATTCCAAAAAAGACCATCCCAAACTTCCTGCCACTTGCCTTGTTGATAATTGCTCATTTTGATAATATAGTTACTGCCGCTGATATAAGGTTTGGTACTCATCAATCCACCGTCGGCAAACAGACTCATGCCATATACATTTGGTACCATCACCCAATCATAGGCATCAATAAAAAGCTCCATAAACCATTGATAAACTTCATTTGGATTTATGCCACATAAGTTCATGAAGTTGGCTAATAGCATTAACCTTTCAATATGGTGAAGGTAGCCGGTTTTTAGCAATTTTTTAATGATGCTATCGATAGGAACAATTCCAGTAGTTCCCGTATAAAATTCCTTTGGTAGTTTCCTCTGGTGATTAAAAAAATTAGATTGGCGTTGTTTTATTCCCACTTGCTGATAAAGCCCTCTGATAAATTCACGCCAGCCCAATATTTGACGCACAAAACCTTCAGTAGAGTTAATTGGGATTTTATTTTTCCTTGCGAAATCCATTGCGCTTAGGATAACTTCATTAGGGTTCAAAAAACCGATGTTTATCAATGGTGATAAAACACTATGATGTAAAAAGTGCTCTTCTCTTACAATGCTGTCTTCATAAGTGCCAAATTCTAAAAATCTATCGTTCAAAAAGTTTTTGAACCAGGTTTTAGCCTCGTCAAATGTAACCGGATAAATGGCCTGCTTACCTAAAGTTCCATAGTTATCGGGAAAATATTTTTCTGTATAATTCAACGCCTCCTCAAAATAGCTGTTGCTAGCTGGCAACTTAATGTAGGGTGCTTGTTTGCCTTTCGGATATTTTTTCCGGTTTTCTTCATCGTAAGTCCACTGCTCTCCCTCAGGTTGCTCACCATTCATCAAAACTTGACGTTGTTTACGTTGTTGCTTGTAAAAATCGGTTTGATGAAAATGCTTTCTATCGGCTTTAAAATAGTCCCTTAGATCGTCCTCGGTATTAATGAACAATGGATTTTCTTTCCAATTGTATTCGAAATCATTTTCAAATTTGCGTAATCTTTTTTCCAGCCAATTGTCAACCGGTTTGTAAACAGTGATTTTCTTTTTGCCTTCTGCCTTTAATTTGGCCAATAATTCTCTAACGTCCGATAGTTCGTTATTGGCATCGATGTAGGTAACTTTAAAACCTCTACTTTTTAAATAAGCTTCGTAAAATTTAAGCGTAGCTCTATGAAATGCAATTTTTTGCTTATGAAAGCGATATTGCTTAAAATACAACCATTCTTCTATCAAAAAGATATGTGAATCTTTATCCAAATCAACTTTTTCAAAAAGCTGATTTGGAAAGATGACGGCAATTTGAGTCATGTATCTGATTTTAACCTTGCACCATTAGCGTGGAGGTTAGCTAACACCCTTAGTTAACAAATTGTTCAAAATTTTGAATTTTTACATTTTTTGCGCCCGTATCATGCATCATATTGTAAAGTCCAAAAAATGTTCGGTTCATATAAATAAAGTGCTTTGATCCTCTATTTACATTCAAATCTCTGATCTCATTGAGTTTGGCGTATTTTTGACCAAGCGCGGCAATTTCTGCAAAAAAGCTTTCGTCAGAAAAATCAAATTCTTCTACGTTAAAAGGTCTTGTAAATAACGATAGCATTTCATAAAATAATTCACTGAAAAATGCTTGTTCTTTTAAATTATCGGTAGGTAAGAGTATTTCAAGTTCATGTAATTTATCCCTAAAAAGCGTAGGATTATTCAAATTTTTCTGGTCTGCTAATTCGAAATAGGGTACATAGAAATCTTCAGGTAATTCTTTCACACAACCAAAATCTATCACCAATAACTCATTTTCAGGGGATATAAGGAAATTACCAGGATGGGGGTCGGCATGTAGTTGCTTTAGTACGTGGAGTTGATACATGTAAAAATCCCAAAGTGTTTGTCCGATAAGGTTTTTAACTTCTGCATTTTGTTTCTTGCTCGTGAATTCCGAAAAATGAATGCCATTTAGCCAATCCATGGTCAATATTTTTTCGCAGGAGAATTCTTTGTAATAATTTGGAAACTTAATGTTTGGCAGGTGGCTACAAGATCTCGAGAAATGCTCGCTTCGCTCAAGTTCTAGTACGTAGTTAGTTTCTTCCATTAACTTCTCCTCTACTTCTTGAAAGTATTTGTCTGAACCCTCTTTTTGGATGTTAAACATTTTAATCGCAATAGGCTTCACCAATTTTAAATCGGTTGAAATGCTTTCTCGTACGCCGGGGTATTGAATCTTAACTGCTAATTCTTTTTCACCTTTAACCGCTTTGTGTACTTGTCCTATGCTAGCTGCATTTACAGATTGCTCGGAGAACTTATCGAAAATTTCCTCTGGATTTTTATCAAAATATTTCCTGAAAGTTTTTTTTACAAGAGCTCCTGAAAGCGGTGGCACAGAAAATTGAGATAAGGAGAACTTCTCCACATAAGCCGCCGGAAGCATGTTTTTTTCCATGCTAAGCATCTGTGCTAATTTTAAAGCAGAGCCCTTAAGTTCTTTTAAACTATCGTAGATATCTTCTGCATTTTTACGGTCTAGTGTCTCTTTAGCGACACTCTCGTCACTCACGATTTTATCACCATAATATTTCAAGTAATTGATGCCAACTTTGGCGCCTGCTTTCAAAAAGCTACCCGCCCGCTGGATTTTTCCGGTAGGAATACTGTCTAATGTTTTCATGGTAATGGCTTAAGTTAGGACATTTGGAATTTTTCTTTCCAAAGAAATTTTCCTAAATCAATGAATTTATCAATCAGTGGGTTTTGTACAATTTCAAAACCAGTATCTATTGACTTTTCTATATACAGATCAGTTTTTTCAAAGCTAGGTGAGGTATCTTTTTTCCAGAAATCTAGAACGGACAGGAAGTGCAACCATAAAAGCTCTTCCCTCGATTTGTCGCCAATTTTTTTCAGACGTTCAGATGCTTCTTCAAATAATTTTCCATCTTCAAAGTTTGTTCCCTTTACAAAATTTTGATGCGCATTTCTCAGTTGTCTAAGGACATCAAAACTTTTACGCCAATCTTCTGTGAGTAAGGTAAGCACTAATGATCTATTGAGGTTAAGATTTTCGAAGAAGATATAGTAAAGGTTAAGCAATTGCTCCTTGGCTGGCATTGTTTCAAAGCCTTCAATTTGTTTAACCAAGTTCAGTGATTTATCAAAAAAGTAAACTAAGTAGCTCTGTTCTATAGCTTCGAAACTTGGAAAATATTCGTAAAACTTAGTTTCTGTAAAATTATTCTCCTTAGCAAAAACATATACATTAACAGGTCTTTTACCTTTGCTAAGCAAATAGTCACTGTACTTCTCCATTAAAATTTCCTTATTCAATTCCTGTTTTTTCATGCCTTAGAATTTTATATCCACTAATTTAACAATCAATGATGCTTTTAAGTGTAATTTAAGTGTACTATTTTGGTATAGTCCCGTTGAGGAAACGGGTAACTACCATAGCAAATGATTTTTAGGAAAGCGAGATTGGTATTGCTATTTAAGCAAGTCGGGCTGTGCTGCAATCTTTTCGTTTACGCTTACTAGAACCTTCGTCATGCTGAGTTTCCGAAAGGTCGGGACAAGTAATCTAAGCATCTGGCATTAATCAAAAATCCTTCGACAAGCTCAGGATGACAAGTGCAAAAGTTATTTCCGCTGCTATTCCGTTTAGTTAGCAAAAGCTTGTGCTATAGATGAGCTCTTCAGCCTTTACTGCTAAAAAAAACTGTCATTTCGACGATAGGAGAAATCTAACTAATTGAAAGTTGCTCTTTGGAGTTTGTAACTCCGAAGCTTACTTATAGAATTTTTAATACGAACTACACTTTTGGTATTATAAAAATCGAATTAAAATTCCCCGCGATAGTTAGTTCGACATTACAAATGTCGACAGCGAAGGAAACAATAACTTAAACAATTATTTCTTTTTTCTCATGATAAATATTTATGCCGTAAGTTCCTCCTGAACCTGAATAATTAGCAGTTAAATCCAATGTTTGTACAAGTTCAAATTCATTTTCCACCATATAATTTAGTACTGCAGCGTAGGATTTTTTGTTAGTTAGTATTTTGGAAAAATCACTGCCTGTTTTCATTTGCTCTGGAGTATCTCCAAGATCAACTTCTACTCTCGATTTCTTGGAGAAAATTTTTCCCTCAATTCAAATGTAAGCGTAGTGGTAAGATTGAACTTGACTAGCAATTTTTGAATCTTCTGCTTCTTGAGAGAATGCCGCAAAGGTTATGGAATTAAGTATCAAATAAATTAGAATTATTCTCATATGTTTTCGTCTATATATATTCTATTCCACCTCCGCACTATCTTTCACATACATTTCCGCAATCGCAGGCGCATATTTCTTCTCTACGATTCTACGTTTCACTTTCATGGTCGGAGTAATTTCACCTTCGTCAATGCTAAATGGATTGCGTTTAACGATAAAGTGTTTGATACGTTCGAACTTCGCTAGCTCGTTAGAAATCTTTTTAATGTCTTGTGCAATCCAATCGTTAATTTCTTTTTCATCAATGAAGTCGCCTTCGCGTTGGAAAAACTCTTCTTTTAAGTTAAAAGTTTCCTGTAAAGTCTCTTTGTTAGGGATAATGATTGCCGTGATGTATTCCTTCTTGTCGCCAATTAAAAACAATTGCTCGATTTTTGGACTTTTCAGGTAGATGTTTTCCACTGGTGTAGGATAAACATTCTTGCCGTAGGCATTTACAATCATGTTCTTTAACCTGTCAGTAATCTGTAAGTTGCCTTTATAGAAACGTCCAATATCTCCTGTATGGAACCACCTATCTTTATCTATCGCTTCCGCCGTTTCAGCAGGTTTGTTGAAATAACCTTTCATTACGCAATGACCGCGAACAATAATCTCTCCCTCTTCACACTCAAATTCTTCATTAAAAGTATCATGGGTTTGAATGTTGATGATCTGTTTGGTATCTACGTTCTGAATGCCGATTTCAATACCAGGAATCACGCGACCTACCGTGCCGTAAACTTGTCTGTGGTATTCAGTAACCGACATTACTGGTGACGTTTCCGTTAAGCCAAATCCTTCCAATATTTTGATGCCTAAATTGCCAAAGAACTCGCCTACGTTTTTAGGTAGGGCAGCACCTCCAGAGATCATGAATTTTAAACGTCCCCCAGTTTTTTCTTTGATTTTACTGAAAACTAATTTCTCTGCTACTGCTTTTTTTCCGCTTAAAATTAATCCTGGGTTTCGACCGCCTTCTTTGCGTTCACGGTAAGCGCTTCCAGTTTCTATAGCCCAAGTGAATATTTTTGCTTTCATTCCACCAGCTGCCGTACCCGATTTTATGGCTTTATCGTGGATACGTTCTAGTAATCGAGGTACGCAGGACATGACTGTAGGTCTAACCTCGCCCATGTTTTTGGCTAAAAGTTCCAAGCTTTGCGCAAAGGCGATTTTACAACCTTGTGCACAACAGACGTGGTAAGTTGCCGTACGTTCAAATACGTGAGATAATGGTAGAAATGATAAAAACGTTTCTGTTTTATCAATTACTGGAATTTGTTGTAGACATACTTCTACGTTTTTTACGAAGTTATAATGGGTAAGCATTACACCTTTCGGCGTTCCTGTGGTTCCAGATGTGTATATCAAAGAAGAAACATCATTTGGATGTACTTCGCTTCTTCTTCTATCAATTTCTGCAGTTTCTTCGGCAGATACCGGCCTATTTAAAATACTATGGTAATCAATTACTTCAATGTCTAAACCTTCAGGTATAGCTATTTTTCCAAAATCAGCAAATGCTGGAATGATGTACCTCAATTCTTTACAGTTTTCAGCGACCTTCAATACTTTTCTAAATAAGAAAGGATTGCCTACCAAAATCGCTTTAATACCAGAATCATTGATGATATAGGCTACTTCTTGTTCCGAAAGGGTGGGGTAAATGGAGACATTGATGACACCAATTTGTTGTATACCTTGGTCATAATAGACATACTCTGGTGAGTTTTCCATCATCAAACCTAGTCTATCGCCCTTTACAATACCTTTTTCTAAGAAGAATGCAGCCACAGCATCGGCCTTATCTAAAGTTGTAGCAAAAGAAATTTCTTCCCAATTAGCTCCTTTTTTATGAATTAAAAAAGTTTCTTCTGGTTGATGTATATTTTTAACAACGTTGCGTAATAGGGTAGGTACGGTAGAAAATTCGTTGAATGAGACCATGTTACATTTACTTTTGGTGATGTTTGAACCAACAATGATAAAGCATTGTAATTAATAATACAAAATCAATTGATGATTGTTGGTAAAATGAGATATAATCATTCGATAAAATAATTGATGCGAAATTTGAAGCATGGCTAATTACTTCGTAAAAATGACTAACTTGAATTACACACAAATAAAAAACTTGAAATATGAAAAATGCTTTATTCTTGCCATTTTCCCATAGTAGGAAGGTGGTAAAAGCTGCTTTGATGCTGCTTTGTATCTTTGCCGTTGAGCTAACTTTTGCTCAAGACGCGGTTCTTTTAGGTAGTTTTTTAAAAGACAAAAAGTCAAAAAACTATACTTATCGAAAGGATATTTTTGGAAATACTGAAATCGTTGATGAACGACTTCAAGTAGTAAGAAAGATTACGAAAAATATTTTTGGTGATCATGTATTGGAGGATGAAAAAGGGCAAACCGTATTAAAACTTAGAAAGGATATTTTCGGAAATACAATTTTAGAAGACGGAAGAGGGCAACAGGTAGCCAAGTATTCGAAGGATATTTTTGGGAATACTGTGGTAGAGAGTGAGACAAATAAAGTAGTAAGAAAGCATCGAAAAGATATATTTGGTGATGATGTAGTTGAAGATGGGAATGGAAATACAATTGCCAAATTTAAAACAGATATTTTCGGGAATAAAGTAGTGGAGGATGCGAACGGCGAAGTGGTCACTAAATTTAAAAAGGATATTTTTGGAAATGAAATTATCGAAGGTAGAAATGGAGAAGTGAAGATGGTTCGTAAAAAAGACATCTTTGGCAACCTGATTATTGAAGATGGAAACCGTAATGTGATTGGAAAGTATAAAACCGATATTTTTGGAAATGAGGTGATAGAGGATGGTAGTGGCAATGTGATTAGACGTTATAAAAAAGATTTTTCTGGCAATCAAATCGTAGAAGATGGGAGTGGAAACAAAATAGGAATTTACAAGATTGATGTTTCCGGGAATAAAATTTTTGAGGCTTACTAATAAGAAAAGTCCCGATTTAAATCGGGACTTTTCTTATATCTAATGATCTAACTTCCTTGAAGGATTTTTGTTTTTTCTGAGTTAAATTCATCTTGGGTCAAAATGCCTGCATCTAACAATTCTTTCAAATCTAGTAGCGATTGCTTTTTATCTATAGTGTTAACCACTTTTTGTTCTGGTTTAGGGTGTGCTTCTGGAGTTTTACTCTGTGAATTAGCTGGACCATACTTAATCAACAACTCCGTAATCTCGTTAAAGCCTTTAATGTTTGCGTAATCGATAGCTTTTTGTTCTTTAGTATTTACTACTGTTGGGTCAGCTTGGTTTTCTAACAAAACGGCAACCATATCTTTCTTACCATTGGCAGCAGCATAATGAAGTGGTGTGTTGCCACTTTCATCTTGCACATTCACATGAGCTCCCTTAGCCAATAATAGTTTAATCATACTAATGTGCCCACTTTTTGCGGCTACATGCATTAAACTTTCTCCGCCGTAACTATAGGCATTATTTAAAGAGAAGCCTGCATCATTACTCAAATTGGTTGCAGTTTCAACCCAATCTAAATAGGACGACATGGAATGATCTGAAGACGCTACTGGTTTAGCGTAATTCACATCTACACCGTTATCCAAGAAAAGTTCTACCACTTCTTTCTGATTGTGCGCACAAGCATACCAAATAGGAGATAGACCGTTTTTGTTGGTAGTGAGTACATCTGCTCCGTTTGCTACCAAAATCTTTATCATCATTCTATTGGTATCATAACAAGCTAGTAAAAGGGCATTTTCTCCATTATGGTTACTATGATTTACATCAGCACCATTTTGTAATAGAAGTTCTACCATGGGTGAATTTTTGGATGCAACTGCAACTAGCAACGGCGAGATTCCCTGTTTGTCTGTCGTGTTTATATCCGCTCCATTGTTTAGCAGAATTTCGACCACTTGTCGATTTCTAGTACCTGCGGCTAAAAGTAAGGCAGTTTCTGAAAGGTTGTTGCCATTGTCTACAGACAAACCAGTTTCTAGAAGCTTATTTAAAATTTCTGCCTGTCCATAAAGTGCAGCAAGATGTATTAAACTATTTCCTTTATGATCTCTAATTTCTGTGTTGGCGCCGTTCTCTATAAGATATAAAGCCGTTTGTTTCTGCTTTTGTAAAAGGGCAAAATATAGCGGTGTTTCTCCAGCTTGATCTTCATAGTTAACATCAGCTCCGCCATTGAGCAGCATTTTTACTAAATCTAAAAAACCATGATGTGCGGCATAGTGAAGTGCTGTTCTTCCTCGCTCATCAGTATATTTTGGATTAGCTTCACCGTTCGTAAGGAGTAATTCTGCTATTTTTCGTTTTCCTGATTCGCAGGCAAGTATAAATGACATCGACATAATGCAAATGTTAAATGAGTAAATGATTAAATTTAGAATTGGAGGATGATCAAGTGAGCTATGAACCAATGAGTTGAAATTACTTCATCAGCAATTCCACTGTTTTAATCTTTAAGTTATCATCGCTGGCAAGCGCTAGCGCTGTTTGATCTTTATTGTTCGTGATATCTTTATCAGCGCCATTTTCCAGTAATAGTTTTACTTTCCTATAAGTCTCTTTTGCTTTTTCGGCTTCATAATTAACGTTATAAGCACATACTTTGTGTAAGAGTGTATTTCCTTCATCATCTTGTCTATTGATATCAAAATTTCCATGATTCAACACAGTTTGAAGTATTTCGGACTTCTTCTCTGCAAGTAAATCTATTGGTGTGGCTTCTCTTCCGTGATAAGAATTTACTTGATATAAATCTGCACCATCCTTTAAAAGTTGGGTTAACAATTGTAGACCTCTTTCGCTATTGTCATAGCTAATTCGCAAATATTCGAAAAATAAACTTGCGCCATCTTTAGTGAGTTCATCGAAATCTGGACTTCCATAATCCTTCAGCAGTTGATAGAGTTCCGAATCTAGTTTATGAGCTACGGCTAAGAAAAAGCTACTTTTCCGGCCCTTATCCAGTTGATTAGGGTCTGCACCCGCTTTTAACAAAGGCGCTATAAATTCCTTTCTGTTCAAATCAATAGCTTGGTGAAGTGGTGTTTGCCCAACTATATTTCCTGCGTTAACATCCAATCCTTGTTCAACTAAAAATTCGATGTAATTGGTTAGGAGCTCTGTATTTCTAGTATAGGTTTTAGCGATCTGGTGTAGATAGCCTTCTTCAGCATTATTTTTATAACTGATATCAGCGCCAGCATCAATTAATTTAACTATAAACGCTAATGGAGCTTCTTTTTCAAAAAAATAGGAAAGTAGTGTCTTGCCAGTTACTTCATCATTGAGATTGTCAACTTTTAAAAGAAAATCTTCTAGAAAAGCCAATGAATCTTCATCGGTATTTAGGCTATATAAAATCCGATCGAAAATAGTATTATTGAAGCTGTCAAGTTCGTAGATGTCTAACGTTATCGTTTTATCTTTGATCAGGTGTTGTAGAATATCGAATTGTTTTTCTTTAAGTAAAGTGTCGAAAATTTGGCTTTTGGTGTAGATGTTTACAGAAGGATCTAATTTTTCGCCGGCTTGTAATTGTTGTTTGGCTTCGTCAAAATTCTTGGATTGTATCGCTTGTAAAATCATAGTGGCAAGTAATTTCTTTACTGAATTAACTCAATTTTTATACCAACCATAGTCATTTCACGTATTTTTTAATTGATTTAAAAATTAAGTTAAACAAAGAAGGCATTGCTGTGAAGCAATGCCTTTGTAAAATAATTTTCAAAAAGTTATACAGAAAAACTCTCTCCGCAACCGCAAGTGCGGCTCGCATTAGGATTAATAAAGTTAAAACCTTTACCATTTAATCCATCTGTGAAGTCTAATTCTGTGCCAGCTAAATACAAGAAAGATTTCATGTCTAAAGCGATTCTAATCCCTCTATCTTCGAAAAACTGATCACCAGTTTTCTCTTCGTTATCAAAATCTAAGTTGTACGATAAACCAGAACAACCACCACCTTTTACTGAAACACGTAAGAAGTAGTCCGCACCTAATTGCGAATCATGCATTAGATCGTCTATTTTGCTTTTTGCTTTATCTGTTATAGTAATCATAGTATTAAGATTCGAGACATAAGATATGAGATTTGAGAAATAGAGGCAGACTTGTTAAGGTCTCACATCTCAAATCTATAAACTCACATCTAAATTAGTGGTGTGATTTAGGCAACTCTAATGCTTCCATTCCGTTTTTAACGCGGTAATCGTTAATTGCAGATTTGATCGCATCTTCAGCCAATACCGAACAGTGAATTTTTACTGGAGGTAAAGCCAACTCTTCTACTAAATCCATGTTGTCGATAGCCAAAGCCTCGTCAATAGATTTGCCTTTTAACCATTCTGTGGCCAAAGATGAAGAAGCGATTGCAGAACCACATCCAAAAGTTTTGAATTTAGCATCTGTAATCATGTTGTTGTCGTCAACTTCAATTTGTAAGCGCATTACGTCGCCACACTCTGGAGCACCTACTAAACCAGTACCTACGTTTTTATTGTCTTTATTTAAAGTACCAACGTTTCTAGGATTGGTATAGTGATCAATTACTTTTTCTGAATATGCCATGATATTTTAGATTTTAGATTTACGATTTTAGATTTCCTGCCACCGTAAATAGTTGTATTCTTAATTTATTTAATGATTGTCTATTTCAAATCGTAATTCGTAAATCTACAATCGTAATTCGTCTTAGTGTGCTGCCCACTCAATTTTATCTAAATCAACACCTTCTTTGAACATTTCCCAAAGTGGAGAAAGGTCTCTCAAATGGTTTACTGCTTTTTTGGTGTTTTCTATTGCATAATCAACTTCTTCCTCAGTAGTAAATCTACCTAAGCCAAAACGTATCGAAGAGTGTGCCAAATCATCAGAAAGGCCTAAAGATTTTAACACATAAGATGGTTCTAAGGAAGCGGAAGTACAAGCAGAGCCAGAAGAAACTGCTAAATCTTTCATCGCCATCATTAACCCTTCACCTTCAACATATTTGAAAGAAATATTAGCTACATGAGGTAAACGATGTTGTACGTTACCATTTACATAGCTTTCTTCTAATACGGTTAAAGCGCTTTCTAATTTATCACGCAAAGCAGATAAACGTTTAGCTTCTTCGTTCATTTCTAAACGACAAAGCTCGCAAGCTTTACCTAAACCTACAATACCAGGTACGTTTAATGTTCCTGAGCGCATACCACGCTCATGACCACCACCGTCCATTTGTGAAGTTACCTTAACTCTTGGGTTTTTTCTACGTACATATAAAGCACCAACACCTTTTGGTCCATACATTTTGTGCGCACTAAAAGCCATTAAGTCAATGCCATCAGCGTTTACATCTACAGGGATTTTACCTACTGCTTGTGTAGCATCAGTAAAGAATAATGCGCCATGTTTATGTGCTATAGCAGAAATTTCTTTAATTGGCTGAATTACACCAATCTCATTATTTCCGTACATGATGGTTACCAAGATAGTTTCTGGTGTCATTGCAGCTTCTAATTCAGCTAAATCAATTAAACCATCTTCTTTTACGTTTAAATAAGTAACTCTTGCCCCTTGTTTCTCTAAGTGTTTGCACGTATCTAACACAGCTTTATGCTCTGTGGTAGCGGTAATGATGTGATTACCTTTATCAGCATACATTTCGAAAACACCTTTGATCGCCAAGTTATCTGCTTCGGTAGCACCAGAAGTAAAGATGATTTCTTTTTCTGTACAGCCAATCAATTTTGCAACTTGTTCGCGGGCATAATCTACACCTTCTTCAGCAACCCATCCAAAAGCGTGATTACGGCTAGCTGCGTTACCAAATTTGTTGGTAAAGTAAGGCAACATAGCTTCTAATACTCTCGGGTCCAGAGGTGTTGTAGCGTTATTATCTAAGTAAATAGGAAGTTCCATCTAATATTTAATTTTTAAAAAAAATGAGCTGAAAGCTCAAAGTCGAAAGCTTAAAGCAGGATAGTCATCTACTTTAAGCCTTAAGCTTCACACTTTCGGCTTTAACAATACAAAGATACGAAAAAACTTTCCGAACAATTATAGATAATGGTTATGAAGCTATAGATAAAACCTGCATTTTTACATTCTGATAACGAGAACAGTGGTGGGCTACGAGTTAAGAGTTGCATGTTCAGTCCCTAACCGATCACTCATAAATGATAAATCTTCTATTTAAAGACATGAACAAGATAGAACACATAGGTATAGCAGTGGCTGATTTGCAAAAAGCATCTACTTTGTACGAAAAATTGTTAGGCGTAAATTGCTATAAAACAGAACAGGTTGATAGTGAAAATGTAAATACAGCTTTTTTTAAAACTGGAGCAAATAAAATAGAATTGTTAGCTAGTACCGATGATGATAGTGCTATCGCTAAGTTCATTGCGAAAAAAGGAGAGGGGATACATCACATTGCTTTTGATGTTGATGATATTTATGCTGAAATGGAAAGATTAAGGGAAGAGGGTTTCATTTTGTTAAGCCAGGAACCGAAAAAAGGTGCCGATAATAAGTTGATTTGCTTTGTGCACCCGAAGACAACTAATGGGGTATTGATTGAACTTTGCCAGGAGATAAAACAATTCTAAATTTTGAAAGAAGTGGAATTATCTGACATAGTTATTGATTTTCTTAAAATCAGTTATACAAATGTTGAATTGGTTGAAAATATATATATTCTATATGCTGATACTGAAAAAGATATAAAATATTCCATTTTTACAGGTGACATCGCATATTCTGAGGGGAAGCTAGCTTGGATCCAAAATTTTGGAAGACATCAGAGTCAATTGATAATTTGTGCCAACGGTGTACTTTTTGGTCGAGTTTTGAAACAAAGAGTAGAGTATGAAGAATGCGAATGTTTATTGCTAGAATGGTATGAAGAATATCTTATTTTGATATATTTTGAAAATAATCATATTCACTTATGTTCAACAAGAGATAGGGAATTTAAAGAAGTTATTTATCATGGAGACATGATAAGAAGAAAGGATGATTTTATATATTGTAGAGAATATAAAAGTAATTTAATTAGAAGATTTATACTGCCTAAATTAGATGAACTCAATTCTGTAACATTGTCCGAATGTGAAAAAATGGGTGTAGCACCTCTGATTATAGGATATCCAAATGACTTAAGTACTAAAGCTGATGAGAGTGATAATTAAGTTTCAATTATAGACATAACTTAGAAATTAAATGAGCGGGATGTCGTTAGCAAAAATGGTGGGGAAGGATTTTGAACTGCCAGAAGATATATTGGAAAATCATTTGCGTGAGGCTTTGATCAAAGCTTTTGAATATCTAGTAGAGGAAGATTTTTCTAAGCTGGTGCAAATTCTTTACCGCGCCGATGTTGACCAAGAAAAACTGAAGCGATTATTGGAAAGTGCAGAAGGCGCAAGCTCTGGAGAAGTAATCGCGGATGCTTATATCACTAGGCAAAAAGCGAAACTGGAAATTTGGAATAAGTATTCCAAGTAATGGTAGAAAAGACTTACGAAGCTTTAGAAGCTTCATAAGTCTAATATCTGAGGCTGAAAAATTAGTCTTCCTCTTGAGAAAGTGCTTTGGTTGCAACCTTTCCCACGCTCAAGCCTTGCACAATAATAGAAAACACGACGATGAAATAAGTAATCGCTAAAATTACTGGCTTGTGTGGCCCCTCATCAATCGATAAAGCTAGTGCAATGGAAACACCGCCACGTAGCCCTCCCCAAACCAATACTTTTATCGTGCCTTTACTAAATTTATTCTTGAATGGAATTAATTTAACAGGGATATAAATCGAAATAAATCTGGCAAACAGTACGATTAAGATACTGATACCGCCCATGACCCAATAATTGGTTATGTTAGGGATAATTAATAATTCAAAGCCGATAAATAAGAATAAAATTGCGTTTAAAATTTCATCAATCAGTTCCCAGAATTTATTCAGATAATCTTTTGTGGTAGCCGACATTGCAGTTCTTTTACCGTAATTTCCAATCACAATACCTGCTGCAACCATGGTCAATGGGCCAGAAATATGCATCCCGCGAGCAATCAAATATCCGCCCATTACTACTGATAAGGTAATCAAAACCGATACTTTGTAATCATCTATTTTACGCATTGCATTTGACGCCCCAATACCTAATAAAGCACCGACAATAAATCCTCCTGCTGCTTCCTTGATTAATAACCATGAGATGTTGCCAAAAGAAATATCTATCTCACTGCTTTGTGTTAATTGCAAAATAACCGCAAAAACCACAACGGCAACACCGTCATTAAAAAGCGATTCGCCAGCTACCTTCGTTTCTAACGACTTCTTCACTTTAGCTTCTTTTAAAACACCCATTACCGCAATCGGATCAGTAGGAGAAATTAATGCTCCAAATAGTAAGCAATATAGAAATGGCATAGCTAGTCCTAATAACGGAGCTACGTAAAAAACAATTCCGCCAACCACAAAGGTGGAGATCACCACACTTACCGTAGAAAATATAACGATTGGACCCCGTTGTTCTCTCAGATCTTTAAGATTGATATGTATCGCACCCGCAAAAAGTAAAAAATTCAACATCGCGCCCATTAAGACTTCGGTGAAATCTACGTCTCTTAATAAAGTAGAAAAATGCGTAAAAGTGTCAGGGAATAAATGTCCTGTAATTACCAATATGATGGAAGAGATCATAGCAATGATCATAATGCCAATGGTAGAAGGTAGCTTTAAATATCGGAGGTTGAGGTACGAAAAGAAAGATGCAAGAACGATGAGAACGGAAAAAGAATAGTATAACTCCATGAATAAAATTTAAAGGTTTTCGAACTAGGTAAGTTCGCAAGATAACGATTAGAGGCTTTTCGGCCAATTTTTAAGCGGCTTTTGTTACATTGGTTGGACTATTAAATAGTTTTTCTTTAATGTGTAAATACCCCAATGGGGTATAGTTTTCAGTGAGGTAAGTATTTATATTGCAAAGCTTTGAGTTCGTCTAGGGATACATGAGTAATGATGCTTATATTTATTTGAATGAAAATAAAGATTTTTCTAGTTCTGTTTGTGTTTGGTAAGATTGTAAAGACCTGTCATAGAAAAGGGACCAGTTAAGCTACAGGGTTTTAGTGGTGAAAATAATTTATCTGTTCTTTCTTGCATATCAAAAAATAAATCATGATATTTGCACCTCTAAAAATAAAGAGAAAACAGAAGAAGCACTCATCAGTATCGTTTGCCAGCAAATTGCAAAGGTTGCCCTGAGGTTTCAAAATAAAGTTAAATAGATTATGAAACCATCTCGATGTATCGGGATAGCTTCATCACCAAAAAAAAATAAATAAACAGATGAAAAAAGATTTGCATCCATCAAGCTACAGATTCGTTGTTTTCAAAGATATGTCTAACGAATATTCTTTCTTAACTAAATCTTGTGTTGAAACTAAAGAAACAATTAAATGGGAAGATGGTAACGAGTACCCTCTTTACAAATTAGAGATTTCTCACACTTCACACCCTTTTTATACTGGTAAAATGAAGCTAGTAGATACAGCTGGTCGTATCGATAAATTCAAAAACCGTTACGCTAAAAAATAATTTTAGCTTAAAAGCATATTTTTTGAAAGTCCCGAGCTTAAGCTCGGGACTTTTTTTATTTTTGTGACTTATGGTGATCAATCTTTTTGATGATAAATCTTGGTTTTCGCTTAGGCCTTTAACTTTTACAAGACCTGTTGCCGATTTAAGGATGGGAATTTTAACCATCGCTGAAAAATGGGGGAAACACCTCGGTGCCGATTTTGGCTATCTCACGCAGGAATATCTTAGTGGAAAATTCAAATTAGCTAAATCTAATCTATATATCAATGGTGCTGTCTGTCCGGACGAAGAACTACTGGAGGCCGTAACCGAACTGAAAGTTGGCGAGGTTTTGCATGCTGCAGATATTGTAATTGCCTATCATGTAGGCGAAGTGCTCAATTATCATGAGGCGCTAAGTAGTTTGGAGCGCGTGGCTTATTTGTCGAGCTTCGTGAAGATAGATTGTCCTGAACATATTTTTGGTCTTAACGATATTGAACTTCAAAAAGATTTTGCTTTATTGACAAAGGATAAATCATCATCCAATATAAGCAGTACCAATACCATTTTAGGTGATCAAATCTTTGTAGAGGAAGGTGCCGTAGCTGAATGCTCAACTTTCAATACTTTGCAAGGACCTATTTATTTAGGTAAGAATAGTCAAGTTTGGGAAGGTTGCCACATTAGAGGTTCATTTGCGTTGTGCAATGATTCGCAAGTGAAAATGGGTGCGAAGATCTACGGAAAAACTACTATCGGTCCTTTTAGCAGAGTGGGCGGAGAAATCAATAATGCCGTGATTTGGGGCTATTCATCCAAAGGCCATGAAGGTTATTTAGGTAACTCGGTAATGGGGCAGTGGTGCAATATCGGGGCGGACAGCAATAACTCCAACCTTAAAAATAATTACGGAGAAGTTCGTTTGTGGGATTACGAAAAAGAAAATTTCAGAAAAACTGGATTACAGTTCTGTGGATTGGTTATGGCAGACCATGCAAAGTGTGCTATCAATACCATGTTTAACACAGGTACTGTAGCTGGCGTAAGCGCTAATATTTTCGGTGCTGGCTTTCCACGAAACTTTATCCCTGATTTTGCTTGGGGCGGGGCACATGGTTTCGATATTTATGCGTTAGATAAGATGTTAGAAACTGCGGCGTTAGTTTATGAACGCAGGGATTTAATTTTAGATGAAACTGAAAAAAATATAATATCTCATATTTTTGAGATGACTAAAGAATATAGACGCTTTTAAATTACGATTTTATCCCGTACGTACGGGAACGAGTTACGATTTAGTACTTGGCAATTTAGATATTTAAAAATAGCACTTCCTTTGTAAGAAGAATTCTCTCCCTTTTGGGGAGAGATGTCCGAAGGACAGAGAGGGGCTCTTAAAAACCAAAATAGAAAATGAGAAAACAAATTGTTGCAGGAAACTGGAAAATGAATAACGATTACAATGAAGGCGTATCATTGTTCTCTGAAATTGTAAATATGGTTAGAGATGAAAAAAAAGGCAATCAAATTGCAGTCATCTGTTCACCCGCTATTCATTTAAACAGCTTGGCACAGTTGTCATCAGGTGTAGTTAAAATTGGTGCACAAAACTGCCACCAGAACGAAAATGGTGCTTACACTGGTGAAACTTCTGCAAAGATGATTAAATCTACAGGTGCAGAATACGTGATTATCGGTCACTCTGAGCGTAGACAATATTTCGCAGAAAGCAATCAATTATTAGCTGAAAAAACAATTACTGCTTTAGCAAACAACCTAACACCAATTTTCTGCATCGGCGAAACGTTGGACGAAAGAAATAACGGAAGTTACTTCAACGTAATTGAAACTCAACTAGAAGAAGGTGTTTTCGGTTTAAGTGCCGAAGATTTCGGTAAAGTGGTATTAGCTTACGAGCCAGTTTGGGCTATCGGTACTGGCTTAACTGCTACTCCAGAACAAGCGCAAGATATCCATGCTTTCATTAGATCTAAAGTGGAAGCTAAATACGGTGTTAATGTAGCAGATGATACGACAATTTTATACGGTGGAAGCTGTAATGCTAAAAATGCACCTGAGTTATTTTCGCAAGCAGATATCGATGGTGGTTTAATTGGCGGTGCTTCTTTAAAATCTCGTGATTTTACAGATATCGTTAAAGCATTAAATTCTTAAGATCATTCTAACCTTATAACAAAACGGTTAGGATAATTAAAAGTACATAGGCGGGTGTCCCCACCCGCCTATAGCATAAAGCTAGAGTTTGGTGTCCTCACCAAACTCAAATTTTAAGCCATCAGAAAATTGTAATCTGTATGCGCTGTATGTCTTAAATGTTTTTTATAATATGGACTACCTAAAAGTGAGTTTTGCCTTTGGCGAAATTGAAGAATATCAGAAAGATTTGCTAATTGCTGATTTGGCTGATATTGATTTTGAAACTTTTGAAGATACAACGAAGGGCTTCGATGCATTTGTACAAAAAAGTTTGTTTGAAGATGCGAAGCTTCAAGTTGTTTTAGCTGACCATCAAGCATTAAATGCTAAATATCAGGTAGAGGAAGTTGTTTCCGAAAATTGGAATAAGGAATGGGAGAGTAATTTTAGCCCGTTAATTATTAGCGAAGATTGCTATGTAAGAGCTACTTTCCATGAAAGACAGCCTCAATATCAATACGAAATTGTAATTGATCCTAAAATGTCGTTCGGGACTGGACATCATCAAACCACAACTATGATGATGCAATATATTTTAGAGACTGATTTTACAGGCACTTCAGTTTTAGATATGGGTGCGGGTACAGCAATCTTGGGTATTCTAGCTGCCAAAAGAGGGGCGAAGGATGTAGTTGCCATTGATTACGATGAAGTTTGCTATGAAAGCGCAATTGAAAACGCAAAATTAAATAATATCGATAATTTGGTTTCATTACATGGAAGTAAAGAAGCTATTCCACAACAAACTTTTGATATCATTTTAGCGAATATCAATAGGAATATCCTTTTAGATCAGATTGAAACTTATGTCTCAGTACTTAAAAAAGATGGTTTAATTTTCTTTAGTGGTTTTTATGAAACTCCAGATCTGGATATCATTAAATCACACTGTGAGCAGTTTGGTTTAAGCTATCAAAATCATAAGAAAATAGATAACTGGGTTTCGGCCAAATTCAAAAAAAAAGAGAATTAGCTAATTAGCTAATTGGATAATTTGCTAATTATGAAAATTCATTTAATAGCTATCGGCGGTGCAGCAATGCATAATTTGGCCATTGCTTTACATCAAAAAGGTTTCGAAGTAACAGGTTCAGATGATGTAGTTTACGAGCCTTCGAAAAGCCGATTGGACAAACACGGTTTACTCCCGGCTGAGATGGGTTGGGATGAAAATCGTGTTACATCAGATATTGATGCTATTATTTTGGGAATGCACGCTCGTGTAGATAATCCCGAATTGCTAAAAGCACAAGAGTTAGGGTTGAAAATCTATTCGTATCCGGCTTATATCTATGAGCAATCGAAAGATAAAATCAGAGTTGTCATAGGTGGAAGTCATGGCAAAACAACCATAACGTCGATGATTTTACATGTGTTGAATTATCATCAAAAAGAGTTCGACTATCTAGTTGGTGCTCAATTGACTGGTTTTGATACGATGGTGAAAATCACTGACTCGGCTCCAATTATGGTGATAGAAGGAGATGAATATTTAGCATCTCCAATTGATAGAAGACCGAAATTCCATTTGTACCATGCCAACATTGCAGTAATTAGTGGGATTGCCTGGGATCATATTAATGTATTTCCAACTTTCGCTGATTATGTAGAGCAGTTTGCAAAGTTTATTGATACCATTACTCCAAATGGTAAGCTGATTTATTGTGAATTAGATGAGGAATTGAAGAAAACTGTAGAGCAGTCGACAGCTAATGTGGTGAAAATACCTTATGGGATTCCCGCGCATGAAGTTAAAGACGGTGTAAGTTATCTGTTGCCTCAACATACTGCATTGAATGTTTTTGGAGATCATAATCTCATGAACCTAAATGCAGCTAAACAAGTTTGTGCCCAACTAGGTATCGATGAAGAAGGGTTTAATACCGCAATCAGTTCTTTTGCCGGTGCAGCAAAACGTTTAGAATTGATTAGTGCTGTAGATCAAACTAATGTTTACAAAGATTTTGCCCATTCGCCCTCTAAATTAAAAGCAACGATTCACGCTGTAAAGGCTCAATTTATAGATAGAAAATTAGTGGCTTTTATGGAACTGCATACTTTCAGTAGCTTAAATAAAGAGTTCTTGAAGGAGTATAAAGGCGCTATGATTGACGCTGATTTAGCAATTGTTTACATCGATGCCAAAACCTTCGAGCAAAAAAAGATGCAACCTTTAACGGAGCAAGATATTGAACAAGCTTTTGAAGATGATAGCCTACTGTATTTTGATAATGCAGAAAAGCTAGAAACTTATTTGAAGAGTCTAAATTATCAAAGTACTAATTTATTGATGATGAGTTCTGGTACCTATGCTGGATTAGATTTGCCAAAATTAGCAAACGAATTAAAAACAAGATAATTCTGCTTTGATCAATCAAAGGTTGATATCGGAAATAGGCGCGCACATTAAGCGATTACGCTTGGCGCAAGCTAAAGGTCAAACTGAAGTGGCTAAAGCTTTAAAAATTTCCGTAGCTGCATTGTCCAAAATAGAAAATGGACAAACCGATATCAATCTTTCCAGATTGGCTCAAATAGCTAAATATTTTCAGGTATCCATCTCCTCGGTTATTGCTAAAGAGGCTACCGACATGTCAATTTCCCAAGATGTATTGGAAGAAATAGCTGAATTAAAGCAAAAGTTGCTAGATAAAGATGCTGAGGTAATGAAACTTCAGAAAAAGGTAATTGATTTATACGATAAGTTGGGGTTGTAAAGTAAAACAATAATCTTGCCGTCATTTCGACTGGAGCAAAGCGAAATGGAGAAATCTTTAAATCTATTATTGAAGTCCAAAGATTTCTCTCTACGTTCGAAACGAAATTGCTTAGACTTTTAAAAACTCTTTCTCAAAGTCAAATGCTTTTTACCAAACTTGGCGCCGGTAGCTTCATGAATAGCTAACATTTTTTCATTAAAATCGCCTACCCAAGAAAGTTCTAGTTCGGTATATTGGTTTTTAGGTAGTACATACTCTCCCAGCTTGATAAATAATGCAGATTCCAAACCATGTTTTTGAAACTTCTGTTTTGTACCCATAACGATAGCTCTCATACGTTTTACGCCAACCCAACGTCTGTAAGCAAATTTTAGTTTCTGCCATAAACCAAGTTTTCCGTTAAAATCCTTAATCATTTGGTTCGCATCAGGAATTAAAACAGTAAAAGAAGCCGGTTCTCCGTCTACGTAAGCGAACCAAATTAGGTTTTCGTCCATAATTACTTCCATTTGCTTGAAGCTCTCTTGTAAGCTCTCCTTTTTGATAGGGACGAAATTTTCGAAGTCCTGCCAGCCATCGTTGTAGATTTCCATCAGATCATTGATGTATTTCTCTGCATTTTTCTTTTGAAAATGCTCGAAAGTGTAACCAGGTTTAGCGACTACCCAATTGGCAATTTTAGTGAAACGAGCAGGAAAAGGGATCGTTAAATCTATAATGTTGGTTAATTGTTCGTACGATGTTTCGAAGCCGTAAGTTTTAAAAAGCTGGTGATAGTAGGGTAGGTGGTAGTTCATCCCATAAGATGCGGGAATAAATCCCTCTATCAATAATCCCCAAAAGCTGTCGTTTTCTCCGAAGTTGATTGGACCTTCCATGGCTTTCATCCCTTTTTCAACTAACCAACTTTTGGCGGTATCAAATAAGAAATTAGCTGCGGTTTGGTCATCTATACACTCAAAAAAGCCAATGCCACCGGTGGGAACGTCGTAACCGTAGGCTTTTTTCTCATTTACAAAAGCGGCAATTCTACCAATAACTTTATCCTGTTCATCAACGAGAACCCATCGAATACAGTCCCCATGTTTAAAAAACGGATTTTGTTTAACGTCAAATATTTTCTCAATGTCTTGATCTAAAGGCCTTATATATACTTTATCATCATCGTAAAGCTTTTCAACTATATTAAGAAACTGGTGCTGGGTTTTGCTATCGCTGACTATTATTGCTTTCATACGCTATCTATGGTGGCTAAAATAACAAAAAGCCTCAAATGATGAGGCTTTTTGTTACGGTAAACTTTATGGATTTGCTACTTAGTAGTCGTCATCATCATCATCGTCAAAACTATCGAACGTGTCCAAGTCATCAAGAGGAATGTCTAAGTCATCTTCATCCTCATCAACATTCTTCTCATCTTGGATATCATCTAATTCTTCATCAGACTCTTCTTTTTTAGAATTTGGCTTGCCAGCGGGTTTGTTCTGCATAGGTTTTTTTGGCGTTCTCATTACTCAAAAAATTTTAATAGTTCGAAAGTTAAATGCTCTATTTAAAATTACAAAAATCTTTTCTAAAATAGAAGATAGCAGCGTTTGTTTTGTCTTTTTATTGGCTCAAAAATAGAATAAAAACCACTTTCAGGAAAATTTTTTACGTTTTTTTTAGCGGTGCTGAGCATCAATGATATAGCTTTTTCCATAAACTAAAAAAGCGTCCTGATTATGAAAAATCGGGACGCTTTTAACACACAAATGAAACCTGAATTGAGATATAATTTTAGGTTAGGTTAAAAAATATCTTTTGTCAATCCTATATGAACGTTCTCAGAACAAACAATTAATGTTTGCTTAATTTCTTATAACAAGTTTAATACAAAAAAAGCGAAGATGTGTGCTTATTTAGTGAGTGGTAGTAATATTTGAGTAAACGGTATTTTATCGGTTTATTGGGATCAGAATAGAAACCTCTGTACCCTTTTCGCCGTTCTGTTTTATATTCAGTTGTATCGCTTTTGCTTCAATCTTGTTCAAAAGATTTATTCTTTCGTTGGTTAGAACCATGCCTTTGCTTTGGTGGCCATCTTTTTTCTGCGACAAAGAATTATCGATACCAATGCCATCGTCAACAATACTTATCGATAAAGTTTCGTCATTGATTTCACTAATAGTGATCGTTACTTTACCTCCCTCTTCCTTGGGCATTATGCCATGCCAAATTGCATTCTCAATGTAAGGCTGCAACAACATAGACGGAATTAAGGATTCTTCTTTGTCTATCTTTTCGTCTACTTGAATTTCGTATTGGAACTTTTCACCAAATCTGTTCTTTTCTAAGCTTAGATAAAGATTGAGGTAATTGATCTCTTCCTCCAAAGAAATATAACTCTGTGTACAAATTTCTAGGTTTTTTCTAATCAACCGAGCAAAACCTGTAAGTACCCTGTTTGCCGACATTGTGTTCTGCGTATTGATAAAATGTTGGATTGAGTTCATCACATTGAAGACAAAATGTGGGTTCATCATAGCTTGTAAAGCTTGTTGTTCCAGCATCAAGATCTTATTCTTTAGTAATAGCTGGTCCTGCTCTTTATTTTTTTGTCGCTTAGTAATACCCACGCCAATTAAATAAATTAAATAACCGCTAATAATTGCCAGCGCTGCAATGAACCACCAACTTTGATAGAAGCGCTTTTCAAGTATCAATTTAACTTTTGCAGATTCGCTCCAATCGCTATTTTGGCTCTTGGCACTAACCTCAAATATATATTCCCCGTGCTCAAGAGAAGTAAGCTCCAGTCTGCGGTTTTTGGTTTCTATCCAAGCCCCTTTGTTTTTTAAACGATATCGGTAGCGTATATTTCTATTTTTGAAGTCGATGGCGCTGTAATTGATGATTAAATTCTGCTCGTTCGGTTTAAGGGTGAAGCTTCCGTTAGTTAAATCAAGTAGGTTTTTATTATTAATGATGGAATTGATATAGATTTTTGGTGGCGATGTATGCTGTAAAGCATGATTGTATGCAAAGTAAACCAAGCCATTGTTGGTGGCAAAATAAGCAGTATCCTTGTCAATATATAGGTCGTTCAAATCGTCAGATAACACTCCGTTTACGTCATCAAATGTGTTGATGTCCACTCTGTTATTTACGATAGCAATTCTGTTAATACCAGTATTGCTGATTGCCCAAAGGTATTCTCCACGCACATAAAGCTTGTTGATGATATTGTTGCTCAGTCCGTTTTTATTATTAATGATATGGGTGATTTTACTATTTTTAAAGATAATAATTCCGTACCCGTCGGTAGCCATAGCAATACTTCCATTAGCCATTTGACGTATGTCGTTTATCCTTTTGGTTAACAAAGGATATTTTTCGTAATGTTTGTTCAGCTTGTTGTAGTTAAATTCTGATAATCCGTTAATGTTCGAAAACCATAGGTTCTGCTGCTTATCGTAAAATACTCGGTAGGAACGGTCTTTGAAAAAATCTTGTTCTTCTTTGTATTTAAAGGATGAAAATTGAAGCTGATTCCGATCATTAATAATTACCACACCAGAAGACATAGATAATGTCAGTTTAGTAGTGCTATCAATGGTGAAGTTCTTGACCACGAACATTAAATTGTTGGTTTCTTTAAGGAACTTGAAATTTGAAGTAATGGGATAGTTACTACTTACAGATCCCAGACCATAGTCGGAAGCGAAGAAAATGCGTTTGTTTAGTTTGTCAACAACCAATTGTTTGATGGTGTGGTATTTAGTGGTGTCTGGAAGTTTGATTTGGATTGTTTTTTTAGTCTTTAAGTCTAAAATGTTAATGCTGGCATTGTCGCTTCCTAGCCACAACCGTCCATTTTTATCTTTCACAATACTTTTAATGCTGGTACTATTCAGCCCGTCTTTCTTTCCAAAAGTATAGAGTTGGTCTTTGATTTTTGGTAACTTATAAATTCCATTCTTTGTCGTGAACCATAAATTACTCTCGTTATCTCTAATAGTTTGATTGACGCTAATGTTCTGCAAAAACTGTTTTCCGTCACTTCCATCAAGGTTAAGTCCGTTAACACCATTATCGTTAGAAAACCATAGTTTTTTTTCGCCAAGTAAAATGTAACCCAAGTTGGAGTGTAATAGTTGAGGATTTACTTTCAATATTTCTTTTGTAATTCCTTTTTCGATGGTATTTAATCCTTCTTCATTTAAGAAATAGATTTTACCGTTGATTTGGTTGATTGCTTTGTAAGAAATTGGAAAGATTTTTGTTTTTGAAGGAACGAAAATACCATTGGAGAAGATGAAGTTTGAAGTGCTGTTAACCGCTCTGATATTGTTATTGTCATCTTCATAGATAAATACGTTCTGATATTTTTGTTCAGTACTGTTCGAAATTATTTTAGTAGTTTTTTTGCCGTCCCAAACACCAATTACATTATTGTTCGTACCAAACCATAGCCTACCTTTGCTATCTTCCAAAAATGAAACTACAACGCCGTTTAAATTCAAGTCTTTAAGACTGGCATCGGTTTTTTCATTATGAATTTTACCATTTAGGAAGTAGCTCAGTTGCCCATTTAGCGCCATAAACCAAATTCGGCCTTTGCTATCTTGTCTTAATTGTAAGATCTGGTTATCTGGTAGGCCATCATCTACAGAAAAATTCTCAAAAACAGAACCATCGAACCTACTTACTCCAGCATCTGTAGCAATCCATATGAACCCTTTCTGGTCTTGTAGGGTATAATAGCAATTGTTGCTAGGTAAGCCGTCTTTAGTTGTATAATGAGGAAGATAGACTGTTTGGGCGTAGCTTTTTCCAAGGCATAAAATGACTAGAAAATAAAAAAAGGTTATTTTAAGTATGTTATTTCTCACTTTGTAGTTGACTGTAATTTTTCATTTTCTCGAAAAAATCGCTGGCTCTTCTTCTAGAAACGACAATACTTTCTCCATTTGAGAGTGATAACATTAAACCATTTTTATTGTTGTATTCTTTTACATATTTTAAGTTTACAATGCTCGATTTGTGTATCCTCATAAAGTGGTCGTCAGGTAAAATTTCTTCGTAATCTTTAAGCACCTTCGAAACAGTAATCTTTTCTGCATTCTTTAAATGGAAAATAGAATAGTTGCTGTCTGCTTCGATGTGTATAATTTCATCTAAATCTACTAAGCGATAGCCTTGCCCACTGGGTAGTGTTAATCTGCTTATTCCCCTTTGTTCTTTCAAATCTTCTTCTAGATTTTTTAAACTGGTATTTCTGTTCAGGGCGTCGTTTAATACTTGATGCTTTACTGCCTTGTTTACCGCCGCAATTAATTCATCAATATCAATGGGTTTTAAAAGATAATCTAGTGCATTCGCTTTAATCGCTTTTAGTGCATATTGATCATAAGCTGTAGTGAAAACCACATTTGCATTAGCTTCTTGAGCTTGTGGAATCAGTGAAAAACCATTTTCTGCCGGCATGGCAATATCTAAAAAAATTAAGTCGATATCGTAACTCTGTAGTAATGTTCTAGCTTCATTAACAGATTTGGCAATACCACAAATATTGACGTCAGGACAATTTTCCTGTAATAAAAAATATAATGAAGAACGTGCAAATTCCTCATCGTCAACAATAATAGTATTTAGTGAAGCCATGTTTTAGTTTGGCTAAATTTATCAAAAAATGATACTAATATGAAATATTTTTGATTTCATAAATCCAAATGTTTTTACTTTTCGTAAGTGTCTGTAACCAACCTTTTAATTAAACCCCTAAAAACGTGTTATGGAAAATTTAGAAGATAACTACAAAACATCACCTAAAGAAGCCGATATTTTCGATGCAAGACTGGAACGAAGGGCTTTCCTTCAGTATGCTGGCGCAGGCGCCGCTGTAGTGGCCTTGGTAGCTGCAGGCTGCAAAAAGGACCGCGGTGTGTATACCGATTTTGGTGCTACACTCGATTTTAAAGATGATACTGGCGTACTTAACTACGCTTATGCCCTAGAGCAGTTAGAGGCTGCATTTTACATCAAAGTTGCCTCGGCACCGCCATCAGGATTTACACAAGCTCAAAAAAATTATTTTCAGGATGTACAGTATCATGAGATTGCACACAGGGAGTTTTTTAAGAAGGCATTAGGTACAGCCGCTATAGGAAACTTAGACGTTGATTTTTCTTCGATAGATTTTACTAGCGCCTCGAGTGTATTAGGTGCAGCAAAAACTTTCGAAGATTTAGGCGTTGCTGCTTATAACGGTGCAGGTGCTAGATTAAAAACTCCTGCAAATCTAGTTATTGCAGGACAAATTGTTTCGGTAGAAGCTCGCCATGCCGCATGGGTAAGAGATCAAATTACGCCTGGAAGCTTCGCGGATCTAACTAGCTTAACTGGCCTTGGTGCAAGTAACGCTGGCGGATTAGATGGTGCGCTAAGCCCAGATAAAGTTTTGGCTGCAGCGAAGCCATTTATCAAAACTAAAATCAACGTCATTAATCTTTAACCCTTAAATTCAGCAATCATGAATATTGTAAATATATTAGAAGAAATAGAAAAAGTTGATGGCGAAATCTATGAAAGATTAAATCCACGTCGCCAAGCGATGAAAGACTTTTTTAATGTGGGTAAGAAAATTTCTTTAGCAGCAATGCCATTGGCTTTAGGTGCTATGTTTAATAAAGCTTATGGTCAAACTACATTACCAACAGCTGTTGTAGAGGTGTTAAATTTTGCACTTTCGTTAGAATATCTTGAATATCATTACTACAACCACGCTTTACTAGGAACAGATGTGACTTTTACCTATCCAGGCGCTTCAAGGACAGCCATTACGGTAATTCGCGATCATGAAAAAGCACACGTAGATTTGTTAAAAGGTGCATTAGGTGCTTCTGCTAGAGCGGAAATAACTTACGCAATGACAGATTTTACTGTAGGAGGTGCATTTCCTGTATATAGCAGTTATCCAACATTTTTAGCGGTAGCACAGGGTTTCGAAGATACTGGGGTAAGGGCTTACAAAGGACAGGCTGGAGCGTTGATGGTTAGTCCAGGTATTTTACAGATAGCTTTGCAGATTCACAGTGTTGAAGCTCGTCATGCGGCACATATTCGTCAAATGAGAAGTACGCCAGAAGGAGGTAGTGTAGCTGTAAAACCTTGGGTGAGTTTAGGTGCTGCCGGACAAGCTAATGATTCTGGTGTAGCAGCTTTAGACCCAGTTTATGCAGGTGAAGATTCGACTACGCAAGCCACTATAAGCATTCCGCCATTAACAGGGGCACCAACAGCCAACGATGGTCAGAAAAAAGCAGCAGTAGAAAGTTTCGACGAGATTTTGGTAAAGGCTAAAGTAGTAGAGATTGCCAATCTTTTCCTTAGAACAGGATTTAAACTTTAAGTTTTTAAAAAACCGAACCTTCTATACTCCCTTATTATTTGAAAAGAAACTCGCAGCTGTGTTTCTCTAAAATAGTAGGGGATTTTTTATGTTACGACTATTTGGTGATCTGAAAATTGCTCAGAAAAACATCTTTATTCGAGATGTTTTTTCCATCAGGAATTACGACAGAAAGACTGTAATAAATGCCATCTACAAAAATGATGTGCAAAAAGATGGATTTCTTTTCATCCTCATTTTTGCCTTTGGTGAGGTAACTAACATAGTTCTTGTTTTGCTTTATTTGTATCGGTTCCAGGTCATAGCCTGCCAATGTGGCTTGTAAACTGTTTTGAAACTCGCTTGCAAATTCATCTGTAGTTGCTAATTTGTCAAAAGCTTTTTGATCTATTTTTAAATTTTGAGCAATGAAGCTGTAGGTTGCAGTGTAAACAAGGCCTGTGCTATCTTTTAGTGCGAATGTCGTACCCGCGGTTTTAAGTGGAGTAGTTGGGAAAGCTACAGTAACACGGCTAGTCAACTTTTGCTTTACCCAATTCTTTTGAGCAAAAACAAAAACTGAACTGAATATTAAGAAAAAGATTAAGGTTGCTCTTCTCATTGGCTATTAAAAGTCCCCTTTAGGGGATTTAGGGGTTAATAAGTAATCACTTGCTCTTCTAATTCAGCAGGCAATTCTCTGTAATTGTATTTTTGCCCACGAAGTTGAGGTTCAAAACCAGCTTCTTTAATAGCCGTTTGAATACCATTTGCTGTGAAACGATGTGGTGCGCCAGCAGCCGAGACTACGTTTTCTTCAATCATGATTGAACCAAAATCGTTAGCACCTGCATGTAAACACAATTGTGCCACCGCTTTACCAACGGTTAACCAACTTGCTTGAATGTTTTTGATATTTGGTAACATGATACGGCTCAATGCAATCATGCGCACATATTCATCGCCAGTTACATTGTTGCTAATTCCGCGCAGACGCTTCAATAATGTACCGTCATCTTGGAAAGGCCAAGGAATAAAGGCCAAGAAACCATTGGCATCAGTAGGTTTTTCACTTTGTACCTCACGGATCCAGACCAAATGCTCAAAACGCTCTTCAATGGTTTCAACGTGACCAAACATCATCGTTGCCGAAGTGGTAATATCCAATTGGTGACAAGCACGCATGACATCTAACCATTCTTGGCCACCACATTTACCTTTAGAGATTAGCCTTCTGACTCTATCATTCAGGATTTCTGCACCAGCACCTGGAAGTGAATCTAAACCAGCTTCTTTCAAAGCACTTAATACTTCGGTATGAGATAAACCTTCAATTTTCGCTACGTGGGCAATCTCTGGCGGACCTAGAGCATGAAGTTTTAAATCAGGGTAAAGTTCTTTCAGTTGTTTGAAAAGGTTGGTATAAAACTCCAAACCTAAATCTGGATGGTGCCCGCCTTGCAATAACAATTGGTCGCCACCTAAACGGAAAGTTTCCTCGATTTTAACTTTATAAGTCTCAATGTCGGTAATGTAACTTTCATCGTGCCCAGGGCGACGGAAGAAATTACAGAATTTACAGTTGGCAATACAAACGTTAGTGGTATTCACATTACGGTCAATTTGCCAAGTTACCTTACCGCTTGGCACCTGTATTTTTCTAAGCTCATTAGCAGTATAAGCCAACTCGGCAGTACTCGCATTGTGATATAAAAAAATACCTTCTTCTTTCGTTAAAAAATCGAATTTTAAGGCCCTTTGCAATAATTCTGCTGTATTCATGGTGTAAAGGTAAGTATTTAAAGGATTACACCGATTAAGCTATTATCGAGATTAACTAATTTTAACTTCTAAATTATATTATGACTTATTTAAAAAGAATAGTGGTGCTGCTATTTTTAGAATAGCCCGCTGTACGCTGTTATCTTTTTGTAAACTCTTGTCATCCTGAGCGTGTCGAAGGATAATTAAGGCAAAAACGCTTCGACAAGCTCCTTTAGATTAGCATAATTCTATTTATTGGATATTTAAATTGAGAAGAAGCAGGGTGAACTATGACTTAGGCTCCGAGTTAACACCTCATACCCTGATGAAGACCCTGCTTCCTTTCTTCAACCTTAAACTCAAATAGAAATTCGGG
>Ga0308159_1000600_pt1 | contig 75763 bp, 108 predicted proteins | sample PhyCR1_FD_201040 | JGI IMG/M metagenome (GOLD analysis project Ga0308159, IMG submission 201040) | Phyllosphere microbial communities from UC Gill Tract Community Farm, Albany, California, United States - DLSLC.R1 | ecosystem: Host-associated > Plants > Phyllosphere > Unclassified | place: USA...
GCGATGGTGCCCGCCCCGCACATGGCGGCGATCGCGACCCAGTAGGCGCCATCCAGGCCCATGAGGAAGATCAGCGCCGCCCCCGCGAAGGGGCCGAGAAAGGCGCCGATTCGGGTCGTTCCAGCCAGCGTGGACAAGGCGCGTGCCCGGAACGCCGTGGGGACCGTTTCGATCAGGTAGCTCTGCCGGGCAAGCTGGAAGATGGACTGCGCAACCCCTTGCATCAGCATGGCAATCACCAGCCCCCACAGATGCGGCACGGTGACCACCAGCAGCAGCCCCAGCACGCTCAGCAGCGCCGCACCGGCCAGCGCACGCCGTTCACCGAACCGGTCGGCGATCAGGGATGCGGGAATATTGCCGAACAAGGAGCCGATGCCGATCAGCGCGGCGATCAGACCCGCCATCGCCACCGAGGCGCCGAGGTCGCGCGCGGTGAGCGCGATCACCGGAAGGATGGCGCCATTGCTCAGCCCGTACAGCAGGGACGGCCCGAACACGGGCACCAGGATCTTCTTCCAATCGATCGAATCGAGTTGCTGCATCAGTGAATCTCAGGGGCGGCATGATCGAACCGCCGAGGTATCGACGCGCCAGGGCTGGACCGGGCGACAGGATCGCACGTCCGTATTGTCGCGTAGAGCACCTTGGTCCTGGAGGCGGGAAAAAATATCGCGAAGGCGTGGTGCCAAACGAAGAAGCCCCGCGATCGGCATGCCGATGCGGGGCTTCGAATGTGGAGCAGGACGTCGGATTCGAACCGACCTGCCCGGCTTGGAGGCCGGTGGCACCCACTGTGCGTTCCTGCGGAAGACTGTCTGCGTTGAAGAACTCGACGGCTCAATATTGCCGTGTCGTAACGAACTCGACAAGCGTTCAGCGCAGTGTCAGCTCCTCTTTTTTGCAAACAAAACCAAACGCGAAAGTCAGGCTCAGAACGTGCCCCGATAGTCGCCACCATCGATCAGCAGATTCTGGCCGGTGATGAAGCCTGCATGGTCGGAACACAGAAACGCACAGTAGTTGCCCAGCTCGTCGGGGTTGCCAAAACGCTTGCTGGGATTGCCCGATGCACGTCGCTGCCAGACGGCGTCGAACGCCTCGCCGCTTTCCTCTGCGAGTTTTTCGACATGGTGAACCTGCGCCCCGGTGGCAAAGATGCCGGGCAGCAAGTTGTTCACGGTGACATTGCGATGCGCATGCTCGCGCGCAATCCCAGCGACAAAACCGACCAGGCCGGATCGCGCAGCATTCGACAGTCCCAGCTCGGCATGCGCCGCCTTCACGCTGCGCGACACGACGTTGACGATGCGCCCGAAGCCGCGTTCGGCCATGCCGTCGAAGGTGCCGCGGATCATCTCGATCGGCGCCAGCATCATCAGGTCGATGCCGCTGATCCAGTCGTCCCGGTCCCAGTTGCGAAAGTTGCCTGGCGGCTTGCCGCCGGCGTTGTTCACCAGGATGTCGGGGTTCGGGCAGGCGCTCAGGATGGCGGCACGACCCGCTGCGCTGGTCACGTCGGCAGCGACGGCGTGCACCGTTGCGCCTGTGTCATTGCGGATGGCCTTGGCCGTCTCATCCAGCGTGTGCGCATCGCGCGCAACGATGGTGAGTTCCACCCCTGCCCGGGCCAAGGCAAAGGCGCAGCTTCTGCCCAGGCCTTTGCTCGCGCCGGTAACCAAGGCGCGACGTCCTGCGATGTTCAGATCCATGAGTTTCTATGCCGGCAAGTGAGTGCGCGAAGCTAGGGATTGGACCACGACAAGCTCACTGTGTGTAGATGCCAAGGGTGCGTACCGGCAGGCACACCCTTGGCATCGCATCGTCGAATATTTACGGATGAACGATGATCTTGACGGCCGATTCGTTGTTGTGAATCAGCGTCTCGAAGCCCTTGGAAATCAGATCGTCCAAGGCGATGCGCTGCGTGATGAAAGGCTCCAGATTGATCTTCCCGGCCTCCACCAGGCGAATGGTTTCCTGGTGGTCGTTCACATAGGCAATCGTGCCGCGAACATCCAGTTCCTTCATCACCATGCTGTGCACGTTGACCGAAGCCGGATGGCTCCAGATCGACACGATCACCACCACGCCGCTGGGTTTCATGGCCGCCACCAAGGTGTCCAGCACCTTGTTGACGCTGCTGCATTCGAAGGCCACATCCACACCCCGTTGGCCGGTGAGTTTCATCACCTCTGCCAGCACGTCGACTTCGGAGGGGTCGAGCACATGGTCGGCCACGCCCGACTCCCTGGCCTTTTCTTTGCGCTTGGCGCTGAGCTCGGTGATGATCACCGTCAACCCCTTGGCTTTCAATATGGCTGACAAAAGCAGGCCGATGGGCCCTGCCCCGCCGACCAAGGCGACATCGCCGGCTTTGGCGCCGCTGCGCACAAAGGCGTGGTGCCCCACCGACAGCGGTTCGATCAAGGCGGCCTGGTCCAGCGGGATGTCGTTCGAAATGGGGTGAACCCAACGACGCTTCACGGCAATTTTTTCGGACAGGCCACCGCCGCGGCCTCCCAGGCCGATGAAGTTCATGTTCTTGGACAGGTGGTAGTTGTCGCCGGGCCCTGTCGGCACATCGTCGGCAACGATGTAGGGCTCCACCACCACATGCTGCCCCACCTGGATGTCGTCCACGCCTGCGCCCACGGCGTAGACCACGCCTGAAAATTCGTGGCCCATCGTCACCGGTGCGGACTCACCGGAAATGGGGTGCGGATGGCCGCAAGGCGGAATGAAAATCGGGCCTTCCATGAACTCGTGCAAGTCCGTGCCGCAGATGCCGCACCACGCCACCTTGATGCCCACCGTGCCGGCAGTGACCTCGGGCTCGGGAATGTCTTCGATGCGGATATCGCCTTTGTCGTAGAAGCGTGCAGCTTTCATCGTGGTTCTCGCTTTCGGAATGTAGGGGGCTTGATGCCGGTCGGCATCGCGTGCGGGTGATAAACCTCGCGAGCGTTTGTCGCGCCGGTGAGGCGCGACAGCGTCCTGGGCCAAGTCCTCGTGGCCCGACCCAGGAACCCGCTCAACGCAGGTGATGCACCTTGGCCTGGCCGTATACCGGCGTGTCCAGGCCCTCGTAACGTGCCTTGAGTTGCAGCGACAGAAACTGCGAGTAGTGGCGGCTCTGGTGCAGATTGCCGCCATGAATCCAGAGCTGTTTCTGGTTGGTCGGTTTCCACATATTCCGCAGTTCACCTTCCCACGGCCCGGGGTCCTTGGTGGTGTTCGAGCCCAGCCCCCACACCTTGCCCACGCGGTCCGCCACCTCGGGCGACACGAGGTCGGCCAGCCAATGATTCATGGAACCGAAGCCGGTGGCGTAGACGATCAGATCGGCAGGCAGCTCAGAACCGTCGGACAAGGTCACGCTGTTTGGATTGATGCGCTGGATGTCGACGCCGCTCCTGAGCTTGATGCTGCCGTTGGCCACCAGTTCGCTCGCGCCCACGTCGATGTAATAGCCCGAGCCGCGGCGCAGATACTTCATGAAGAGGCCCGAGCCGTCTTCACCGAAGTCGAGCATGAAGCCGGCTTTCTCCAATCGGCCGTACAGATCGGCATCGCGCTTTTTCATCTCGTCGTACACGGGGATGTGGAAGCTGTGCATGATCTTGTAGGGCACGCTGGCAAACACCAGATCGCCCTTGTGGTGGTCGATGCCCTTGGCCACCGCCTCTTCGCTGTAGAGCCCGCCCAGCGCCAATTCCATCAGCGATTTCGAGGGCGCGATGTGGGTGCTGCTGCGCTGGATCATGGTCACGTCGGCGCCGTTTTCCCACAGCGCGGCGCAGATGTCGTGGGCGGAGTTGTTCGAGCCCAGCACCACGCATTTTTTGCCTGCGTATTGCTCCGGGCCTTCGTGCTTGCTGGAATGGTGTTGCTCGCCCAGGAAGGTGTTGGCGCCTTCGATCTTGGGCACATTGGCATAGCCCGACACGCCCAGCGCAAACACCAGTTGCTTGGGTCGCAACACCACTTCCTTGCCCTCGCGTTCCACTACCACCGTCCACTCGCCTGTGGCCTCGTCAAAGCTGGCTTTCTTGGCGATGGTCGACCCCCAGTAATTGATCTCCATCACCTTGGTGTACATCTCCAGCCAGTCGCCCACCTTGTCCTTGGGCGCGAACACCGGCCAGTCGTCCGGGAACGGCAGGTAGGGCAGATGGTCGTACCAGACCGGGTCGTGCAGGCACAGGGTCTTGTAGCGATTGCGCCAGCTGTCGCCTGCCTTCGCGTTCTTCTCGATCACGATGGTGGGCACACCCAGGCGCCGGAGCCGCGCGGCCAGGATGATGCCGCCCTGCCCGCCACCGACGATGAGCACATAAGGCTGCTCCTCGTAGCCCAGCCGCGCCACTTCGTCCTGACGCCGTTCCAGCCAGCTCTTGCGGTTTTTCTGCACGCCGTGCTCGGCGCCCTGGATGCGATGCTTGCCCTTCTTTTCCTCGAAGCCTTTCAGCTCGGTCATGGTCGTCAGCAGCGTCCAGGCCTTGCCGTCCTTCAAGCGCAGTTGACCGTAACCGCGCGCCACGCGAGTCTCGAAGGTGAACCAGGCATCGGTCACGCCATCGGCCTCCGTGGCCTCGCCCTCAAGCTGGAAGTTCGACGCCCCGGTTTCTTCCATGCGCGCCGCCAACATGTCGCGCACCGCATCCAGACCTTCCTGCGTGCGGATGTTCCAGGTGAACGACACCAGGTCGCGCCAATAACAATCGGCGTTGAACAGCGGCAAGACCGCTTCAGGTCGGTTCGACGCCAGTGCATTGCCAAAGTCATCCAGCCAGCGTTGTGCGCGCTGAGACGGGGTGGGGTCGGTCATGGGTGTGATCTCCTGTTGCGGCCGGCCTCGATGCGGGTCGGTGCGTCAATACACTCAAGACCCGTGCCATGTGAGCAAGGGGCTTAAGTGCTTGATTCAACAGGAGTCGTGCTTGCGCGAGATGTGTCACACCCAGTGCACCTGTCGCGCTATGGCGTGACAGCTGTCACAGGTGAGACACCGACGACCAACATGCTGCGGGACGCTTTGAGGGGTCACGCACAGAATCTCAATCCATCCGATTGGGCGGCACGATGCCGGCGCGCTTCATTCGGCGGTAGAGCGTCATGCGTGCAAGCCCCATCTGCCGTGCCACTGCGCTCACATTCCAGTGTGCGGCACGCAACGCCTGCAGCAGCGCCTCGGGCCCATCGTTGGGCATGCTGATGTCTGCCGTGTCGGCGTGTCCGGATTGGCTAGAGGTCGACAACTCCGGCAGGTCGTCCAGATCGATGGTGCCTTCATTGCACAGGCTGACCGCGTAATCCAGCACATTGCGCAGCTCGCGCAAATTGCCCGGCCACGGGTGCGCCAGCAGGCGCTGCAAGGCCACGGGCGTGATGGCGTGCCCCTTCAGCATGCGCGTCACCATCACAGCCAGATCACTGCGCGCGCGCAGCGGCGGCAGCTCGATGTGGGCGCCCTTCAGCCGGTAGTACAAGTCATCGCGGAAGCGCCCCTGCAACACACGCGATTCCAGCGGCGCATGCGTCGCCGCGATCACGCGGATGTTCACCGGCAGCGGCCGCGTCGCGCCCACCGGCAACACCTCGCGCTCGGACAACACCCGCAGCAAACGCGCTTGCAAGGCAAGCGGCATGTCGCCGATTTCGTCAAGAAACAGCGTGCCGCCATCGGCCTCCACGATCAGCCCGCGCTTGCCCTTGGGCGACGCGCCCGAGAAGCTGCCCGGCAGGTGACCGAACAACTCGCTCTCGATCAGGTGCTCGGGAATCGCCGCGCAATTCACCGCCACGAAAGGCTGGGCGCGCCGCTCGCTGGCGCTGTGTACCGCCTTGGCAAAGACCTCTTTGCCCGCGCCGGTTTCGCCGGTGATCAGCAAGCCGATCGGCGTGTTGACCAGGCGGGCCACGCGCTCGATCTGCCGATCCAGCGCCGCGTCGCCACCCGACAAGGCGGCGAGCGCAGGCGGCACGGAAAGCGCGCGCTGCACCGCCGCGACGGGCCGGGGCGGCGGTGGTGACGCCGACAGAAAAAGCAAAGAGCTTCCACCCGCCAGCATCACGGCGCGCTGGTCCGACGGCTGCGCCATCACGAAGCGGCCAATCTGATTGAACGGCAGATCAAACAAGGCCTCGAAGCCCGTCCCCAGCAACGCGTCGCGCCCATCTTGAAGCGCCAGCTGCGCCCGCCGGTTGTGGCCGACCACGCGCCCGTTCATATCCAGCGCCAGCAGGTAGTCGGGCTGCACATCAAGAAACTGCGGCGCTACCGAGAGCCGCAGAATCCAGTCGTCACGATGGCGATGCAAAAAGGCCGCGTTTTCGATGTCGTTGGCACACAGCTTCACCAATTGCAGCGCCAACTGCTGGCTGGCCTTGGGCTGCGTCGAACTCAGCTGCGAGATGTCCAGCACGGCACTCAACTCACCCGCACTGTCGAATACCGGCGCCGTGGTGCAGGTAAGCGGAATGTGGGTGGCGTCGAAGTGATCGTCCAGGTGTACGGTAAGCGCCTGTCCCGTGCTGATGCAGGTTCCCACGCCGCAGGTGCCCGCACTCTGCTCGCTCCAGTCGGCACCCAGGTAGAGCCCCGCCTTGCGCAGGCTGGGCTCGAACACCAGATCGCCCAGGAAATCCACCGTGATGCCGCGCGCGTCAGTCAGCAACACTACATACCCCAGCCCAGCGACCTTGCTGTACAGGGATTCCAACCCGTGCCGCGCAATATGCAGTAGCGCCTCCATCTGGTCCTGGTGTTCCCGCAGCCGAGCGTGCGGCAGGATGATGGCCTCTTGCATGCGCGTCGGGTCCAGCCGGTGCTGATGCACGCAGCGGTGCCACGAATCTCGAATCACCTGCTCATGTCGGGGGGCGGCCATGGCGCTTGCGCCATCGTGCGCGACACGCATCACCTGGGCGATGTGCTGGTGCGGACTCGTAGACATGTGAAGCTCCTGCAGGACGGGCTTGGGTATGCACCATCATGCGCCAGGCGCCACGCTGTCAATCGACGGTTTCCCTTGGCGTTTGTCCGTGATCAAGACATGTGCAGGTTTTGCTTAATGCGTAGCGTCGATGTCAGCTTGCCGCATCGCTGCTTGGCGCCCCGTATTGCACGATCACCTGCTGCTCGGTGAGCATCGGCGTTTGATTGGCGAACGCGTAGTACGCGGGTTTCTTGTCGATATATATCTGACTGGTCAGTTCGAAGTCAGAGGAATCGAATGCGCCAGCTGGAACGAAGTATTCCCCCGTGGCCAGCAGCTTGTAGTAGAGATGTGTTCCGCACTGTTTGCAGAAGGCGCGTTCTGCCCATTCGGAGGAAGCGTAGACGGTGATCTGATCGGTTCCTTCGAAGCTCACATCCGGCCCGCAGTGCACCGCCAGCAAGGGCCCGCCGCTCCATCGACGGCAGAACGTGCAGTGGCAGGCGCCAATTTCTTTCACGTCTGAAGAAGTGAAGCTGACTGCGCCACACAAGCAATGACCTTTCATCTCTGTGTTCCTCCGTAAAGTACGGCAAGATTTTATTCCTGAGACCCGGCGCAATGCACGCCACCTGCTCAGGGTGGTCTTTCGCTGGATGGTTGGATATCAGAGCGTTGCCTACGCTACGTGATCGAATGCATGACCTTCGCAACGTGTAAAACTTGGTCCAGTTCGGTCTTCACAAACTCGTCAAGGTCGTCGTCGGTTGGCTGCTACAGCGCCTAGTTGCGCCGTTTGTTCTCAGCGAAGTTGCAGATGCCGGCCAGCAGGATCTTCGTTTAGCCGACGCATGCAAGGATTGCGCGCTGGAATGGCATCGAACACAGCCGCAACCTTCCCGGCCGCCGTCGTCAGCACGTCCTCGAGCACCGCCACCGGCGCCAGTTCGCCGCGCGTCACCGCGTTCTTCATCTCCTGTGCGTCGGCCTGCTCTTTCGTCAGGCGCGTTCGTTCTGCAGTCAGGCCGTCATCACCTGTTTCCGACATGCGGCCAGCGGCGATCTCGCGCAGGTGCTCGCAGTACGCCAACACCCAGGCATGGCCAATGCCCTCGGCGGGCAGAACACCGCGAGCCTGCATGTCTGACACCGCGGACTGGCTGACGCCGACCAAGCGGCCGAACTTCGCCTGTGTCATTGGCACGTCGACCTCGAAGACCTCGGGTCTGCTGTCCTTGAGTCCTTTCATCGCGCTGTCGCCATTGCCGCGTCCAGCGCGGTGGTGAACTCGTCGCCAAACGAGTTGTGGAAAACTTCTTCTGCCGTCTCGTAGAACGGGAGGCGCGGCGTGTACTTCGGGGCGTCGGTGAACACCAGGACCGGCTTCACGTCGGCGCCGTGCGTGCCGGTCTTCGACCAGACGCCGGCTGCCAGATGCTGCTGGCGGCCACGGACCTGGCTGCCGGGCCCCTTCGACACGAAGTAAATCTTGCCGTTGATCTTCTTGTATCCCTGCTCCGACTTGCCCACCCGCGCCGTTCGCGCCCGGCTGCGATCGGTGGCATTTGCTCGGTAGCCTTCCTCGCCGAAGGCTGAGAGGTTCGACAGCAGCTTCACGGTGAAGCCGCGGGACATGTTGCCGTAAGCGTCGAGCTCAGCACCGCCGCCCGGCACGGTGAACTGACCAGGCAGCAGGCCCACGCGAACCAGCGCGCTTTCCGATCGCTTCCGATTCCGGCCGCCGCCAAACACTTGCGGGCCGAGGAACTTGTCGGCGGCGATGCCCTTGCCTGCCCCGTCTCGGAAATCGACGTAGGCCGTCAGGTCACCGCGCTTGGCGGCGCGCACGCGCAGCGCACCGAGCGCGTACGGAGTGGGCCGATCGAACACCCGCTGCATGTCCGCCTTGATCGCGTCGGCAACCAGGCGCGCCGTCTTCGTCAGGGCAATCGCCGTTGCGAATTCCTGCTGCCGAGCGACATCGAGGTAAAGATTCGGCGCAGCGCCCAGGTTCGTTTGATACCCGATCATGGCGCCCCCCCCCTCTTTATTATCATTACCCCCCTACCGGGGCGTGATATCTAGCGGGAGTCGGGGGTTCGAATCCCCCTTACGCGCAAAGACCCGGCAGGGGCCCCGGGGACGGGATGCGAGCCCCCTATCCTTGCATTTAACGCAACGGCTTGATGGGCACCGGCTGAAATTTCTCGACAGCTTCTGACTAGCAGCAACTGGAGATATATAACAAACCGGGACGATGAACGCCCCAAACAGCTCATGTCTAGACAGTGCTGGAGTCGGATCTACATCGATAAATGCTATCGGTTGCATGCCCGTGGACAAAGCAGATTGACATGGATTGAATTTTTCGATGTGCGACTGCCCTACGGCATCAGAGCGGCGTGAAGAGAATGCGGTGGGAGAAGCCTTCGGAAGCGACCTGCGCACCAACTGGATGGAGCAATGCTTGCGGAAGATAAACGGTGGCCTAACCACTGTCCGGATGCTACTCGCGGAGGTTAGCTTCCGCTTTCGCTACGCGGCTCGGTCAATTGCTGCTTGTTTCGTTTGCGCCTGTGCTTCGAGGCTTAGCGCGCTTTAAAGTCCGTTTCAAGATAGATGTTCCCGATGCGAGTTGCGCAGCGGCTTCACGCTCTTCAATTCTCCGCAGCTCCAGTTCAACCGTAGTTTGGCCCTTCGCTAATAGGTGATTTCGCTCCACTCGAGCGAGATGTGCCATCACGTCCCAGACTGGCTGCTCCCCTGCATGCCGGACGCCAACCTCAGCAGCGAGAGTCCAGCTCTCAACATTGCTAATTTCATTTTGGTAATACTTGATCTCTTGGATGCTTGACCTATAAAGGCGAAGGAAGAACAGCGCGAAAAGCTGAATAAAAAGCACGAAAGAAACACGGGGGAGAACAAAGAGAACAAGGTCCCAGCCGCGATACCCACCGGGATTTCCATAGAGGATAAATCCGCCCAAAGCCGCGAGGCCGAGCAGTGTTACCAAGGCACCAGCAGTAAGGTTCACACTCGATCGTTTGCGCAGGTCTGCTACTTCGGCAGCGAGTCGGCCTACCAGCCGCGTCCTGCCCGTGGCGATAGCGCGCGCGCTTTGTGCACGCTGGTCCTTGCGCCGAAACTCATCCAAAAGCTTGGCGGTAGCTGCCCCTTTGAGAGCTCGAACCGCTTCATCGATGTCCTCGACGGCAAATTCGCCGACGACTGAATCACTGGCCCCTTGAGCAACCATCCCATGAAAGAGGTGGTCGTATTCCTCGTCAAAAAATTCGTCGTCTAGGTCTTCCGGTCGCGAGCCTGTTGGAAATGGCCAGGCCGCAGCTGGGTCCAATTTCGTTCGGCGCCGGGCACCCTGCAGGTATTGATAGACGACCGTTGCGATTGCTGCAAACGTAGCAACTGCATAAATTGCAGCAGGCGCGAGCCCGTCCCAGGTCGGCAGGCCGAGCAGAGGAAGTGTCTGAATTGCTAGTAGAGCAAGGGCTAGGACTCCACCAACGACCGAAAGCCAGTAACGGAGTTGAACTCGCATTTGCTCGAGAGCGAGCCTTTTGGCCTTTCGCTCGACGGCCTCCTGGAAAGAGATTTTTTCTTCCTCGAGCCTCTTCATCTCGTGCAGGTTAGGCAAGGCACTGCCCTCTTCCCGCGTGACGTCAATGTTCATGCATATCGCCAGTTACGTTTTGCTACATCGTAACGCAGAGCAATTAGAACAGATAGTGCCGCCGTTATCTTTTTGTCCACCAATGGGTGAATCAAGACGTAGCTAACCGAGATGGGCGTCAAGCGCAGTCAGTAATTGCTCGCGCCTTGATGAGATCGAGACAGACAGATTCAGCTTCTATATATTGGGAGCTCCTACACCCCGTGACGCCAGCGATGAACTCAGCCCAACGCATCCACGACTTTTGTCAGGAAGCGATTTCTAAAAATCCAGGCAGTTACAAGATTGCCATCTTCTGGAATTTCGTTCTTTTTGGCGAGAAGGTAGAGCCATCGCCCGTTCGGAGTCTAGAAATCACTCGCCGTCTAGGCGAAGTGCATCGTCAACTCGACCTTGCTGTAAAGCAACTTGATCGTGCCGACGTACCTGCCGAGTTATTTGAAGCAGAGTTCAACCGCCTTTACAACGCACTTTCTCCGTCTCGGCTCCACGAGCCTGGGGCCGACGTGCTCAAACTTATCGACAAGTCGTCGTTGAGCAGCTTGCTATGGGCATCATGGGTACTCGGACGACAAGAGAAGCCGGCGAATCCAGCTGATTTGATCGCATTGGCGGAGCAAATCAAGGCCACCCGCGCTCTGATCAAAGCAGGGGCGTTCCCTATTGGATTGGCTGATATGGTGCTCGCCCAGCTTCATGAGTTGGACGATGCTCTTGCAGCTTACGGCGTCGCAGGCATTGAACCGCTTCGCAAGGCGATGCAAGCCGCTACGGGAGAGCTCGTCACAAGCGCAGACGACATCCGTGAAGCACTTGATAAGGCGACCCCGGAAGAGCGGAAAACCGCGATGCAAGCCATGTCGGAACTTGGCCAAAAAGCATCTACCGCGATTCGTAGCGCTGCTACCACAGCCAAGGCAGCTGAGCAGATCATTGGCTATGGCCAAACCGCCGTAACTCTAATTAAAGACTTGATGAACTGAAAGCGTAATCGAAACGAAAAAGCCCGCAGGCGAACGCTTAACGGGCTTGTAGATCGGAATTACTCCGATAATGGGAGAGTTTTAGGGTGTTTTGTTCCAATCGTCAAGGCGATCAGTAGACAACCGCCCTTTGCATCGGCACTTGGGCATGCACCAAGCCACCTATTTCCATCGGCGCGCGCAATGCATCGATAGCGCGCTGACGTAAGGCGCTAATCGGACCACGAAGCTTCCGCTCTTCGCGGCTCAGCACCGACAGGGACATGTCGAAGTTATCCGAGATGGTGCGCAGCACAGGCTTGCGCCGCATGATCCGCATCACCAGCACGTCGGCCAGCAGTCGTTCGCGCGAGTCCGCAGCGCCCTTGATATGTTCTGACACCGTTTGGATGGCAAGGGCGCCGGGGTAGCCTTTGTGGTATTCGGCTTCGACGACTTCCCACAGCATCGGATGCGGCTTCAGCGCACGGCGCGCGATCGACAAGGTGAACACCGCTTGTGCGTGCCAGTCATCCGGCGAAAGGCCGCTGGGCAACTTCACGATGCCAGCACCGTACCGTTCTTCCAGCGCCTGGACCACAAGCAGCGTCGCGCTCTTTGGCTCGATGGGCAGTTCAATGATGGCGAACGCCACAGCAAGGGCGTGTTCCGGGCAGTCAAACATGAGTGCTGGTCTCCAGGGGGATACGCTGGCCACCGATCAGCGACGGTGCTGCGTTGAGTTCGTGAATGCGGGCGGCGGCCTGGGCCATCGCCATAGACTGGGGGCGTGCACCGCGCCAGTGGCGGGCGGTCGACGGCGCCGCGCCCAGGGGTGACGACTTGGTGACCGGCGCTGTCATCGGTACCGGTCCGCTCATGCCTGCACCGCCAGGAGTGGGCGCAGATGAATCACCTCGACGCTGTAGACATTGCTGCGGCCAGCGACGCAAGCGCCATAGAGCGAGTTGTCCACCCGCAAGTCGAACTCAGTATTGGCATCGTTCAGGGCGGCGGACAGTTCCCGCGCGGCAGTTGAGATGCGCTGCTCTTGTTCTTGGGTCACGTTGTTTCCTTTAGGGTTATGCCGTGCACATGCAGCATCAGTTTTCGCTTGATGATGTAGGCGGGCAGCTTGCGGGTCGGCTCGGACTTCGGGTCTTCCACCACGACAGCCAAGCCTTGCTCGTAGACGAAATCGGCCACGTACCGTACGGCCTCTTCGCGCTCGCCGTCGGCGCGCTTCTGGGCGGGGATCAGCTCGTAGCTCACCTGGCGGCGCAGGCCGCTGATAAGACTCGCGCGTTGCATGAGCACCAGGGTTTGGTAACGTTGCGCTTCGCGTTTGCTGTCGAACTTCTCGCCGTTCACCACGATGGGTTCGTTCAGGTATTTGCTGGGCTTACGCTTTCTCGCACGACTGGAGAACAGGGAGCTATCAGCCATCGAATGGCCTTCCCTTCGGCTTGTCCGTCTGATCTGTGACGCACTGGCTCCAGCCATGCGCCAAGGTTTCGAACCTAGTCTGTTCGCCGATATAGGACAGCCGAACCTTGCCTGGCTCGCCCTGGCGGATAGGCCCCACGTTCACCTCGGCGGTGCCGCGCTCAGGACTATCTGGGTTGTAGATTTCGTCGCGGTAGAGGAACAGCGCCACGTCGCAGGCCTACTCGATAGCGCCCGAGTCGCGCAGGTCCGACGGCAGCGGCCGCTTGTTGGGTCGTTCCTCGAGCTTTCGATTCAGCTGCGACAGCAGGGATGATGGCGATATCCAGTTCCTTGGCCAGCGCCTTCAGGCCGCGCGTGATGCCCTCGATATCGGCATTGCGGTGTTGCCCTCCCCTGCCATCAGCTGCAGGTAGTCGATCACCAGCAGATCCAGCCCGGCCTTGCGCTTCGCCTGGCGCGCTTTGGTGCAGCGGACTGCGCGTTGGCTGACCTGGGCCATGCCGGCGAAGTGGCAACGCCCGAACACAGGGCAGCAATGGATGCGATCACCCGGCAGGCAGCCGAACTGGTCGAGGCGCTGGAATGCCGATCACGCAACATCGGGCACCTCAACGGCAGGTGCCGGCGCGTCGACCACAGCAGGCTCGGTCTGGTAGCGCGCGACGATCCGTGCCGGGCGATCACTGTCGGCCTGCGTCGGCGGAAGCATCCCGTCAAAGTCAGGAAGGGCGTGGTCGACGCGCGGCAGCACGATCCGGGGATTCCGGTACCGATGGCTACGCATGCGCTGCCTCCGCCGATCCGCTGGGCGGCATCAGATTGCGCGTGTGTGCCCAATCGACATCGGCGCGCAGGTCTTCACAAAGAACCGCCCGAGCCGAGGCGCGCTCAAGGCGGATGCAGAGGCCTTCACTCAAGGTCGCACGTGCTGATACGGCTTTCCGTAGATAGCCCTCAGTCGTGCCTGCGCGCATCACGAAATCGACGCGCGCCTCCTTGGTGAGGCTGTTGAGGTAGGCGAGTAGTTTTTCCATACCAGAAATTACCTACAGGTAATCAACAGGTAAAAACCCGTAGGTTGTTTACTCGCAGGTAAGTGTTGGTGGAATCTGGCCCATGGACAAATATGAGTTGCGGCGCGAAGCGCTCGCGGCGCTTGTAGAGCAGCTTGGACAGGCGGCATTGCGCGGGTAGCACGCGCTATCGAGAAAGAACCGAGCTACGTGTCTCGGATGCTCTACGGCCCGGAAAAAAAGGCCGAAAAAGAATCGGCGAAGACTCGGTCGAGGCGCTCGAACGCGCCTTCCCCAATTGGTTGGACGCTGCAGCCAGGCAGGCGCCAGGCGGCCCAATCACGCCCGTGCCTGCGGCCTTAGCCAACATAACTGCCGCACAGGGCCAAATCGCGGTGTGGGATTCGCCAGCAGACCTGCCGGAAGATGACGGGCGGGTGTGGATCGATCGCTACGACTACCAGTGCTCAGCGGGTACCGGTGTCATCCAGTGGGAAATTCGCCAGAAGCGCGCGCTGCCCTTCACCAGTGAGCTCTTCAAGGCAATTGGCTCGAAAACCTGCCAATTGCCGTCTTGGAGTGGCTCGCGGGCCAAGCATGGAACCGTTCTTGTTCGACAAGGACATGACCATGATCGACATCAGCAAGACTGCGGTGCGCGACGGCAACATCTACGCGGTGTGCCTCGAGGAAGAGTCGCTCGTCAAGCAGGTGCTCAAGGAATCGGGCGGAGTACTGTCGCTCCACTCCTACAACCCACGGTTTCCGGACAGCAAGGTGCTGCTGGCCGAGCCGACCAACTTCCACATCGTGGGCGAAGTGGTCTATCGATCTGGGTCGGGATGGACCGGGTCGTGAAGCCCGCATCCATCGGTGGCGTATGACGCAACTTGGTATCGGACCCTAAAGCCTTCACGCAACTTTTCCGTGGTAAATTCCCGATCAGCGCAACTCGTTGAGGGAACTGCCTTGAAAGCTCGAGAAGAAGTGATGCAGTTACTTGTCCAAAACCTGGACAAGAACTTGGTGCTGGCGATTGAAGAAGCCTTGGTGGCAGGTGCTCGCATTGCACACGCGAATGCAGCCGGAATGCATGAAGGCCATTTGGCGCATGCTCTCGGCACCTGGCGACACTACAAGATGAACGAAGCGTTTGCCGCTGCGCTTTTAGCAGCTGGCGCCGCACCTACGCCCGTGAAAGGGAATTCGATCGTCGTCGGCCATGCTGGAATACTGAAGCTTGCTCGACTGAACGTCAGAAGCGGGCCTTGGGATCGCGCTCGCCGGAGTACGCAAAGGTTGATTCTGGCTGCCGCAAACGATCAGTTTGCTGAGCTCTTCCAACCGAGCCTGTTTGACGAGGCGCCGCGCGTAAGCGAGGGGACAGTATTCTTTGTTTCGGTCTTCAACGATTCGCCACAACACGATGCGGAAGAGCCACTGGAGATCCTCGTAGCTGTTCCGACGCCCGGACTGAAGAGTTGGCCCTTCTGTCGACCGCTTTCCGCGTTGATCGAGGCTTACAGCCGGCCGGTGGATCAGGTTGATCATGCGAAGCCGAAACTCAAGGCCAGCGTGCGCCGCAAGAATGGAACAGAGGGACAGCAGTGAAAAAGGGAACTACGGGCTTTGAGCCGGCACGCATGGAACAGGTGCTCGCGGCGCGAAGACTGTCGCAGGTTCAACTCGCCGCTATGGTCGGCGTCAGTGCCCCCACCATCAGCAAATGGCGGAATGGAGTTCAGGCGCCAGAAGCTTCAGCTCTGGAGAAGCTCGCCGAGGTCATGAACGTTGCGCCCGAGTGGTTCACCCGGCCTTTGAATAAGCCGCTCTCGAAGCCTCGTTTTAGAAGCATGGCATCTGCTCACGCCTCGGCACGTCAAATGCTTTGGGCTCGACTGGAGTGGCTGCAGGACATCACCTTGGCATTGGAGGAGTTCGTCGATCTTCCTGGAGTAGAAGTGCCGACTGGCTCCTTTCGGGATGTTGATGCTATCGCCGCCAGTGACATTGAACACCTCGCCCATCAATGCCGTGATGAGTGGCGGCTCGGATCAGGGCCGATTCCCGATGTCCTTCTCGCGCTTGAGAATGCAGGGGTCATCGTGGTACGCGAGCTCACCGGGGTAGCAACCATAGAGGGGGCGTCTTCGTGGAATGCCGAGGGGCTTCGCCCGTTCGTCCTCCTCGCCGCGGATAAAGGCAACGGCTTCCGAAGCAGGTTTGACGCAGCGCACGAGTTGGGCCATTTGGTGCTGCACAAGCACCTTGTAGGTGCTGTGACTCCTGTTATTCACACTGCGATGGAGAACCAAGCACATTACTTTGCAGGCGCATTCTTGCTGCCTGCCGCGAGCTTTACGTCCGAAGTTCGACTGCCTGTAACGCTCGACAACCTGTTGCTCCTCAAACAGCGCTGGGGGGTGTCGGTTGGGGCGATAATCATGCGGCTTCACGCTCTTGGATTGGTGGACGACGACGAAAAGATGTCTTTGTTCAAACGCCGATCAGCTCGGTGGGGCGCGAAAAGTGAGCCGGGCGATGATAGGCGGGACCCTGAGTTCCCTCGACTACTTCGCCGCTCAATCGAGCTCGTGGTTGAGTCCGGTGTTATGGGTCGTGGAGACCTTCAGCGACACCTTGGTCTCTCGCGAGGAGATATTGAAGTTCTTTGCGGTCTGCGCGAGGGATATCTACACGGAAACGCCGAAGTTCTCGAGATGAGCCGCGTGAAACTCCGCTCGAATGGCACGCCGTCAACGGGCGGCCCGGCCAACACGGCGCAGGTTCTGCCTTTCAGGAAGGCCTAAATGCTTGATTAAGCAGAAACTGCCTACTGAACTGCACCCCAAAAGTTAGGCGCCCGACGGACTACTTGTTCACCAAATCTCTATAGCAGCCGGAAAAGGCCTTGTTGGCGTACTCGGCAACGGCGCGCTCCTGGGCTGCACCCGTCGAATACAAGGGTACATCGTAGGCTTCAGCAACCAGCACACGAAGGATCTTAGCCGCTACGTCGGAGCCTCTGATCCGATCAATCAGCACAGACATGGCCACGCCGTTCTGACGCGAGCTCATCGTCAAAGTCGCGTACCTCTCAAGCATCTTGCATATCTCCAGATCTCTCTGCGCGCCAGACGCTTGCGCCCATACCGCGCCTGTTCCAGCAAGGGCCCCAAAGCCGATCCCGAGCGCTACTGCAAATGCCTTCATCAGTACCTCCCTGATGCGTTCGAACGATACGCGCGGCATCTGTGCACGCCCACTTAGCTATTACAGGACATTTCTCGGACGAAATTACCAAATAGCATTGACCAGGAGGCGAAGGCTGCCTGCTTTGATCAGTGCCAGCAGCAAGATGGGCGCAGCCTCTTCAAGTGAGCCGCCCCAACCAACGAAAGGCACGCCGCCCCCCGGGCAGTTTATCTTTGGGCGCTCGTAATGTGTAGGCCAGTGCAGGGCCTGCCTTGTACAGGAGAGCCATCAAACCGACGAGGTGATTTAACCCAGTCCGCACGCAGCGTTGATGCCAGAATTTGCCGCTTCGTCGATATCCGCGTACTTGCCAGATTCGGAGAAAGTCACCTCCGAAGTGCTCGCGACGAACCGCTTGAATCCGGCATAGCCGCCGTAGGAGTTCTTTCCATTGACCTCCCCGCAGATCACCGCCCTCTGGCTGTAGGGAACCAGCCGAACTTTCCGGAATTGGGCGCTGCCCGGGTCTTTGAGTGAGTCAGCAACAACGCGCATTGCTTGAGCTATCGTCCTGTCTTCGCTGTTACCTTTAAGGTACTCCGCGACCGAAGTGGCATAGCGGTCGACCGTACGAAACGATTCAGAACTCAAGTCATAGATCGGGCGCCCAGCGCATCCGGCCAATAGGGCGGCTGCAACGGCAACGCTACCCAACAGCTTGAACGACTCCATTTCTCTCTCCGATGTAGAGGCTGGTTTAAGTAACCAAACTATACAACCTAGGGGACCAACACGCCGTAGCCGGCCGCTGGCATGGAAAAAGTGAAATGGAAGAATCGGGAGCGCGCCCGGCGCTTTGAGGTAACAGAAGAGATGTTCGCCTGGGTGTACGCCGAGGGTGACCAGGTCCTGAAGGACTGCATGGACGTGGCAACGTCGACCGAGCTGCCCTGACGGACGTGCGTACGATCCCGCTGCCGCCGGGCGATCTACTGAGCCTCACTGCAAGCAAAACCGGCAAGGATGCCGATTTCGATATGTCGCTGTCGGCCGTTTTGCCTGACTTGGTGGCCGGCGCCGGGCAATGCGGGCCACGCATGGCATGCTCATTTCGACCCACACGGGGCGAGCAGTCTCGGAAAGCATGCTGCGGGACCGCTACGAGGTCGCCAGAGCAAAAGCCGCCTTGAAGGCCGAGACGGAGAACCGCCCCGGGCTGGCAGCAGCCATTCTGTCGATGTACATGCGTGACATCCGCAAGCGCGCAGCCGATCTCGCGGGGACCTGGAAGGCGCTGCCAAGTTGTTGCAGCACGGCTCGACCAAAACTACCCAAAGGCACTATCGGACGAAGGCAACTCAACTGAAACCCGTTAGATAGACGCGGAACAAGCTGCGGAACGAACGCGGAACAGGTGCAAAGTGCAGCGCTTCCAAAGGCTGACTGCGGACATGAAAAAAGCCGTTAATTCTCAATGGAATCAACGGCTTTTTGTATTTGGTGCCCGAGGCCGGAATCGAACCGGCACGCCTTGCGGCGGGGGATTTTGAGTCCCCTACCGAAATCGAGGAACCATGCGGGTCTCCAAGCGATTTGTTCCGCACGAAGGTGGCATTTTAGCCCCTAGGTGGGCGATCTGTTGCGGAACGCATTTGTCCACCTCGTACGCACTTCCCCGCCTGCCAGAGTGATGCAGCCAGCGGCAACCTTGCCGCTTGCACCCTCTCCTATCTGGCGCGCATGCCGCCGCTCTCGTCTCAGTCCATCAGCTGCTGCTGGCAGCCCAGTCCCTGCCCGCCGACTCAACTGCACGCCTGGACTGCGCCGGCGCCGCCGAGGATTTCTTGCTGACGCTCGAAACCTATGCGCACCTGTTCGGTCCAGGGATTGCTGATCCTGGGTGACACCAGGAGCAGACGATGTGCAGCCACTACCAAGCACTGAAAGAGCGGGCGAAGCTTGAAAGATATTTCGCAGCGCACGGTTCCCCCTTCCCGCATCGGATGACCTGTGGCCGCGCCGGGTGGGCGAATTTGTCCGTCGACCGCCGGAGCACGATGCCGGCGACGAGGCGGTGCCAGAGCGCGAAGCGGTGCCGGGCCGCTGGGGGTTAGTGTCTGGACTGACTCGGGCCGATGGGCTGGAAAAAGCAGAGAAGCTTTCGACGTTCAACGCCAGATCGGAGACGGCTGCCAGATCCTTCACGTTCGGCAACGCTTGGCGCAGGGGGCAGCGCTGCATCATCCCAGCCGAGGCGATCTACGAGCCTGACTGGCGCACAGGCCGTGCGATTCCCACCAGATTTACCCGTGCCGACGGCGCACCGCTGGGCGTGGCTGGCCTATGGGATCGGTATCGGAACACGGCGGGTGAAATAGTCGAGTCGTACATGATGCTGACCATCAACGCGGACGAACACCCGCTGTTCAAGCATTACCACCAGTCCGGCAAAGAACGCAGGATGGTCGTCATCCTGCCTGACGGCGCCTACGAGGATTGGCTGACCGCGACCGTGGAACGCACGCGGGAATTCCTGCTCCCCTACCCTGCAGACGCCCTGATCGCCAACCCAGTGAAGACAAGCGAAGCGCCTGCTTGAGCCATCACGGCCGAGTTTCCTCGCCTACCGTTCATCGGCGTCAAGTCTGACAATACTGGATATACATACAGTATTCTGCGGTTTTCCACTGACGGGAGGCCTGCAATGCCAAGCATCGACGCCGAAGGGCTGCTATACCTGTTCGACCGCCACCCGTCCGGGCGCGTGCTTGCAGAAGATCTGATTGCCGAGGTCGAGCATTACGAGGTCGAGGCCGACCACGCCCGGGCAGCCCTACGAGACCTGGTCGCGCAGGGCACGCTTCAGTGGGCACCGGGCGCAATGCTGCAGCGTCCTGAATAATGACTGATCTTCATCAACCCGGCCGGACGCCCCGCACCGCGGCGCAGCTGCGGGCGCTGTATGAGGCAAAGCCATCACCTGAACTCGCAGCGGCGTTGTGGGAAATTCACCGACTGCAAAAAGTGGTTCTCGCGGCGTGGGAGAGGTTCGAAAGAATTTGCTTGCAGCCAGAGGCTGCAGAGCAGGTATCTCGCATTGCTGCGCAGGTCATGGGCGAAGAGCCGTGCGTCGTGGCACACCTCGACAGCGAATGGCTTCGTCGTAGCGAGCCCCACACCAGATATCACCATCTCGCGCATGTGCTCGAGCGGCCTTACTATCGTGCAGGATCCGCACCTCCAGACTCACGCCACCGTGTCGGCGAACGCGCGGCGAAAACGTCGGCGTCACGTCAGGCAAAGGCGTACATGGAACAAGAGAAATGACTCGAGGACGCATACTTGCAACCTGCAAACGCACCCATCGAGCCGCATCTAGTAAATCGTCGCGCGCGCCGGTGTGCTTGAATTTTCGCGCCAACCATTGCACCGGACCGACCCATGAAACATCTTCTAGCCCTCGTCCTAATAGCGGCAGCTCAGCACACTGCCGCTCAATCCTTTGACATCAATTGCTCGCATGCCGAGGATTCAATAGGCCGGCAGGTGCGAGCCTCCCAACATCTTTCTTGGGACGGAACTACTCTTCGAACGGTCACCGGAGATCCTTTAGGTGGGCGCCCTGCATCTACGTCCTCGGTGCCTATGGCATGGACGAAGGTCACCCCCCGGCTACTTCAAGATGCGATCGGTTTCTCTTTTCGAATGCCAATCGACGAAAAGACGGGGTATCAACATCTGCAAAGCGTCTCGTTCGAACCCCAGGACAATCGGCAATACAGGCTGCGCATCCACTTCGCCGCTCTGACGCGTGAAGGAATGCTTATTGACGGCTTCGAATCAATTTCGTCGAATTGCGCTTTGCGTCTCGACTGACCGACTTTCTGAAGACGGAGTCAGGACGCGACACCCGCCTTCGCCAGGAGCTCCGACTTTTTCTGCCCGCCGGCCGTGCTGCCGAAGTAGTAGCTGATCACCTGCGTCCAAGCGGTGCCAAGTGTGCCGACCAGCACCAGCAGCGGTTCGCGCGATTCAGGCGTGGGCACCAAGGCAAGCAGCAGGATGGCACCGAAGAACCCGCAGGTCACCGCGCCGGCGAGGATCTTCGGTGTCCAGTCAGCGAGCACGATCTCCCGCTTCCGCGCGCTGTCGCGGTCGCCGGCCGCGAGTGCTTCCAGCTTCTGCTGATTCTCGAAACCCAATTCCTGCATTCGGCCGGCGAATGCTTGGTCGGCCTGCTTCAATGCAAGCATCTGCTCCGCCGTGGCGCCCAGCACCGCCTGCTTGATAGCGGTCTCGGTGCGTTCAGAAAGCCCCAGGGCATCGGCAGCAGCGGTGATCGCCATGCCGCCCAGCGGGCCGCCCAGAGCAGTGCCGATCCACGGCGCCACGGCGCCCAACAGCGATTTCCAGTCCATCATGCATCCTCTGCTGCGTAATCAAGTTGCCCGGCAACCCGGTTGACCCAGCCTTTGCCGAAGGTAGGCCAGGTCGAGAGGCTGGTGTAGTGGCGCAGGCGCTGCGCATTGAACCGCATCAGCACATCGGTAACAGTCATGGCCTTTACCGCAGCGATTGTCAGCGGCCCGACCTGGCCATCATCGGCAACGCTGGCAGCACGCTGCAACGCGCGCTTGGCAGTGCTCATACCTGCATTCACGGCGAAGTCCCAGAGCTGATAGACGATGGCCGCGTCGAACTCGTCCGCGCCGGCCTTCAGCCACCAGTCGCGGTAGTAGATGGCCTTGGCCTGGTCGAGCGTCAGCTTGGGGATGTCGAGGTCCGGATAGGTGTTGGCCGCGATACCAAACTTCGTGCCCAGCAGCACCCCGACGTTCACCCGGCCCCCAGTCCAGTTGCCCGGATCTTTAGAATCGACCGACAGCGCGCCCTCATGGCCGATCAGTCGCTCGAAAGCCTTGTCGAAAGCGGCATTCATGGGGTACCTCCAGTGGTCGCGCCGGGCGAGCGAGACAGCACCGCCCGCTCCGCCCACATCTCGACGAACTTGGCGCCAGCGAACGACGCACCGATCACGAGGCCCAGGCCATACCAGACGTTGAACTGCTGCGCTTGGTTGATGATGAAGGCCAGGAGCCCAGCCAGCCACGACCCGCCCATGTGTGCCGCGCAGAACAACATCGGGCGCGGCAGAGGTTGGTCAGGCGCCGCCGACAGCTCACGCTCGACCCGGATCAGCAGCGCAGTGATGCCGGCCAAGGTCGACAGAAACATCGACACCGCCAGCAACAGGCCGGGCACCTGGAAGCCCTCGACCAGGGCGGCCGCGCGCGCGGCCATCGGTACCGCGAGCAGGATCACCACAAGCGGCGCCCACAGAATGGCCAGGCCAGCCCAGATGACGATGCGCAGGTACGGCGCAGTCAGTTGCTGGCTGGTTGCAGTCCTGCAGCGCGCGGCGATCGCACGGCGGAGGTTCGTCCAATTCATTGCTCACTCCTATACAGATGGAACAGTCCGGTTATGGCCACGAGCGTCGCGAACGTGGCATCGAGCAGAAACGGCAGAACGAGAGGCGTGTAGCCCACAGCCATCACGCAGACGTAGGACACGCTCGCCAAACCCATGGCCAGCGCCATGAACACCCAGTGCCGCCAGCGCAGCGCGCGCTTCCAGCGAACGGCTAGGCCGAACATATCGTTCAGCACAGCGTCGACAACAGCAACGCAAGAAACCACACCCAGCACGGCCACACACGGCCACCCGATCGGGCCGGACTTGCTGATGATCTGATTACCCAGGCTCGCGGGCTCGATCCAGACCACCAACATCGAAAGCCCGGCCGACAGCGCCACATAGAGGCGGTACATCCAATAGCGCGGCCTCATGCGACACCTCCGACAGGCGTAAAAAAACCCGCACAAGGCGGGGTGTTGGGTGGTGCGTGCGCGGTTCGTCTCATAGCTGGATTGCCGCGCGGAACAGGTCGTCGGTGTCCTCGTCAGTGAGGCCTACCGCACCACCCAGCAGGGCTACGAACGCGCTACCTCGCTCCACCATCGCGGCAAAGTCCCATTCGATGCGGGCGGCAGCGCGCTGCGTCTCGTCCTCGATCGCATCGATGGCCTGCTCGATGGCGGCCAGCTTCCCTGCCGCGAGCAGAGCAAGGCGCGCTTGGCGCATCGAGACCACCGGCGGCACACCGGGCGGGACGACCGGCCCATCATTGAACTCGCCCGTCTCGCCGTCATAAACCTTGCCGAGCAGCGACGTGTCATAGCTGTCGATCCAAATCATCTGGGCACTGTCGACCGGCCCGGCCAGGTCGCTGATACCGACGACCACGTTTCCTGCCCCCAGCGTTGCGTAATAGTTCATATGTACTCCACCACTTGCCAAACTACGTTTGCAAGCGACGTAGATGGAACTCCAGAACCAAGGGTGATCGACGTGCTGTCGATAGCAACAAGCCAAACATTCCAGATGGTTTGCCCGTTTTGAGCAATTGTGGCAGTCACTACGCACTTGGCAGGATTCACAGCTGAAATGGTTATAACTGCTGCCTGCGAATTTGCCGTGATACTGGTAGTGCCACGCTGAATACTCTTGATAATGCTTGCGCTAACAGGCGCTCCACCTGATCGGGCCATTATGCGTCCGCCTTGAGAAAGCCAGAAAGGCGGAAGGTCACGCCAGAAGCGACGCTGGAACGCACACCGACATACTGACCGGCGAGCGCCACTTCACCCGTGTTGAGCAGCGGTGCCGTGCCAGCAGCGCCGACCGGGGAATCGAATTCGATGTGATCAGCCACGGCCGGCGCAGTCGGTGCCGCAGAGGTCGTCGCGATACGGACCGTGGCGGCGGTGGCAGTAACGCTGGTCGCGCGCACGTTGAACACCAGCGTGAAGCCTGCAGGCACCGGGCCATAGAGCGTCGCCCACGTATTGGCCACCGAAGGCAGCGATACGACATTTACACCAGAAGGCATTTAGAACCCCGCGTAGAAGAAAAGGTCTGCTGTAGTGAGTGCCGCGGCCCCGCCGGCGGTCGACTGGGCCTGAAGTTTGCCTATGGCAGTAAGCAGCGAATCGGCAGCGACAACAGCAGCAGCCGAGGTCGTCGACAGCCCAACCAGCGGCACGGCCCGCACGAATGCAGGCATACCGGCGTTGTTCGTGAACTGAGTAGGACTGGTGCCAGTGATGTCGCCGACGGCGATGGCCTCGGCCTCGTTGCGCGCGACCAGGGCGGCAGCAGCCGACGCAGCAGCTTCCGCAGCCTTCGTCGTCGCCGTGGTCGCGCCGGTCGTGGACTCGCCAGCCTTGGTGCTGGCCGTCGACGCCGACCCAGCCGCAGCGGTCGCGCTGCCGCTGGCCGCCGTCGCACTGCCTGCCGCCGCAGCGGCTTTCGAAGTCGCCACGCTGGCGGCATCGGTCACCACCTGGATGGACTCGGTGGCAAGCTCTGCAGCGGCCGTGGCTGCCTCAGTCAAACTGACCAGGTCGCTCACAACGACATTCAGCTGCGTGCTGAAGTTTGGTAGCGCCGTCAGAAAGTAGGCATCCAAGTCAGTGCGAAAGGTTGGACTGGTCCGGTCCAGGGAGGGGAGCGGGGTAATGATCATTGGGTCATGCCCTCGACTTCAAGCGAACAGAGGTGGTGCGTGGGGTAAGCCACATCGATGGAAAAATCTCGGTAGAAGCCGTAGATCAGCAGCGGTTCGTAACCGTAAATCTCGGTGCCGATGTACACGCACGGCGTGGCGCGCAGGCTGGCCAGCAGTCGGAAGATGCGGTTGAAACTGGTCTTCTCGGTCATGATCGAGAAGTTGGCGCGCTTGCTGAATGCGCGCTCGAGAATGCTCACGCGTCCGAACGCATCGCGCTCCTTCTTGCTGAAGTCGAGAATGCCGATTGAGGCCCCGTACTGCGTGTCACCAATGTCATGAATCGGACCCGGTTTGAATACCCCGACCGCAGCATTCCCGCTGGTGTTTGTGATGGTCAGCGTCAGCTCGCCGCTGGGGTATTGCCCAGGCAGATCGGTCATCACGACATCTGTCAGCGGCTGATACTCAGCGAAAAACCAGTCGTAGACGTCGGCGATGATCGTCCCGTCTAGATCAACGGTCCGGTCGAACACCACAGTGCCGCCAGGGCTGTCGGTCAGCACCGCCCGTGCAGTGCGGCCCGCCAACTCGAATAGCGGCAACCCTCCGACGCTGCCGGCACGAACGACCACCACCAGCGGGGAGGCGCCACTCGACACTGTGCCGACCACATCATCGAACATGGCCCAGCGCAAAGTCGGCCCGATGTCGACCCACGCCGCCGGCACGGTAGCCGTCGGAATATCGGTCGCTGGGTTTCGGTTGGTGCTGGTGGTCACGGCCCGGTACCGCCGATGCGTCGAGGCTAGATAGACCTCGGCATCCACGGCATAGGCGGTCGCAGGGTTCCATGCGACCTCCCCAGGCGCTGGCTCGGGCACCGTGCTGCTGACGAGCATCGAGTCGTTCATGATGGCCGGCCTGATTATCTTCATGCGGTAGCTTCCTCCCTCGTTTCGGGCATGCCGTCGACGTCCCAACGGGTAAGTTGTTTGGCCGCCCTGCCGGTGTTCTGCGCGGTCGCTTGGGCCTCGGCACGCAGCATCTGCACCTCCTGACGCAACGAACGAAGTTCGGCCACGACCTCGGCACTGTCGCCGCCCCCGCGCGGCATGTTCTGCAACGAACGGTAGGCGCGAGCCTCAGGCGCAGGAAGAACCGTTTCTTCCTCGTGCAACTCGGCGATGTAGCCATCACGCGGCACCGACCAAAGACCGGTGGCATGGCTGCCATCGACCGCCGCCTTGTTCTTGCCGTTATTGATGTCGATGATTTGCTGGGTGACCTCATCAACGCTGTGGCCGTTCTTGATCGCCTCATTCCAGAACGACCAGCCGCCAGCATCGAGGTATCCGATGCCCGTCGACTTGTATGCATCCCAGATAGCCTGCTCGCTGGCTGAGAGGCCGGCGGGCGCGCCGCCACCGACACCAGTCGGCACCCCACCCTTACTGGCGCCAAGTGATGAAAGAGACGCGGCCAACGCCGACAGCGCTTGCGCTACGGTCAGCGTTGCCTCGGTATTGCCAAGCGCCGCATCCAGTTGCGCCTGTGCCGTTTCCAGCATCTGGTCGTAGTACTTGATCTGCTCGTCGTAGGCTTTTTGCTCGTTCTTCAACTGGTCTTTCAGCAGAGCCAGCGTGCGCTCGTCGATCGACAGTTGAGAATCCGTCAGCGCACCAAGTGCCGCGATGTCGTTCGCGGTCTTGAGGAAGTCCACCTGGTAATCCTCGAAGGTGGCGAACAACGCTTGCGACGGCTGGGAAACGATACCCAGTGCGTTTTCAAGCGTCGCCACATCGGGCAGCCCGCCACCAGCCCGCGCCGTGGCCAGCGCGCCGGCAATCTGCGCCTGCGCCTGGCTCCGCTGCATTGCTGCATCGGTCTGACCGAACATGCTGTTCAGCGTGGACTTAACCCGATCGCTCAGGGCTTTGTGGTTGGACAGAGCGGTGGACGCGGTATCGATGCCTTCCTGCAGGATGATCTGCCGGTCTTGCCAGGCCTTCGTCAGCAGGTTCTTTTCGGTATTCACTGACCTTGTGAGCGTCGACATTGCGCCGGTCGCTGCAGTCTCTGCAGCATCACGCGCCGCGGTGACAACCGTTGTAATGCGGTCGGCAAACGTGCCGAAGTCCGTGCTGACGCCGAGCAGCGTGGCGCGGGCCTTTCGTCCGGTCTCGGTGGTCACGTCGAGCGATTCGACCAGCGTCCTGAACCCCTCACGTGTAGAGGGCACGGCCAATCCCAGGCCGATGAACGCGGCCCGCATCGACTCCATCGATTTGGCATTTCGCTCTGCTTCGGTGGAATACCCCTTTGCATACGAGTCTTCGTTGGCCTGCAGGGCGTCAGTGATTGCCTTGGCACCCGCTGCCGCGTAATCAGCCCAGCCAGCAAACGTCTGGTTCATGCCCAACAAAGTGGCGTACGCTTTCTGCCCGGCCTCGGTGGTGAGGTCCAGGGATTCGACTAGGGACTTGAACTCGTCCTTTGTCCCTGGCACCTCCAAGCTCAGGCCCTTGAACGTCTCGGTCATGGACGCAAGCGTGTCACCCATGCGCTCAGACTCGGTGTAGTAGGTCTCGTAAAAGCTACCCAGGTTCGAGGTCAGCGCGTCAAGCCCGCCCGAAAAGCCGGTGAGCGCCGTGCGAGCTTCCCAGCCGAGTTTTTCCAACTCAGGGAAGGTGTGCGACAGCCCATCGAACATGGTGTTCATCGACCGAACAGCCTCGAGCGCTGCAGTGATCGATGCGATCTGTTCTTCGCTCAAAGTACCGAGGTTGTCCCCGTACCCTTCGAAGACTTTGGCGAACTCCGGCGCCAAGTCGGCTGCCTTCAGACCGCCGAGCAGCGCGCGCTTCATCGACAACGCGACGTTGGCCTCCAACTCCTCGTTTTTGCCTTCGAACGACGACCCAAAGATCTGGGTTCCGTTCTTGTCGTACAGCGCGGTACCGCCCGATGCGCCCTGCCCGTCCGGGCTCTGCGCGGTCTGGCCGTAAATGCTGAGGCCCTCGGCGTTGCCACCGTAGAGCTTGGCCGTGGCCGCGATCTGGTCGCCCAGCGCACTCAAGCCTGTGGTCAGGCCCGCGCTTGGTCCTTTGTAGCCCCGGTCATCGCCGTAGAACTTCTCGCGGACATCATCGAGGTCCGCCGAGGCGGTGCCCTCGGCACCAATCTTCGTGAGCGCATTCCCGCCAACAGCAGGCGTCTTGTCCGAGCCGATAAACGTACTGAGGACAGCAGCCGCAGCGATCGCCCATCCGATGTACGGGATAGCTGCCGCAGCCATCGACCCCGCAGTTGCACCGCCCGCCGCCGCAGCACCCGCCGCAGCCGTACCGCCGCCGACCGCCGCAGCCGCGCCACCAACAGTCCCAGCGCTGACTAGCGTCCCACCTGAAAGCGCCAAACCGGATGCCGCAGCACCGCCGCCCAGGGCGCCACCAATTACCGGTGCGGTTGCCGATCCTATGGCACCGAACCCACCCAGCGTGCCCGCAATACCTGCGTTCGCTGCCGCAGTGCTTGCGGCCAGCCCAGCGAATCCGCCAGTTGCACCAAACGCAGCGGTGGCCGCACCACCACCGAAGTAGCTGCCGATCGCAGACAAGCCGCGCCCGATCATGCTGTCACCGGTGAAGGCGCTGTAAAGCGAAGACAGGTTGCTGGCAGTGCCCATCAACGATTGACCGCCGGCAGCTGTACCCGCTCCCGCCCCCCCAGTAAGACCCAGCGCACTGGTTACGTAGTTGGCCGCGCCCTGCGCGATCGGCTGGATGATCGGCTTGAGAACCATGGTCTTGAACAGGTTCACCATGGTCGTCTTGAAGTTCTCGGCAAACCCGGCGCCATCCTCGAAGCCGCGCATCAGCGCGTCGGTCAGGCTGTCGCCGATCTGCTCGTTCTGACGCTTGGCCTCTTCGGTGAACTTGTCCTGAGCCTCCAGGCGCTCGACCTCATAGGTATCAACTGCCGCGCCAGCCAAGGCATCCGCCCGCCGGCCCAGCGCCGCCACTTCCTTCTCGATCAGCTCGATTTCGTCCGCACGAGCGCCGCGCATGATCGTCATGGCCAAGCGTGTGCGGGCCATGGATTCTTCTTCGCGAGCACGCACGGCCACCAAGTCGGCAATAGCGCCCTTTGACATGCCGTACTGATCGATCTGATCGCGCAGCGCCTTTGCCTGCTCTTCAGCAGCATCCGCGCTGGACTCAGCCGCCGATGTCCAGCCGCGCTGGAACCCCAACCAGTATTGCTGCAGCTCTTCCGCGCCCCTGGCCTCGGCCTCGAACGCATTCAGCACTGCGCGGCTCGTCTCCGACACCACTTTTGCGCGGTCAGCAGCCCACTTGCGCTGCTCAGCAGCCGTGCCCTTCCCGCTCGCAATGAAGCGTTCAATCACAGCCAGTTCGGCCGCGCCCGTATCGACGGCGACCAGCTCAGCCTGCGTCGCCAACTCGGTTTTCGTCGTGTAGTACTCGTAGGCGCTTTTCTTGCCGACTTGATACGCAGCCTCGTTGTCACGGGCAGCCCGGGCAAGGATGTCGGATTCGGCCTTGGCGGCCTGCTCGATCGCTGCGATCTGGGGGTTGTAGTCAGTCGGCTCTGCTGGCGCCTTGGGGCCTTTCGGTCCGGCTTTTTCTTTGAACTTCTCTTCTACTTTGCGCAGCTGCTCATCCCGCGCAGCGTCGATCTTGGCCCACTGCTCAGGCGCCCGTTCCAGAGCTTGGTAATACTTGTTCCAGACCTCAGCCGTAGCCCAAATCTTCTGCTGCTCCTTGGTAAGGGACTCGTCGGAGCGCAGATATGCGTTCGCCATGCTGCGATCGGCGTCCGCCTTCGTTTGATCGAGGACGAGCAAGCTCTGGCGAACGGCCTTGATCTGCGAATCAAGGTAGATCACGTCTGTGACGGCATTTGCGTTGGCGCCCTTGTCGCCATACATCTGGGTAAGGGTCGGGTCTACAGGTTTTCCGCCAGTGATCACTCCGGTGGCGAGGCCCTTGCGCTCGCCAGTGCCCGCGGCGGCGGCAAGGCGATTCGACTCGGCCTGCAACCGGATGCGCTCTTTCTGCGCTTCCAGCATTTGCAGCTGAGTATTCAGGCCAGCCCGCTGGTCGTTGTACTGATTTGCCTGCGTGGCATAACCAAGGGCACCTTTCGCAGCCTGGCCAAGCTGGCGGTATTTTTCGATGAGGTTGTTAACGGTCCCTTGCAGATCGTTGGCTTTGGCAATTGCTTGCTCACCAGCGGTCTCCTGGTCGTGCCCTGACTGGGCAGCAGAACTTCCAACAAGTTGCCATGCAGTCGCGAGCGTGCCGAGAGCGAGGACCGTCCAGCCAATGGGCCCCATCGCCGCGACGAACCCGGTAACCGCAGTCGATGCGGCTGCAATAGCCGCCGCCGCGCCGCCCGCTGCTGTGACGGCCGCAGTCAGCCAGCTGGCAAGCTTGACTGCAACCAGCGTGGTGACGAGGGTGACGGCAGTACCCACGTTATCGCTGAGCAGGCCAATCGCGCCGGTGAAAATGCGCGTCGCGCCGGTGCTTTCGTTTACGGTTCCGATCCACTTCGTGAAGCTGTTGTCCAGCCTGATCATTGCGTCGCGCACCGTCACGGGCATCTTGTCCGCTTCGGCACCCAAAATCCCGATCTGGCTGGTAATGCGAGCCATCTTGTCGGCGGTCAATTCGCCAGCCGACACCATCGCCAGCAAGCCGGCATTGGTTACGCCGAGAGAGTCCGCAAGCGCCTTCTGCAGCCGAGGTGCGCCAGACACGATCGTCTGGAATCCATCCATCTCCATCTTGCCGAGCATGATGGCCTTCGACCACGCGTCAATTACCGATGCGCTTTTTTGCGTGTCGGCAGCGGACACCACAAGGCCGTAGGTCAGCGCTTCAACCTGATCCAAACTCTGCGATGACGAGTAGCCAAGTTGCTTCAGCGAATCAGCCGTGCGGATGTACAACTCACTGCTGCCGGAGAAGCTCTTGTACGAACGATTGCTGATTTCCATCAGCCGCGACTGAGCCTCGGTGTACTCGGCGGTGCTTGAGGTGGCCACCTTAAGGCGTGACGAAAGTTGGCCCCACTGATCAGCGCTATCAATGATCTTCCAGGCGGAAAAGGCGGCGGCGGCGCGACGCACGATTGAATCCAGGCCGTCGACGCTCTTTCCGGCAGCGGAAGCTTTCTTCCCTGCGTCATCCAGGCCAGCCCCCGCAGTACGCGCGCTCTGGTCGACCTTGTTGAGAGCGTCAGTCGTTCTCACCACGGCCGGGGCCACCTTGTCGAGTTGCGTGGTGGCCGCTTTGGCGTCGGAATCGAGCTTGGCCATTGCCGCGGAGGTCTTCGTCGCTGCCTGCTGCATAGACGTGGCCTGCCCGGCGTTCCTTGCATAGGCGGCACTCATCGCGTCCAGCGAGGCTGCCATGCGCTCAACGACGGCGAGCAGTTTTGTCTGCGTGCCACTCATCGAGTCCATCTTGCTGGACGTAGCTGCGGTGCTGGCCGCAACCTTTTCGATCGATTCGATCCAGGACCGGCTGGTTTTCTTGATGGATTGCTCAGCGCGCTCGCCGGCACCTGCCATTTCATCCAGATTCTTGCGAGCGTCGACCGCATCCGTGCTGTTGATGCTGACAACCAAGCCGGCGATTTCGGTGCTCATGCGGCGCCCATAAAAAAGCCCCGCGCTTGGCGGGGCATCAGATAAAAACGTGGGAACGGATTAGGAGCCTATTGCGCTAATCGGCAATGCAAGTCCCAGAACGTCAAGAAGTGCGTATCAGGCAACTCGCCCCTCTCCCCCTCAATGAAGACGCCGACGTTGTCCACCACGACGAACCGCCTAAAACCGGCGTAAGCCCCTAAAGAGTTTTTCCCATTCATCTCTCCGCACAGGGCTTGATCTAAGAACGCGATTTTCTCGTTCCTTATTTGCACCGCGCCGGGGTCTTTCAAAGAGTTTGTCAGCTGCTCGCGCAGCGCGGACGCAACGGCGGCAGTCTTCTGGGCTGCGAGTTCCTTCTCCGAAGGCCCGCACCCACCCAGCACCACAAGCGCCGCAATCGCGACGCATGAAATTTTCAGCACGGAATTCCCCTATGTTGTGAGAGGAATATAGCCGGGGATGAGTCCAAACCCGGATATCCATTGCAGAGAGCTATCAGCTATAACCTGGCGTCCCTGGAGCTCTTATGCGTACGCCTGCCCTGGCCTTACTTGCTCTCACCTTGGCTTTCTCGTTCTCCGCAGAAGCGCGCAACTGCACACGCGGCATTCCGTGCGGGAACTCTTGCATTTCGGCAAGCAAGACGTGCCGGATCAGCGGCGCTACATCAACGACTGATTCCTATCGTTCATACGTTGCCCCACCGGCAGCAGGAGCCGGAGCAGCGCCCCTATCTGCACCTGGCGGGCCCATAACCGGCTCGATGACAGGAACCGAAGTCCTCTACGCCCGCGACGATGTGAACACCTTCGACCAGCCGGCTCAAAGTGGCGAGGTGAACGGCACACTGAAGAAAGGTGCCAGAGTGATCGCATATCAAGTCTTTGGTGCTCACTGGGTCCGCATTCCGCCAGAGCCAGCAGCGTCCCAGCGATGGGTCAGGCGAGACGCGCTGCAGTCAACGCCGCAGTAGCTACGCGCGCAACACGTTCTTGATATGCCTCGCCACATGCACCTTGCGCTCCGGCTCGGGGAGGTCGTCCCACTCCTTCGGATCGGGCGTTTCCTCCTCGTTCTGCACGCTTGTCACAGACATGAATGCGGCGTCCATGCCTCGCAATGCCTTAAGCTCCCACCAGGCAAGCCGGATTCCTTCCAACTGCGACCAAGCTTGAATCTCGATGCTGCTGATCGGATTGGGGCCAAAGCCGCCGGACCCGCGCCCGTTGTGCAGGCTCAGGAACCAGCGCCAGATGTAGTCGCCAGCAGCCGGCAATCGAGGGGCGTCCGCCAGCCGCAGTGGTAGAACGCCCGTCTTTTCCTCGATCTTCTTCAGCCGTTCGCGCAGGCTGGTCTTGTCCTTCCGGCGGGCCGAGAGCTCGAACTCCGACCGCGTAAAACCGATCAGGCCTTCGACGAGCTCGGCGTAAAAGCGGCGGCGTCGGCCGACTTTTCGAGCACTTGCTGCACGAAGCTGGGATTTTTCCCGAACAGCTTGCGCAGGTTCGCTTCGCTGAACTCTTCGCGCAGGCCGCGCCAGCCGGAAACACTGATGACCGCTTTTTCGACGGTCAACTCGACGTCATCCTCGATGGGGCGGATATCGGCATTCTTGCCCTTGCGTTTGGCAATCTCTTCTTCGCGGCGGCGCGCATTGATCGTGCGGAACACATGCGCCTGGATGCGCTCGGACTGTTCGCCGATAACCTGCAGGATCACACCAGTCTTGGTGCCGTCGGCTCGCACGAGGTGCAGGTCGACGCCGGTGTCATTCGCGGCACGCTCGTTGAAGTCGTCGATCGAAGCCAGCGGGGTGTCCAGCAATACGTCGAGGTCGATGCCGGTGTTTTGGGATTTCGTCATGGTCTGTCCTTGAGATTTCGCCTCGTCGGGCGATGTGGTCGTAAAAAAAACCGGCTCGGGGCCGGTTCAGTGGAATTGCAGTGCGGGTTGAAGCCGGGCGTCGATCCCGTCGAGCCTCGTTTTCAGCGGGGGCTTTCGTGTCTTGTGCTCGCTCAGACCTCGGCCGCAGAGGCTTGCGAACTTGTCCTGCGCGTCGAGCGCGGCCTTGGCTTCGAACCATTCCTTCATCAGCGAGGGGCCTGCCTGCCGTTGCTCGATGATGTCCAGCGCCCAGCGGCGGAACTCTTGGGCCTTGGCGGTGCGCGCGAACATTGCGACCAGATGCGCGCCACGCAGACTGAACACACGCGCCTTGGTCATCAGATTCCCCGAGACACCCGAAGTGGGGGTCTCGACGATTTGCGTCATGGACGCAGTGAACTCGACGCGGTGGCGGTCGAAAAGCCGTGTCACCTTGTCGGGGCTGGCATACCCAAGCGCCCGCGCAATATCTGCTGCGCTGGCCCACTGCTTCCCGTCTTTCTCGATCATTCGGATCGGCTGGTTCTGGAACATGAGTTCTTGCATCACCGTCTCCTTGCGAAGAAAGGCCCGCCAATGCATCGCACGGCGGGCCGAAGAAAAAAGCCCGGCGTGAACCGGGCAAAGGACAGCCAGAGGCTGATTAGGTTGCGGGGACTTCGATGATTCCGACGCCGGTCTTGCTGGCGGTGATTTCGAGGTTCACGGTGCCCGAGCGCATGGTGTCAACGCCGGCGGCGTTCTTGACGAACGACATGACCTTCGCGGGGAAGTAGTCGATATCGCCGCCCTGGTATTCGACCTTGAAGAAGTAGTCGGCATCGCTGAGGACAGCGGCGTCCAGGATGATCTGTCCGGCATCATCCTTGTCGATGGCCAGCTGCAGCGTCTTCGTGCCCTGGTTGATCGACCCCTTGAACTTCTGCACAACGCGCGTGCCGATCGGGCTGTGCGTCACCAGGGCAGCGGTCTGGCCATGCTGGCCGCCGTCGGTGATCTCACCGATGTTCGTGAAGGTCAGCGCGGCGTAGCCGGAGGCGGTGTAGGTGGCGGGCGCTGCCACGGAGATGCCGATGGTAGTGCCGGCAACGGTTTCAACAGTCATGGTCGTTCCTCAAAAAAAAGCCCGCCGAGCTTTCGCAGGGCGGGCGTTGGTGCTGCCGTTGCCGGCAGGAGTTGGATGGGTTCAGGTGGCGCGCTTTCGCGGCGCTCGCTTCGTGGGGGCCGGGGCCGGCTCGACGCCGGCCACTGCTGCGGCCTCGGCGGCTTCAGCCTTCGTGACGCGCTCGGCATAGCCGTTTTCGGTCAGCCACTTGGCGCGGTCGGCCGGCGCTTCGAACGGCTCGTCCTTCGCGAACTTGCCGTCGGGGCCAGAGAAGGACTGCAGTGCAATAAGGGAAATGCTCATGTAGTGCTCCTATGCAGGAATGACGCGGTCTGCTCGGTATCGGATGCTGACCGGGATCTTGGTGCGGTCGGTGCCGGGGATTGCCGGCCCGACTGCGGAGACGGCCTCGATGCGCACCACAACAGCCGACCCCTGCAAGACCAGGTTCCGTGGGAAATGCGCAGCTACGGCGTCTGCCAGCAGGCGCAGCGTCACAGGGTTGGCCGTGCCAGGCGCGTTGACATCGACTTGGTAGATGCCTAGGAAGCGCGTGCGCCTGATGCTGATGTCGGGGTTGAAAGGTGTGGCCGGCAGGTGATGGTCGGCCAGGTAGATTTCGGTGGCGGTCGGCGTGAACGGCGTGAGCGCGTACGCGATGCGCAGCACCGGAGACTGTGCAGCGGCAAACGCCTTCAGCCGCACCTGCAGGGCGGCGACGATCTGATGGTTCATTTCTGCTTCGCCGCGGCTGCGGCCACCATCTGCGGCCACTCGGCGGCGGCGATGCGAGCCATGCCGCCGGGTGCCTGCTCGCTGTGGCCATACTCCAGTGGCACGATGTGGGGCGCGCTGCTCGAAAGGAAGAACTTCGAGCCAACCTCAACCCCCTCCAGCGCAACGCTCAGACGGGCGATCGCGTTCGCGCCTGTCGGATCTTTCTCGCCGGTAAACGACATGTCTGGCGATCCCTCCTGCGCATTCCAGGACCCGCGCGCCGTGCCTTCATCCACCGGCGTCCCGGTGATGACCCGGGCACCGAACCGAGCAATCGATTCGCGCATGATGCTGCTGGCTTGGTCCGTTGACTTCACGGCGAAGGTTGCCAGTTGCGCCGCGAATCCTGATTCCTTGCCGGCGTATTTGTTTGTCGCCATGTCATACCCTCAGCTGGATGGTCCAGGTGGCGCCGGCAGGGTCCTTGCCGACGTTCATGGCGCGCTGACCTGCGATCAGGTCGCCGATTTGCGGCGCCACAGGCACGCCCGGCAATGACACAACCTCTGCCTTCAGGACAAGCAACTTGGTGTCTGTTGCCAGGATCCGGGAGCCATCGATTTCTGCGGCCTTGTAACCGCTGAAGATGCCGCGCCCGCCGTAGGTGAGCGTCGCGTCTGACGTGCCGGTCTCAGGGTCGTATTCGCCCGGCACCACGCGCGCGGCCACGAACACCGTCACCGTGTCGCCCAGCTCATCCTCGGCGTCGAAGGCGGCAGCCAGCTCCGCCGTTATCTCGTCCCGCATGCCCATGTCAGACCCTTTGCAGCATGAAAACGGAGGGCCGGCGCGTCCAGGGCACGATCAGGGCAAGCGCGAAAGACTCGCCTGCCGTGATGGCCACCGACCCCGCCGTGTACGACTTCTTCACGTAGGTACCGGTCTGGGCGCCGACTTCCTTGCTCGACACCTCGCGCTCGGTGGCCGCGAACATCTTGCCTGCGGCTGATTCCTTGGCGATCTCGGCGCCGGCTTGCTTGATCGCATCCGGCACCGGGTCGGCGACGGGCTGCCGGATCTTGCCGGTGAGCCAGGTATTGGCCATCAGCACCGCACGGTCGGGGTCCCCCTGCCCGGCCCAGCCCGCACCGAGGATGGCTTCCACATCGGCGGTGGTGATGTACACCATGTCAGGCGTCCGCGTTGTCGAGCAGCGCGGCCAAGTCCGCCTTGAGCGTCACGCCCTCGGGGATGCCGATGCCCTTTTCGGCCAACGCGGCCTTGATCTCGTCGACTTTCAGGCCGTCGGACGGCTTGGCATCGCCACTCTTGACGACCTCGCGGATGCGGGCTTCGTCATCTTCGGTGAACAGGTCGCCGAAGAACGAACGCATCCCGTTCACCACGTAGTCCGGATCAGTTTGGCTGCCGGGCAGTTCTGCGATGGCCTTGTCGAGACCCTCGCGCGTGGGCTGGCGGGCTTCTGCCCGCTTGCGCAGCAGGTTGATCTGCGCGAGGGACAGCTGCTCGCCGTCCTTCGGCAGTTCGATCGTGTCTTTGCTCATGGGATTGCTCCAGGAAGACAGGGGCCGAAGCCCCCGCCCAGGCTTAAGCGCCCTTGATCTTCAGGAAGGCCAGCGGAACGTTCTTGCGCGAGACGACGCGGTTCCAGTTAGCTGCCTTGCGCAGATCGGCCAGCAGCGGCGTGAATTCGTCTTCGCTGGTTGCGGCACCGGTGCGGCCGTTGGTGTTGGCGCGGTTGGTGATGTCGGCACCGGTGAACTGGAAACCGAACGGGTGCAGCAGCCAGGTCTTGCGCTCCCACAGCGTTTCCACGCCGCCGCCGTTGCCCGCGCGCGCTTGGCGCTCGACTTCCACCGGCACCTCGGGCGAGCCCTCGCCGTAGCCGAACGCGCCAGCACCGAACAGCACGGCTGTGGTGGTGATCACCGACGGGTCCCCGGCCGCGACCGCAGGCATCTCGTCGTCCACGATGATGCGTTGGCCCATGAAGGTCGGGATGGTCAGCTTGCCTTCACTGTCAGGCACGAAGTCGATGTCGTCGGCGTCGACCATCTGCTTGTAGGCCAACGAGTGCACGGCGATGGCCGACAGCTTGCCGAAGGCGTCGCCAAGCGTGAATACCGCGGAGGTGAAGGCCTTGCGCGACCAGAGCGCGGCCGAGCCGTCGTAGACCATGTCGCCGTTGTCGTTTGCGACGTTGTCGGCCAGCACGCCGAGGGCCGACGAGATCACGCGCTTCTGCCACTGCTTCTTCCAGTAGGTGCCGAAGCGATTGCGGATGCGCTGCATCGGGCTGGAGCCGGCCAACTCGGTGACCAGGTCAGCGGCGCTGTAACCCTGGTTGAAGTAGCCGATGCGGGCGCGCTGCACGCCCGAGCCCAGCTTGCCGGGTGCGGCCATATCGGCCGGGTCATCATTCGAAGCGTTCGGCTCGACGCTGGCATCGAGGTCGCGCCAGAACGGGATCTGGATTTCTTGCCCGCCGATGTTGGCCTTCTGGTCCAGGAGTTCGCTGCGGACGACAACGCCCGATTCGAAGAACGCCGTGTTTTCCGGCGAATCTTCGGCTTGGTAGGCCGCGTAGACGGCGGGGATGACGGCGTCGGAAAGACGAGTAACTGCCATGGTGGCTTATTCCTTTTTTGCGGTGGCGGCCGCTTGCAGTCGCGCGAACTCGTCCGGATTCTTCCGGTAGAGCGCGACGTGCTCGGCCTCGGTCATTTCGTTGAAGGGTTTCGTGGCCTTGCCACCGGTATTGCCGGGCGCGCCGGCGCCTGCAGCCCTGGGCCACAGGTGAGGGGCGGTTTCCTTGAGAGATTCCGCCCACTCGGAAGGGGAAAGCGCGGTCTTGCCGTCTTTGCCGAGGATGGCCTGGCCATCCCGGTCGACAGCGATCACCTCGCCGACGTCGTTGAATGCGAACTGCCCTCGGCTGCGATACACGAAGTCGTCGGCAGCCTCGGGCAGCGCACCCGCTTTCGTCGCGGCGCTGCGCACCGCATCAGCCAGCGCACGCTCGCGCACCGCAGCAGACGAACGCTCAGCAGCGTCGGCACGATCGTTGGCCGCCTTGATTTGCTTGGCATGCTCAGCCTGCAGGCGCTCGGTGCGACGCGCGAACACGTCGTCGATCTTGCCTTCAGCGATCAGCTTGGTTTCCTCGTCCTGGCCGACCTTCTGCAGAAGGCCTTTGACGGCATCCATGTCTAGGCCTTCCAACTGGCCGTTGAGCGCGTCGAACTTGGTCTTGATATCTTTGTTCGACGCGAGCAGCTCGCTGTTCTTGGCCTTCAGGCCGGCGACCTGCTGCGCGACAGCAGCATCGATCAGCGCCTGGACCTCGGGGGTGATCTGCGGCGGAGTGCCGCCGCCACCGCCACCGGTTCCATCATCGGCAGGGGCCATCAGGCGGGAAAGGAGCGCGCGTTTACGGAGGTTCATGGATGTGTCCCTTGGACGAGGTGTGCCGACCCTGGGCCGGAAATGAAAAACGCCCGGCTTAGCCAGGCGCTTGGAAACAAAAAGGCCACCTTGTCGGGTGGCCTTGAACTTTTACGCACTCAGTAATTAAGGCGCTAAATGGGCTGCGGAGCGACCTGAGCCTTTAAGGTCATCCGATTTCCCATGCGGGTGAATCTTTCAATCTTTCTGAGCTTCATTGCAGTCGATTTCGCATTCCCAGGCCACTGAACGTAGAGCGGACACGTCTCGTTCGCGAGCAGGTAAGCAGCCCAATCAGCATCGGCGGCATTTCCCATTTCAATCGTTACGACGAGATAGTCCTGGTCAATGGAACCCAGCGCCGATATCGACAAAAAAGCCCCAAAAAGAGCAAACAGAAGGGGATCTACATCAACAGGCTGTAACGATCTTGGAGCAGACGCGCTCATGTGTCTCTCACTCCTGCGATCTGGGCTTGCAGCTGCATCGAAATAGCCATGAACAGCCAAGCCTGCGGACGCTCATGGAGCGGGTATTCCTCGACTATGTGAATCTGCCACCACTTCATGAAGAAGTGATCGGCCATATCTGGCTTGCTGGGCTGGGGATTACCTCGACGTGGCACCAAATACCTCTCGGAACGTCTGCGCGTCTTTTGCGCGCAGTTGCTCGAGAGTGTATTGCCCGCCGCGAGGATCTGCGAAGCGATCCAGGGTGTAACCGCCCTTTTTGTACAGCTCGTAGCGCTTAGGTCCCAGCCACTCACGCTGGAAAGCTGCGTCCTGGTCGGCGAACCAGTCAGCGTATTTCGTCGTGGCCTGGACCTGCCCGACCTCCAGCCCTGCCCGTTCGCGCTGGCGCTTGGTCATGTCGCCGACCGACCGGAAGGTCTTGTCGCCGTCGCGGCCCACTACCTTCAGCGCTCGCACATAAGGCCTGGTGCCGACTGGACCATCGTCGAAGTACGGCACCTGCACTGTGCGGCAGTGATAGTGGTACGGCGGCTTTGGATGCGGCTCGCTGACCTTGTGGCGCCGGCCGTCTATCGAAGCGCAGAACTTGGACGTCCGGCCGTCGAGCGTTGCCAGGTCCATCACCTCCTCGACGCCCATCGCCTGCCACGCGGTGTTGTAGGACACGTTCGACACGTGGTTGCGACCGGTGCGCACCACGCGCTCGATCTCGTTCTTCGTGATCTGCAGGATGCCGTCGGTGAAATCCAGTTGCTCCGTACCACGCAGCGCGCGCACCACTTCGACGTTGCTCTTGCCCTCGGCGATGCCAGCGCGGACCGTCGAATACACCCTGTCCTTGGTGTCGGCGCTGACCTTGGCCAGGGCCTCGTCCACCAGCTTGCCGAGCATCGGCTGGTCCATCGCCGCCTTGTATCCGTTGGGAAGCGACTTCGGCACCAACGGGATCTCGGCGACTTCCCTCAGCAACGATGCGGCGAAGCTGACTTCGTGCGCAGCGAAAGCCGGTACCGAGGCCGCCCAACTGGCAGCGATCGTTCCACCCAGCGCGACGACCCAGCCTTCAATCGCCGCTTGCAGCGCCTTGAGCCGGCTGGTGGTGTACTTGCCCTGGGCGAATGCCTGCAACTCGGCGGGGCTCAGCCCTTCGAGCATGTCGCCCAGCTCCAGGCCCAGCTTGCGGGAGAGAGCGTCGACCTCGGCATTCAACTCGGCCAGCTGAGCGCTTGCCGCCCGGTAGCCGTAAGAGGTGTGCTGGCTTATCGCCGCTGACAGTGCGCGAATCGCTGCGTCGCGGTCCTCGTCACTGATTGCCATCGTCTACGCCGCCGGGATTCTCCACGTGCAGCGCCTCCTCGTTGTAGTCGTGCTCGGGCATCTTGCCGCTGGTCAGATAGAGCCAGTAAGTGTTCCAGCTCACTCCACCAGCGATGACGGCGGCCTGCAGCTGCTGCAGCACTTGCGGATCGACCACAACCGGGTTGAAGTCCGGCTTCACTCGGAAGATCACTTCCGCCGGGTTCGCGCCCTTCCACTCGGCGGCGTACCGCAAGGCCTGCTCGATGGCTTCAGCTACGGTGATCACCACGCTGTGCAGGGTTGCGTGCTGGTCGTTCTGCCGGGTCTTGCGAGCCTCGCCCGATTCCGTGCCGCCTACGTCCATGACACGGGCACCGGCTTCGAGCGCGGCATTCTTCTGGTCGTTCATGGCCTGGCGGTTGGCATCAATGCCCGCGCCCTGGAACTCGAGGTAGCCGCAGGTGCCGTTCGGGCCCAGATCCCATGCTGCAGACGGGCCGGTCACAGCCAGGTCGGCGTCCTCGTCCAATCCGGACACCCACGGTTGCGGATGGCTGGTCTGGTGCAAGGCCGTGAAGTAATCGGCGCTGATCTGGTAAGACTTCAGCGCTGCCTTCGCCATGGTCAGCAGCGGCACCTCGTCGATGGCCGAGCCATTGTCCGTAGACCCGCAGAACACGATCGGCAGGTAGGGAATCGCCTTGACCGTCTCGCCCGCGGTGTTGGTGTGCCCAGGAGTCACCGTCGGCTTGACCTCGCTGCCGTCTTCCTTCAGCACGCGGACGCGGTACTTGCCTTCATCCAGATCGAGCACCCGATACACCGCGTCGGTGTCGTGCGAGAACTCGTCTGCGTCAGGTTTGGCACGGCGCTCGGCCAGCACCACCAGCGACAGATCCTCGCGCCCGCCCTGGTTCGTCGACTTCCAGTTGATCGCGCTCATGGCGTTGTAGCGCGCCATGAACGGGCGGCCGTCGTCATCCACGTCGACCAGCAGTGCCTGGCGGCCCATCGCCAAGACCTCGACCACGGCGCGCATGAACAGCTGTCTCAGGCTGTAGCCGTCGCTGGTGGCGTTGGCTTCCATCTCAGCAATCGCCGCAGGCAGCTTGATCTCGGGGATCTGTCGCGACACCAGGCCTGTCATTGCCCTGACGCCATCCTTCACCCAGTGCTCGTACTGCGCGCGGTCGGTGTAGTTCCGGTACAGCCGGCCTTTGTCGTCGCCCTCGCCCGCTTCTTCTGCTGCGGCCATGCCGGCGGGCTTTGGCAGGTTCGACGTGTCCGCCTTGACGGCAAGCTCGCCCTCCAATGCCTGCGCCATCATTTCCCACTCGGGGAGATGTGCGACATAGTCGGGGTGTTGAGTGGTCACAGGCATTTAAGACAGTCCTCGAATTTTTCTTACGGACGCCGCGCGCCTCCTGCGGCCCATTGCCACAGCGAAGTACCGGAACGCGTCGGAGCCGTGTGAGGCCCAGTCATGAAGCGGCTTGTCTTTCCAGCAGCCGCGCTTGTCGTCCCACTCCTTTCGGTAGTTCTCCAGGCACGCAATCCCGGTTTCGCAAGTCGCCTGCTGGAAAGCGCACAGCGGCAGGATTTCGCGCACCTGGTCGATGCCATCGTCGACGCCGATCTTCGGCACGACCTTGAACGTCAGGGTGTACTTGGCGCCGTCGATCTCGTAACCCTCGCGAGCCAGCTCGCGGCGCGTCTTGCCGTCGCTGCCGAATTCACGGTTGTCGATGTCGTGCGGCCCCCAGTGCTCACCGTAGGAATAACCCTTATCCTTGAGGATCTTCAGGTAGTGCCGCAGGCCTTCGCCGCTGTTCTCGTAGAAGTCGATGATGTGGAACTCTTCACCCACCATCCGCACGAACCAGATCGCCGTCGAATCGCCGACCCCAATATCCCAGAAGGTGTGCACATCCTGGTGATTGTTGTCGGGCAGGTCTCCGATGCGCTGCTGCGCATAGAGCTTGGCGAACTGCTTGGCGTAATAGGCGCCGTCGACCGACTGCTGGAAGGCCTCGGCCGGGATCGACGGGTATTCCCGCTTCATGTCCTCACCAAGCGTCTTCTCTTTCGCGTGATACCAGGCCTTCTGCGCGGCAGTGAGTGCGATGCCGAACTTGCCGGCCAGTTCGGCGAAGTAGTCGACCAGGCGGGCTGGCAGCGTCGTCAGCGGCTCGATCTGGTATTCCGGGTTCTTCCACCAGCTGAAGAAGAAGAATTTCCAATCCAGCTTGCCGAGCGGCTGTTTGCTGGCAGCCTGCTTCTCTGCCGTCTGTGAGTACTCGAAGAAGTAGCCTGCACGGCCCTCAGCGGTCGACTCAATCGTCACGAAGCAGTCGGCAGCCACAGCCTCGAATGCACCGGTCACGATCTCGCGCGCCTTGTGCGGGAACTTCGCGCAGATCTTGCCGAACTCGGACACGTGCAGGTAGCGCAGCGTGCCGCCCCGGAAGGAGGTGCTTACGTAAAGCGAGCCGCCCTTGCCGAAGACCAACTCGCCGGCCGCGTCATTCCTGGCCGGGTTCGCAAGCCGGATCTCGGCGGGCAGGTGGTCGTAAGCGAACTTGATCTTCTCGCGGAACAGCCGCTTGGCGTCGTTCAGCGTATGGGCGATCAGCGCGCACTTGGCAGACTCGAACAGCGCGGCATCCAGCTGGATGATGCACTGCTCGGTCGTGAACCCAAGCTGCCGCGCCTTCAGGATGATGTTCCTGGTGTGCAGCCCTTCGTAATACTCGCGCTGCTCCGCCGTCATGCGGAAGCGGACTTTCTTGCCAGCTTTATCGTTGACGAAATAGAGGTTGTTCAGGCGCCAATGCTTGTCCCTGAGCCGCAGCAAGTGCTCGGGCTTCATGGTCAGGCCTCATTCGACAGCGCATCCATCAGTGCCGACAGCTCGTTGATCGACTTGTCGCCTTCCTCGGTGTCGAGGTTGTACGCCTGGCGCTCGCCCTTGATCACCTTCAACTGGGCATCGACGCCAGCATTCAGGGCCCTGGAGAAATCACCGAGATTGGCTTCCGTGACCGCCATGGCTCGGAGGGTCGCGCTCAGCTTGTTCGCGATGCTGCGCCACTGGGCCAGATCAGTGCGATGTGCCAGCACGACAGAGGCGGCTTCGGTGGCAGCCTCCTCGACGATCTCATTGTCGGTTCGCGGTTCGCAGTGCGAACTGTCGGCGCGAACATCGGTGCGAACCAGCTTGCCCTTTGCGGCCTGGCGCACCTGTTCGGTGAGGTCGCGGCTCCACCCGTTCTTCTTGGCCTTGCTGCGGATGGCCGTGTCGCTGATCTTGTGGCGTTCAGCTATCGCGCGGACCGAAAGCGACCCGGCCCGGAAGGCGCGCTCGATCGCCTCCCAGTCGGGTTGCTTCGTTGTCATGTTGGATTCCTTGGGGTGCGCGCCATCCGGCTATGCGTGTGCACTGGCGCCTGCGGCTCGCGCCTTCCAGCAATGCCGGCGCGGGCGATATGCGAAGTCCCGCCGATTTACCCGTCGGCGGCAGGCTGGACCTGTAATTTTCGGGGGCAATTCAGTCGAAGGTGAACTCGACGCGGCCGAACACCTGCTGCAGCTTGAGCCGGTCGCGGCGGCGGTTGATTGCCAGCCACCCGGCGGCGTCACGCTGATGGATGACTGCGACGCCGCGCTTGGTATCGGCGGTGACGCACTCCTTCTGTTCCACACCGTCAACGAAGACGCGGACCTTCCTGCGGCTCGGGCCCAGGGCGCGGTATGCCGCGAAGCCGGGGTCGCCTTTCTCAACGGAGAAGCGCATCGGAGTTCCTGTAGGTCGTGGGGCCGCTTTCGCGGCGGGCGCCGGTCGGAGCCAGTCTGTGGTGGTCGCCCCGGCGGGCGGGGTGCTTCTCTGGACGATGACGGCGGCTGCTCCCACTGCAAAACGTCGCGCGCGGCGCTTTGCGGTAGGCCCTGTCGGCGGGGATTCGAACCCGCGGAGTACCCAGCATTGCCTGCATCGGCCCTGGCTACCCTGTAGATGCGTCAGCCTTCAACCTCTCGGCCACGACAGGATTGGTGGAGCGGGTACCGGGAATCGAACCCGGGCGGCATCGTTGGCAACGACGACGGCAACCACTGCGTACCCGCATGGAGCAGAAAGGGGGAATCGAACCCCGCCCGGCCGGCCGGCTTGGAAGGCCAGCGACGCGCCACGCGCTTTCCTGCTCTGAGATGCAAAAAAGCCGCCTCGGTTTCCCTGGCGGCTTTCGGGAGCGTTTGCTACGCGCGCAATCGCCCGGCGTCATTGTCGCACCCAGCATTACAGATGGGGCTATGTCCGTGTCGCAGACTGCGACATTCCCAGACGTAGTACGCCGACTTCTCGGCGGGTGCCTCCTTCCTGATCTGGCCGGACTCGATCAGCGAGTCGAGCACGCGCAGGACAGCCTGACGCGCCGCATTGCGCTCCTTCACCTGCAGGACGCGCCCCCGCGAAACGTATCGCAGGATCTCCGCCATGCGGAACTCGCGGCCCGGGTACGCGCCCATCAAGTCGATGACCTCGTGTGCGTACTTCATCGCAGAGCCCTCCCCACCGCAACCTGGGCCTGGCCAAGTGCCAGCGCAAAGTAGGTCGACGCGATGCCCAGCTTGGCGCTGGCCTCTTCCATTCTGGCCTTGCGCGTCTCGGCTTCGAACTCGTGCCGACGCGTGTATTCCGCCTGAATGATGCGCTGCTCGATCAGCGGTAAAGCCTGATAGATCACGTCCACGGCGCGTGCGCGGTCGTGGTTGACCGGCAGCGGGCGCGGCGGGTCCGCCTGCATCTCATCTCCTCCCGGAACGTCATAAAGATTCTGGTATTTTTCACCAGGTGCCGGCTCGTAGTGCGGCGTCACGTACTGGCGCTCCAATGACGCGCAGTCGGTCGGCCCAGGTCCAGGCATCGGGCCGCTCCAGCACCACCGCGACCAGTTGCACAACTCGTGGTGCCCTGCCTCACGCAGGGCCTCGTTCGACTTCTTCATGAGCGCATCACCTTCTTGGCCACGGCCGGGGCGCACTCGTCAAACAGGTGGCCGAGCAAGTAGCAAAACGGCTCGCCGTTGCCCGAGTGAGCGTCGATACCGGCAACCTGGAGGATGTCGAGCGCCGCATGTCCGAGCTCATGAGCCAGCGTGGACAGGCCGCCTTCGTACACCCCGATCAGGTAACGGCGCTCGCGCCCGCCTCCCCGCTCCAGGCGTGCGAACTGCCCGGCGAATCCCTCAGCATTGATCTTTGCCCCGTATGCATCGGCCGCGGCCTGCATCTGTTTGCGAGAAAGGATCAGGTGCACCTCGCCGCCGTAGAGTGGCACCGAGCAGATGCGCACGGCTTTGTAGCCGGTCTTCTTGCTCACATTTCACCTCGCATCATCTTTGTCACGGCCGCGCCTGAGAGGTCGAGCTTCTGGTCGATCAGGCTGTGCAGCTTCTCGCGGGCTGCCGCCATGGCCGCATCGTCGCGCTCAAAAACGGCGCACCGGTACTCCGCCTCCACGGCGGTGATGCGCTCGTTGTTGGCGGCCAGCTGCGCGAGCATCGGGGTCCAGGGTTTGGCGCTCATCCTGCGATCGCCTTCGATACCTGCACGTTGGTAGTCAGCGCGACGACGGGGCTTTGCGATGCCGTGGCCAGCGCCTGGACGCGCAGCATCTCGCGCGAACTGGCGAACTCGCCCTGCTTCCAGTTGCGCACGGGCGGCGCGGTCTTTTCGGTATTCACGCGGGTTGCTCCTGTTTGCTGGCTTCGTGCGCAGCGATGGCCGCCGCTGCGTATTCCTGCATCTGCTGCGGGGAGAAATAGACGTTGCCAGTCGGCATGCGCTTCAGCGCGGGCTCGGGAAGTGCCGGAAGGTTTTCATGCATGGCGGTTCTCCATCTGGTGTTTTGCAGTGATTGCGACGCCAAGTGCCGGCCACGCATGGGTGGACACGCCGAACAGCGGGCCGGGCTTGGCTTTGATGCCAATCTGCGGGGTCTTGCCGCCGCCGGTAGCGGGGAAAAGGTCGATCAGTGCTTGGCGGACGTTGCCGTCCTTGGCCTTGGTCGTGCCGCAAAGATGCAGCTTCACGTCTTTCCGGTAGACGAGGCGCACTGCTTCGGGCTCGGGCCAGGCCTGGATAAACCGGCCAATCCACAGGCAGGTTTCGAAGACCTCGCGACCGACGGGCATGCCGTAGGAGGCGATCATCTCGACAGCCAGCGTGCCGAAGTCATCAGCCCAGACACCGAGGTGACCAAGCAGCCGACCGTTCGGCCAAACATCTGAACCGATGACGCTCGAGCCGTCGTACACGCACCAGCCGGACTCGGTCGTGCCAGGGTCGATGGCGACGATTGGGCTCATGCCGTCGCTCCCTTCAGTGCGTTGATCGTGGCCGCGCGCTGAGCGTCGCTGGCCTGTTTGCCGATGTGGGCCAGCATCCCTTCCTGGACCTTGCGCGCGGTCTTGGGGTCGGCCGGCGAGCGGACGGACTTGACCAAGCGCACGCAGCAGTCGAGGCAGCCGGTGTCGTAGATGCTGGTGGTGGGCGTGCAGGTGCAGGCTTTCATTCCTGGAATCCACGCGTCTTGCGCTGCATCGGCATGTCGGGGCTGGGCGCTGGGGCCCAGTCTCGCGACAGGCTTTCGAAGCGGGTTTGCTCGCCGATGTAGGCCAGTCGCACGCGGCCTGGCTCACCCTGGCGGATCAGGCCCACATTCACTTCGGCCGTGCCGCGCTCGGGACTGTTGGCGTTGTAGACCTCGTCGCGGTACAGGAACAAAGCAGCGTCGCAGTCCTGTTCGATTGCACCGGAGTCGCGCAGGTCCGACGGCATCGGGCGCTTGTCGGGCCGGTTCTCCAGCTGCCGATTCAGCTGCGACAGCAGCATGATCGCGATGTCCAGTTCCTTGGCGAGGGCCTTCAGGCCGCGCGTGATCGACTCGATCTGCGCGTTGCGGTTGTCGCCCTCCCCGCTCATCAGCTGCAGGTAGTCGATCACCAGCAGGTCCAGGCCTTTCTTGCGCTTGACCTGGCGTGCCTTGGTCCGCACGTCGAGCAGCGTCAGCCCGCCCTGGTCATCCACCCACAGATTCAGTTCCCGCAGCGCTTCCAGGCCGTCGGTGATTGCGCTCCAGATTTCGTCGCCGCCTTGCTTCTCTGGCGGGATGGTGTGCGCCTGGAGCAGGTAGCCCATGGCAACCTTGCCCAGGCTGGCGACGTTGCGCTGGTGGATCTGCTGCTTCGGCATTTCCATCGACAGCACCAGCGAATTGCCTTCACGTGCCACGTGGTTCGCCACGTTGAATGCGAATGCCGACTTACCCATCTTCGGCCGCGCAGCAACCACGATCAGCTCACCGCGACGCATGCCGCCGGACATCTTCCGGTCTAGGTCGTAGAAGCCAGTGCTGATCGCCCTCGGTGCGGTGCCGGCGGCTTGGGCCTCCAGGTCTTCGATGAAGAACAGCAGACCATCAGCGGCAAGCTGCGGCTCACTGCCGGTCTTCGACGCGGCCAACTTTTCCAGCTGAGTCTGGGCGTGGTCGATCAGCTTGCTGGCCGGCTCGCCGATGCTGTCGCGCGCCTGCTCCGCCAAATTCGATGCCAGGTCAAGAATCCCGCGGCGCTGGGCGCGGTCGCGCACGATCTCGGCGTAGTGGCCGATGTTCGAATAGCCCGGCGTGTTGCGCGACAGGTCGTTCAGGTACTTCAGCGTTTCCGTCGATCGGCCGCCCATGCGGTCAAACACGGTCAGCACGTCAGCGGTGCCGCCCTCGCCGATGATGGCCAGCAGCTGGGCGTACACGTGGCGGTTCTGCGGCCCGAAGAAATGGTGCGGGTGCAGATCGCCCATGTGCTCTATCGCGTTGTTGTTCAGCAGCAGGCCGCCAAGAACGGCTTGCTCCGCCTCGTTTGCGTGAATGGCAGCGTCGTTCATGCCGTGGCTTCCTCAGCGTGGTATCGGCCCTCGCGGATCTTCGCGAAGTTCTCGGGTTTGCAAATCCATTCCAGCGAGGCCAGGAATGGGCGACGGTCGCGGCCTTGCGTTCGGCCGCACAGGAAGTCGGACTTGCCGACGTAGGTGAACAGCTGGCGCCAGTAGTCCAGGTTCTGGCGCTTGGTGTCCTCAGCCCAGCGAGCCCGAAGGCTTGCAGCCCTGGCTGGTGTCCAATCGCGGATGGCAGGCGAAGCAGGCAGAAGATCGTGGTACAGCTCGATGATTTTCTGGTGAGGGCAGGAAGAGCGATCAGCCTTCGGCGGTGGCTCGTCGGCAGCAGCGCTGCCGACAAACAGACCGGCCGGGCTGTCGGGGTATGAAGCTTTATCCTGTTCCTGTTCCTGTTCCTGTTCCTGATTAGGCATAGGGTTCAGGGAAGTCTTAATCAAAGCCTTTGCGGTAGGCTTCTCTTTAGGCTGTTCGGCCTGCTCAGGCGGAGCCGCGTCAGGGGGCGAAACGTCAAGCGGCACAACCTTATTGAAGGCATCAACGTAGGTCGGGCCCACGGTCGCCAGGTGGGCTCGGATAGCCACTAGCGCGCGATGTTTGAGCTCACATTCGGGAAGCAGATCAATTTCGGCGCGCCAGCCGATTACCACGTTGGGAGACTCTGGCTTGTTGTGCTTGATGGCATTCGGCAACCATACGAGCTTGGCTTTGAAGTCGGCTTCTGCCATGCCTTGCGTTGTGACTTCGGCGAAGGCTTTGTCGAAGGCTTCCAGTTCCCATCCAAGCTCTTCGGCCATGGCGGCACGTCCGGCGCGGAACAGGCCGGGGATGGCAGTCGTGTGAGGGCCAGTCAGCAGGAAGAACCACAGACCCTGCCCTGACGGCAGCAGCGGAGACAGTTCAGCGAACCTCTTGTCTGACCAAGTGCGGACCTCGATCTTGCGATATCTGCTCATGTCATTATTCCGAGGCGCGCAACACGCCGACGGCCTGCTTCATCGGCTCAATGGCACGCTGATAGAACGCTTCGATCTCCGGCGTCCACTGGTTGCGCGCGATCAATTCGGCGCGTGTGCGGTCGACGTACACCAGCTCTAGGCGTCGGCGTTCCTCGCGGTTGATTCCGGATCGGTCGTGTAGCTCGTGGGCGGCGGGCGACAGTGGGAACGAAAGCGAGTCGCAGGCCTTGATGGACAGGCCCTTGCTGAAATTTGCATGGGCGCACTGGCTGAAGCCGATCAGTCCTGTGACGAGACACGGGAGGGCAGCGACATTGCGACGGTGCTTTTCGCTGCGCAGCAAGGTCGGTTCTTTCGGCACGGCCTTGCGCACCAGGCCGAGCATCTCCGCCAACATCTGGCCAAGGCCTTTGCTACGCGGGGCTGCCTTGCGGCCGATTGTGCTGCGCGCCATGCCAGCAGATCCGCGCGCCATAGGGGTCTTACGGACGAACTCGCTGCGCTTCATGGCATTACCTCGCCGGCAACATTCACGTGAATTTCTTGGGTAGCGCACCAGGCCAGCACGTATTCCAGCAAGCTGGACATGCGAGCGACCGACATGCGTGCAGACGACTCGCGCACGTTGCAGAACTCGCCTTCGAGGCCGGGAATCATGTCGGCGCCAAGGCCGGTAGCCTGGGCGTGGCCGGAGATGAACAGCACCTTCCATTGGTCTTCAGTCAGCTTTCGGCCGTGCCAGGTTGCACGCTTGGCGACAGCGGAGAACAGCGCATGCAACAGCGCGTTCTGGTCACTGCTTCGCGTGCGCGGCTTGATCTCAACTCGGTAGCCCGGCGGCGCTTCGGCGCAGGCGCGAGCGGCGTTACGGCGCACCAGGGGATTGGCGAGGATGAATACTTGGCGGTCGCTCATGCTGCTTCTGCCTGCATGTCGCCCACGAGACGGTCGAACTCGGCCTGCCACGTCGCGTGCGCATCCGATCCGGCGGGCCAGGGGTTGGTGATCGATCCATTGCCGAACACGCGGCAGCGGGCGGCTTCGAACGCCTGGGCGCGGATTGCGTCGATGGAAGCGAAAATGTCAGCCATCACTTCGCTCCCTTGCCGGCCGCGCGGCGCACCATCGCTTCCAGGCGATTCAGCAGGCGGATGCCCTTGCGGATCTGCGTCACGATCGCGTCGAGGTCGTTGTTGCAGATGACCAGGTCGGCCATCGCGTGGCTAATGATCCGCGCCAAGATGCCGCTTTCCTCGCCCAGCTTCAGACCCTTGTGCAGGATGGCGGTGGGCTCCATGTCCTCGGGCGCAACCACTTCGGCCGGCGCCGTGCTGAGGCCATGCTGGGCATTCAAGGCGTGCAGCCAGTCCAGCGCGTCGGGGCGGTTCTTCTCCTGCATCCACTCGGTCAGCAGGTCGGCGAATTCAATCGACAGCGACTCACCCTCTACGCCGCGCAGCTTGGCGCGCAGCGATTCCGCGTGAATGCTTTTGCCGCGACGGTTTGTCAGGAACTGCGCAGCATCGGCCACGCCACCGGGCGTCTGGCGCACGGACGTATAGAGAGAGTCGCGCCAGTCGGCGGTCGAGTAGCGGCACGTCATACGGCACCTTGAGCGGGCTGGTGTTTCAGGGTTTCGAGCGGGGAACGAACGCCGGATACTTCAATCCATGCGAACAACCGCGAAACAGGGAGAACGAAGTGAGTGATCTGCGCCAGCAGCTGGAAGACTTGGTCGACGATGCCGACGAAGCCATGCGAACGCGTGACCGGCTGCTGGCGGCGCGACTGATCGCGCACGACCAGGTCAGTGACGCGGGCGAAGACCTGGTGCTGGAGGTGTTCCGCGAGCTGTGCGCCGTTCGCGCCACGATTGACGACGGGTACGACGAGGGGTGCATGGAGACGCTTCATTGAGCCGCCCCAGATGAAAACCCCGCATGGGCATGGCCATCCCCGGGATGTACGCTGCCAGTTCCTACGCCGGCATCGCCACCCTGAGGACCGCCATGTTCAAAATGACCATCAACAAAAGCGCTTCCATCTCCATTCCCTGCCCGAAGTGCGGCCACAAGCAGAACCAGCTTGTGAGTCGGCTTCGCGAGGACCCAAAGGTGCCCTGCCCGCAGTGCGGAACCGTTATCGCCGTCGACGGCAAGCAGCTCGACCAGTTCATGCGAACCCTCGAAGGCTTCGGACGCTAGCCAGCGAAGCCACTCGGGCGAAGCGGACAGCAGTTGCGCTGCCTCGCCTGCCAGCGCCTGGAACTCGGAGCCTTCGACCTGGATGCTGATGTCGTTACGCATGGGCCGCCTCCTTGGCGTGGATGCGCTTTGCGCGCCGCACCTGCTGTAGCTCGCTCTTCGCGAACAGCTCAGGCCGGATGGCCTTGAGAAACATCAGCCGCGCCGGCGGAATGCCGGTCTTACGCCAGTCGGACACCGACGGCGACTTGATGTCAAAGATCTCCGCGACAGCGGAGGTTCCGCCAAGCGCGTCGATAAGGTCCGAGTGGGGGTGTTTGATGTCCATGCCTGTAGTTAGCCATAGCTAATGAACAGAGTCAAGCCATGGCTAAGTCACAGGTTGTTAGGATTGCCTAATGCGCACACTTGCCGAAAGGCTCACCGAGGCAATGAAAGGCCCGCCCGAGATAAAGCCGGCGGAGCTAGCTCGTGCCTGCCGAATAAAACAGCCCTCAGTAAGCGGCTGGCTTTCAGGGAAAACAAAGAAGCTCGAAGGCGCCAACCTGCTGGCCGCCGCAGAGTGTCTGCGCGTCAACTATTGGTGGCTTGCGGATGGCTCTGGCGAGATGCGACCGACGGGAAAGCAGCAGGAAAGGCCGGTTGCGGTAGCTGAGTGGCCGTTCCCGCGAATCCCAGAAGATCAAGTCCGGGCGCTTGACGAATCTGATCGGAATAGACTTGAGGGAGCGATCGCGCTCGCAATAGCCCAGCTTAAGCTCAAGATTGATCTACCTGATTTCAAGATAGACCGAGCCACTACCCCCGTCGCCGCCGCACTCCTGGACTTTGATCCCGACGATCTCACCACTACCGCTAAGTCCTCAGAGAAGGCCAAGCAGCAGCGAGAGAAGGCCCAATGAGGATTGACGAAGCGCAAGTAGTAGGCGGAACGTTGACCTATGTCGGTGACAGCACCACTGGGGCGCAGCGCTGCGTGCTTGCGCTTGCTGATGGGTCCCGAAGAGCGGCGATAGTCAAATTCGATCCGATAGAGATGGTGGCCGCCGAGTGCTTCTGCGCGCTGTTGCTGAGGTCGTGGGGGCTCGATGTTCCAGACGCGTATGTTGTCGAAATGGAAGGCAAGATTGGATTTGCGAGCGCCGATGCCGGCTATCCAAACTTGAAGCAACGGATGACGGTTAGCACAGACCTTCCCGAAGTGATCAGACGCGCGGCCCTTGCGCGTGCATCAGCAGTGGCTGCCGAATTCCGAAGTACGCCTCTGGCGGTTGCTGCTGATGAGGCAATCGGGAATAGAGATAGGCACTTGGGTAACATCCTCTGGGACGGTGCAAAAGAAACGTGGATTGACCACGCGCTTTCCGTTGGAAACGCTGAGCATATGAAAGACGTGAACAAGCTGGCGCTGATCGTGAAGTTTGCGGGCGCGCACGAGCGTGTAAGCAAGTCTGCACTTGCGCACGCATTGGCCATTGATCCGACTATATTGCAGGCCGCTCAGGACGCCACTATTGCTGCGTCGATACCATGCACCGCGGCGGAATTCGTAGCAGACCGGCTACCCGGCCTCACCGCTGCCTTACTGGCCCGCTTCCCTGCCGCTAACGGCTTATTCTCCACAGCATGACCGCATCGACCTCTACAGCGACTCTTTCGCGATGGCGCGCCCTTTTCTGGGAGCCAGTCGCGGGCACGGGCGAGCGGCTGGCTGTCGGCGTGGTCTATGAATTCGGTGGAAAGTGGGCGGCGACGCGGATCATTCGCGACGACGTGTTGGATGCCCTGTATGGCAAGCAGTCGTCCGCGGCTCGCTCGCTGATTGAGCACGGCCTGTCTATCTACCAGGCGGCGGCCGCGGCCGGCGGCATCGAGCACCTGAGCATGCCGCTAGGCGGGCTGTTTCCGACAGAGTTACGGCAGACGGAGGCAACGTCGATACCTGACGTGTTACGCACTGCCGCCCTGCTCTATTCCAGCCTGGCTCAGATCGAGAGCTTTGAGCTGGCGGACGATACCGCCATGCCCCTTCCAGAGGAAGTGAACCGACGATTCAGCACGGATGTGAAGTCTTTGGTGATCGGCAGGTTGCCAAGTCTGGCCTCCTGCTTCGGCGTGGGCGGCAAGTTGACTGATGGCGGCCAAACTGTGCGCTTCGGGTTCCTCTCACCCAAGGCGGTACTGCACTTTTCAGTGCTTCACCCCAATAGGCAGAGCGCGAGCGTGCGCGACGGCCGGGCCAGGCTATGGGAACTGCACCGAGCAAAAGCCGCATCGGGAATTCCCATAGCCGCGCTGATCATGTCAATGCCGAAGCACGACGACCCTACCCTAGGCTTGAAGCAGCGCGACCAGTTCTTGGCGCACAAGATAGAGCTGCAGAAGGAGGCGTCCGGGGCGCAGATACTGCTCCACGCGGTGACCACCGCAAGCGAAGCAGCAGACCGAGTGATAGAAGTAGCAGCCTGAGTCAACCGTTCCACTAATTCACTCCAAGAGGAAGTAATGAACCCTGTGTCCGCAGCTTACGTGTTGGTTATGACAGCCGGCCTCGCCGTTGCTGGCACGATGCTCTACTCGGTGAAGATGCGCCAGGAAGTGACGCTGTGCGAAGCCAGCGCGGAGGTTGCCCGCTTCTCGAGCGGACAAGAAGCGGCGAAGCTGAGTTTCCAGCGCTGCGTCGACAAGATTTGATCTAGCTGCGAAGCTGTTTTACAGCGAATCCAGACGTGAAAAAGCCACCCTCGGGTGGCTCTGCCGATAGGCTGCGCCAATTCCCTTAAGCGGAACTGACGACGTTTTCGTCAGAGGCGGCATCAAGCTTCCCCAGCTCGTCGAAAACTTTTCTCGAGCGACCCAGCGTAGCAACACAATCCTCCAACGGATAATTGTCGTTGAGATGATAGTCAGCCCTAACCCTAGAGAGCTTCATCCGCGGCAGCTGCTTCGCCACAATCGCCACGGGCGAGTTAGCGCCGCCACCGAAAGACCGCGCCCACGCGGAATAGCCATCGACAACAGCATTGTGCGAACCCGTGCCACGGCGTTTTTCGCTCGGCGGGAAAAAATTCCCTGGCAGTGCGTCAAGCGCACGATGGAGAGCGGCGTAATAAGCCCGAGATGTCGCGGTTCGAAGAACGGCCTCATCAGATGCAGCGTCACAGCCCCACGATTCGACTAGGCTTAAAAAATCTTGAGCGTCCATGCTCACTTCGTCGCCTCGTAGCCGATCCAGTACGCATTCAGGTCAAGATCGCGGATCTCGTCAAAAAGCAGCACCGCAAGCTCGTCGTCAAGGACATCAAGCACGTCTTGTGAAGCACCGGCCCTAAGGAAGCAGAAGACGCCCCCTTGACGTTGCTCATCATCAACCTCAAAGCGAGCACCTTCCACGCGAATCTTGTTCTCGGAAAGCAGCCGCATGGCAACTTCATGGCATCGCGAGGCAAGATCCGGCGCTACCCCTGACGACGCAAGTCTTTCGGTCAACTGCAAGCCAATCTCCCATGCATCGTTTTGAGTTGGAGCGCGATCGGGGGTCCGTTTTGCATAATCCACGATCATGGCCCCAGCTTTCGCATGCATTCCTATGATCTTCGCATCGGCGATCGCTGCCCGGAGAAGATCAAGGTCGGCCTTACTAGTGTCGGCCGCACGCTCGGATGCCGCAGATGATCTGAAATAGTCTCCAGCCAGCCGAAGAGCAATTGAGTAGTGCCTGAGGAGGCGACTCGACGTCCCTTGCCTGAGGGCCGACTCGAAGTTCGAGACGACGCCCTTGAGGTTCCACCGCCACCCTTCTATGTGACCAAGTAAGATGCAGCCATCAATGTAGGAAGCATTGGCCCGCACCTTCTCCGCCTTTCGCCTCAAACCCGCTGCACTAACCTCGTCGATCGTCCCGTCGACGACGGCCGCTCGGATTTCGGCTAGCACTTCAGCGGTGATGTTTGCTTTCTCGGTTTGGTGCATGGCTCTCGGGGGACAGGAACAAAAACACCCGGTGCCATCGCGTCCGCAATCAACGCTTGGCATTCCGGGTGCTTAGACCGAGCAGGCCGCCGTAGCAGCGAGTTCGGTTGTTGACGACTTGGTCAACAAGCCTTGAATCGTACAGCAACCAACAAAAAAAACGGGCAAGATTTTAGGCTAAAGATTGAGGCCGATAAAATAGTAGGGACCTTTTAGCTAAGTTAACGGCAGCAAATTGGGTTCCTAAAGCACCTAAGTTAGCGCAAAGACAACATTGCGTACCCTAGTAGACCGACCGAAAAGCCTTACGCACCGCCGATCATTCCCGTACGAAGAAATCCGGCTGTACCGTTCGTCGGATGCTCGTAGATGATCACGACGCTTCTTTCATATCGGTGCGATGACCGAAGTTTGCAATCGATTGCACCGTCTATGCCACAGTCGGCCGGCCATGCTCCTGAGCAGATAATCGGTGCCAAGGTGGCCACCGATCGCCGGCCTTTGCACTTAAACGCTGCTAGCTAGAGTGGGGCGACGTGAGTCTCAACATTGGGATGATGCAAGGAGGATCGCCGATCAAGCCTTGCGCCAACGAAGCAGACGGACGCCCGCCAACGTAACCTTTTCGTAACATTGACCATGACCAAGAGCAAAGCACTGATCATGTTGGCGGCAGCAGGCATGCTGGCTTCCGCAATTTCCCCAAGCCAAAGCGCGGAACCGCCTGCGCCCGCCGCAGGCAGCCAGGGTGCGTTCGGACTAGAAATTGGGTCCACCATCGAGCAGCTCTCGAAAAACGGTGTTCGAGTCACACCTGCCGGGCCGCCGCTTCTCTACATGATCAGCTCGGTTCCTCTCCCCCATGCAGCCTTCGAAGGTTACATCCTAACCATCTCTCCTACGGTCGGCTTGTGCTCGGTCCTGGGGTCGGGCAAAGGCATCACCACCGATTCATTCGGTACCACCCTGCGAGCAGAATTTGACGGGTTGGCTGAAGCGCTTAAGGCGAGGTACGGAAATCCGACGACCAAGGTCGATCGTGTTTTACCAGGGAGCATCTGGAACCAGCCTCGTGACTTCATGATGGGCATGCTTCAGCGTGAACGGACGCTTATCAGTCTCTGGGAGAGAGACAAAAAATCTGCGTTGCCTTCGACGCTCCAGGAGATCGTCCTGGGAGCGAGAGCACGGCAATCCGATACGGCATCTATTGCTCTGCAATACCGGTTCACGAACTATAAAAAATGCGAAGCTGAGGTTGCTTCAGCTGCCAACAAGGGCCTCTAGGCCTTCTCCCGCCTGGCGAAGCTGTCTTCTAACGGCTTACTTTGCCCGATCAGCCCTTAAGAGGTCTTGACTAGCCCGCCATGCGCGGGCTTTTTTTCGTCCACTGGAATCTGGCCCGACCAGCTTCCGCTATGGCATGGCTAACTCTCCAAAAGCAAATAGTTAGCCATAGCTATTGACACGATGTTAGCTATGGCTAATACTCCATCAACGGTTCAAACAAAGCCGCCAGCCCTCCCCGCCAGACAGCAATGCCAGCGGACGAGGCACGACCGAAGACCGCAAGACCGCTCCTTAACCATCGGCGCGCCAGCAGAACCGGCCGCCAACGATCCGATAAACAGTGCGCCACCGCCAACGCGGGAGTTTGCGCACCAGCCCGACTCCCCTGGGGCTGAAGACAAACCAGGGCAATCCGTCAGTCACCGGAACGCTGCGCTCAATGGGGAGCGTGCATCGGCCTGGCGGGGACCGCGAGAGCGGCGCCTATCGAATGGGGGCGAGATACCCGAGTTCGCGCAGCTGGAGACAAACGGCGCATGGAGACAGACATGCAAGCGCGGGCTGAGACGAAACGATTCGGCTGCTGGATACGGCAGCCGGCATCTACCGCCGCCCTGATAACAGGACGGCGATTCATGCGGAGAACGATGTGGAAATCAACCAGCTCAAGCAGGTCAAGGTGAACGCCAAGACCTTAAAGATCCACTGCAAAGTGACTGACCGCTTCCAGTACTCGATCGAGGACGCGGACGGCCAAGTGCTGCACGAGCAAGACGATGGCTACGTGCCCGACTTTATGCCCGGCCAGCACTACGGCGACTACGTGATCCTCGACATCGACCTGGACACCGGCGTTGTGAAGAACTGGAGGACGCCGAGCGCCGAGCAGATCGAGCAGGCAATCAAGAACGCTGACGACTGATCAACCCTCTCCGCCCAGGCGGGCAGCACTCAAGGAAAGAGCATGGCATCGAAAGAAGAGCTTGAAACCGTAGTGGCCCAGGCCCGGGCGTCGCTGGAGGCTGCCGAGGCGGAGCTTGCAGCCTTTGAGTCGAAGGCTGAAAACCACGTGTATGCCTCCACGGAGGAAGCTGAGGGCGTTCTTGAAGAGCTCCTGCGTGATCGCGCGTTCGAGGATTGCCAAGGCGCAGGCAACTGCGGCGCCGACGAGTATCGCCAGGAATTCATCGTCGATGGTGTGACCTGGGTCGGCGTGCTGAACGTCGAATACAACCGCCACGACAAGACCTACTACTACATCGAAAGCGCCGACTTCAGCATCGAATCGAAGCCTTAGCCCTCTCGTCCGGCAAAATATTCGACCTACAGCAAAGAAAGTTAGCAGCATCCTCAGCTTGCGTGCCTATACAAGTCGACCGGTTCGCCAAGGCCGGCCGGGCGCCCGGCTCTTCACGGGCAGCAAATGGAGATGTCGATGCCAAATACCCCATGGGCTTGGATTGTCGTACTGCTGATGATGCTTCTCTTCAAGCTCTACGGCTGATGCTGTATCGCCCTGGCGAGGCAACAGATTGAAGCTAACAAGCAGCGGCGCGTGACTGCGCCAATGCAACCCAACCGTTCGGCACGCGCCGAAGCTGGAACCGTAACCAGCACCTTCATACCCCGGATTTTTGAATCACCGGCCGACATGTGGGATGCGCATGCGGCGGAGCTTGGTACGAACAGGCGCGGGACATGAGGGTGAGCAGGAATCCAGCAGGTCACCGGACTATGTAAGCCGGCCAGCCAGGAACAACACGGCGGTAAGTCGTGCCGCTGGGATACGGGTAGCACCCGGCCTAACCTCTTCAAACAGCGGACACCACGACCAGCATATTCCCCCCGCGTGCGCACAACGAGTGACGGCTGGGCGCGCACGCGCCGCCAGTACTGACCGGCTTGCCGGCATAGGGGTGGAAGTCCCTGTTGCGCGATGAAGTGGCCGCCTGCCCTGGGTGGCAGCGCGAGGCAATGCCCGATTCGGTGGAAAGCCGGTCCCATTCGATTCCGCGCCCGGCGGGTTATCTCCGGGCATTCCCCTGGAGCACCGATGACCCCGCGCTGGGATAGCCCCCGCCTGGGCGGCGCCCGCTCGACGCGAGCCGAGGCCGCCTTCTACGACACCGACCCGCCGCCTGAGCCTGACGCTGATCCGCATGCGATCTGGTGGGCACGCCGGCGCGCCGCGATCAAACGACTGGCCGAGCGGCGTGAGCGCCGGGCCGCCCTGGAACCGACATGAACTGGATCGACGCCGTACTGATCGGCCTCGCCGCCGCCGCCCCGACGATCATCCTGTTCGCCGGGTTCGATGCGTTTCTGCAGGACAGGAAGAACAAGGGAGAAGAGCGATGAGCTATGCGCACACACCAGGGCCTTGGCGTGTGGCCGAGGCCTGCGCCACCAAGTATCAGCAGACTTCGATGAGGCGTATCCGAAGTGAGAAGGAAGGCATGGAGCACGGTGCGGTCTGTGAGGTGTACGGCATAGCGGACGGCTCTGAAGCTGCTGCGAATGCCCGCCTGATCGCCTCCGCGCCCGAGCTTCTTGGAGCGCTGGAACGCCTGCACCGGTGGACGCAAGCGGCGTCGCCAGCCTGCGAGTTCGCTGGCGACCATCCCATCGCCGTTGCTCGTGCTGCCATCACCAAAGCCACCGGAGAAACGCCGTGCTGAAGATGACACCCTACCGCTGCTTCCTCTTCCTGATGTTCGCCCTGTGCGTCGGCCTGGCTGGCCGGAACGACATGCTCCGCGACGAGCAGGACATGGCCGAGTTCGCTGACGAATCGCGGGCCGGCATGGTGGCTCGCATGGCTGAAGACCAGTGCGGCGAGCCTGCAATCAAGACGAGCCGCGGCCTTCGCTGCGCACGAGACATCAACCCGGCGCTTGTCGCCAATGCAGGAGAGACGCGATGAGCGAGATGGCAGAACTCGAGGTGCTGGATGCTCCGAGCACGATTGTCGAGTACAGCGCTACTGAGGCGGCGCTGGCCGATCTGCGCCAGCGCTTCGCCGGTGTGCAGTTCGATCTGACCACCACCAAGGGCAGAGACGCGATCACAAAGGGCCGCGCCGAAGTTCGTGGCTACCGCACCGGCCTGGAAAAGAAGCGGAAAGAGGTCAAAGCGCCAGTTCTGGAGCTGGCACGCAGGATCGACGCGGAAGCCGAGCGGATCACCGCCGAGTTGCTGCTGATCGAGGAACCTCTGACAGCGCAGATCGATGCCGACGACGCACGCCGAGCCGCCGAGAAGGCGGAGCGCGATCGCCTCGAAGCCGAGCGCGTCGCCGCGGCCCAGGCCAAGATCGACGAAATCAACGCCTACCCGGTGCGCGCCGCCACGGCGGACGCCGCCGGCATCCAGGACCTGCACGACGAACTGGCCGGCATCGAGCCCAGCTTGGAGGCCTACGGCAACCGCGCCGGCGAAGCCATCCAGGCGCGCGACAAGGCGCTGACGACGCTGGCAGGTCTGCATGCCGCCGCGCTGGCTCGAGAAGAAGCCGCCCGCGTGCTTGCCGAACAGCAAGAGCAGCTGCGCCAGGCTCAGGCAGCGCAGGCCGAGCGCGAACGCATTGCCCAGGCTGCGCTCGCCGAGCAGGAGCGGATTGCGCGTGAGGCCCGCGAAGCTGAGGACGCCAGGATCGCCCAGCAACGCCAGGCTGAGGCAGACGCCGCCCGCGCTCGACAGGAAAAGATCGAAGAAGCCAACGCAGCGGCTGCCGCCGAGCTGAAGCGGCAGCAGGACGAGTTCGAAGCCCGCCAGCGCGCTGACCAAGAGCGCCGTGACGCCGAGGCCCGTGCGGTGCGCGAGGCCGCCGAAGCTGCGGAGCGCGAGCGCCAAGCAGTGATCGATGCCGAAGCCGCCCGCGTGGCGGCCGAAGCCGACGCCGAACGCAAGCGCATCCAGGCGGAAGCTGACGAGGCCGCCCGCGTCGAGCGCGAAGCCGCCGAAGCGCGCCAGCGCAAAGAAGAAGCGGAGCGCGCCGCCCGTGTCGCCGCTGATACCCGTATGCGCAACGCAGCGCCGGCTATGCACCGCGCCCTCACCCTCTGGATCGCCGCCGAGCAATCAGGCGACGCCGACGAACTGCAGCAGGCACGGGAAGCGCGCGACGAAGCGCTGACCGAGGCCGAGTAACCACCAAGGAAAAGCAATGAACGCAGTTATCGATGCAACGCGGCAAGAGTTGCCGGCGGTGCAGCAGGAAAGCGCCCTGGCGCTTACGTCGCCCGCCGGCATGATGATGGCGGCACTGAAGGCCGGTGCATCGCTGGAGCAGGTCGAGAAGATGATGGACCTGCAGGAGCGCTGGGAGGCGAACGAGGCGCGCAAGGCCTTTGTCGAATCGATGGCGGAGTTCAAGAAGAACCCGCCCGAGATCTTCAAGACCAAGGCCGTGGGATTCGACAGCAACAACGGCGGGTCACGCACCTCTTACATGCATGCGACCCTGGCCGACGTTGTCGGGCCAACTGTGGCGGCCCTGGCGCGGCACGGCTTCAGCCACCGGTGGGACACGCAGCAGCCGGACGGCGGGATGATCGTCGTGTCCTGCATCCTGACTCACGCCAAGGGGCACAGCGAGTCCACCACCCTGCGCGCCGGTAGCGACCAGTCGGGCAAGAAGAACGCCATCCAGGCGGTGGCGTCCACTGTGACCTACCTGGAGCGCTACACACTGCTTTCTGCCTGCGGCTTGGCGACCAAGGACATGCAGGAAGACGACGGCGCCGGATACAGCGCTGGCGACGGCGAGCGACCGGACATCAGCGTCGAGGCCATGATCAACGCGGCCCGCCAGACGACCACCGACGCGGACGCACTGCGCTACTGGAAAGATCACAACGCCTTGCTGAAAGACTGGCCGCGTGAACACCGCCTTCTGAAAGACGCCGTATCCCTTCACCGTGCCAGCCTGGCAAAAGGAACACCGCAATGATCATCCTCACCCACACCCAGGGCAGCAAAGAATGGCTGCAGGCGCGTGCCGGTGTCATCACCGCGTCGCGCTTCGCTGATGCCCGTGCCAAGCTGGAGCGCGCCAGCAAGAACGGCAAGGCCGGCGACCCGGCCGCTTCGGCGCTGAAGTATGCGTGGACGATCGCCATGGAGCAGATCGCCGGCGAGCCCCTCGACCAGACGTTCGTGACCTGGCAGATGGAACGCGGCACGAATCTGGAGGGCGAGGCCCGCATTGCGTACGAAGCGCGCACCGGTGCGCTCGTTGAGGAATCCGGCCTGCTGCTAACCGACGACGGCGTGTTCGGCTACTCGTCCGACGGCTTCGTCGAGAGCGACGGGATGATCGAAGTCAAGTGCCCGTCGGCCTGCGACAAGCTCGGCGCCATCTGGACCAACCCTGAAGACGCCCACCTCGAATACATCGACCAGATCAACGGCGGCATGTGGATCGCCGGCCGCAAGTGGTGCGACCTAGTCGTGTACTGCCCCTGGCTCGCACCGGTGGGGAAAGAGCTGTTCATCAAGCGCATCGTGCGCGACGACAACGCGGTCGATGCCCTGGTCGCCGACCTGTGGCAATTCAAGCTGCTGACCGACAGCTACATCACCGCCCTCAAGAAGGAAGCTGCGTAATGCCCCAACTTTTCGGATTTGCGCGGCTCGGCCGCGATGCGGAACTGCGCCACACGAGCCAAGGCGATGCGGTCGCCGGCCTTGCACTTGCGTTCAACTACGGCCGCAAGGGTGATGATGGCAACCGGCCTACGCAATGGGTCGAAGCCTCGCTGTGGGGCGCCCGCGCCGAGGCGCTGGCCGATCATCTATTGAAGGGCACAGCGCTGTGTGTGACCGTAGACGACGTTCACATCGAGACCTATGAGAAGAACGGTGGCGGCCAGGGAGTGAAGCTCGTCGGCCGCGTCAGCAGCCTGGAGTTCGCTGGTGGTGGTCAGCAGCCGGAGCGGCAAGCACCGGCGCAGCAGCAACGCTCCGCGCCTCGCCCCTCGGCACCGCGCCACGCTAGCCGCCCTGCACCGGCGCCCGCGCCAAACTTCGCCGACATGGACGACGATATTCCCTTCTAGGCTGGTCGCATTTTTCTCCACTCACCTAAATCGGCAACAGCATCAAAGATGTCGGGCAAGTCATCGACTCGGCACATCAGCTTTCCCAACTTTCCGGCCTCGGTCTGGATGAAACCAGCGGTCAAAATGCACGAATCAACGTGATTCTGAAGAGCGCACTGCTGTCGATGCTCGGCGTTGCGTTGAATGCGGGTTGTTCTGCCGAGCGCCTCACCTAACGCCATCGATCGTGCTTCGCCGAGCACATCCAAACGGTCGAAACACCGCTCGACCGCGGGCATGCTCAGATCGCGCGATAGATCAAGGATGCGCGCAGTAGTTTCTTGATCAGGAGCGCATGGCATGCACGACACCTTTTGCGCGAGAGATAAGAGCTCGCAGCATTTGATGTAGACGTGCTGCACGTCTGGGAGCACGAACGCAGTGATGGTCTGGCCAGCTGCACGCCGACTGCGGTTAGCGTCACGCAGAGCCGCCGTACCGAAGAAACCGGCCACTGCCGCGGCGGCTATTGTCCCTATCGCAGAGGCCACGGCCCAGCCGTCACCTCTCAGGTCGGGCCAACCTCTCACCATCACTGCACCAAAAGTCATCACAGCCAGCACGCCTACGACCTCCGGCCATATCGAGTTCTTCATCGCCGCTCCCAAGTAAAGGCGGCCAATCATACCCATCCCCAAAGGAGTTGCCGATGTCTGGCATCAACTACTTCCCGCTCGCGGTGCATGCCGTGCGCGTAGATCCGGCCGCGCGGCTGCCGGAGTACGCCACCGATGGCAGCGCGGGCTTGGACCTGCGTTCGCTTGAATGGGCCACGGTCGAGCCGGGTCACGCCGTCACGATCGACACCGGCATCGCGATACAGCCCCCATCGGGCTATGCAACGTTCGTCTATGCGCGCAGCGGCCTTGCGTTCAACCACGGCCTGCGGCTGGCCAATGGCGTCGCTGTGATTGATCGCGACTACATCGGGTCGATACAGGTGCGACTGCACAACGACGGGGAGCGGTCCTATGAGGTTACGCCCGGCGAGCGCATCGCCCAGGCCGTCGTCCAGCCGGTACCGCGCGTGCAGCTGCTCGAGGTCGAAACGCTCGATGAGACGGCGCGCGGCGCTGGCGGGATTGGCTCGACGGGGAGATCGTGATGGGCACTACGTCGGTATTCGTGATGAAGCTGCCCGCGACGATCGCCCGCCGAGACCGCATCCTGAAGCTGATCGACAAAACGCCCATGTCAGCGCCAGAGATCGCTCAGGCCATCCACGCCCACCCGCGTACTGTGAATACCTACCTCGCCTTTTTGCTCGACAAGCGGCATGGACGGTGCGCGCGGATCGCTAAATGGCGCATAGACCCTAAGCGCGGGAATCGCGCGCCACTTTATCAAGCTGGCGCCGAGCCGGACGCAAAGCCGCCGCGGGCGCTGACGAAGCAAGAGACGAACAGGCGGTACCGGCGCAACTTGCCCGAGCGAAACCCTGAGCTGTATGACCGCCTGGTCGCACAAAAGAAGGCGTCACGCATCCAGCCTCGGCATGACCCCATGGTTTCCGCCATGTTCGGCGCCTCGCCATGAACCGCCAGCAGCGACGTGCCGCCGGCAAGGCCACACCTGTGCTGAGGTTCGACAAAGCAGCCGCAGCCGTCGCGCAGCGCGCCGCCATCATGGGCGCGCGCACCGACCCGATGACTCCGGAAATCAGCACCCGCCTTCTGCTGCCGGCCTACGCTGCGCTGGAGAACCTGACACACGGCCGCGCCGATGATGACGACTTCATCCGACTGGTGAAATTCAACCTCTTCGGCTACGAGCTGTCGGCCAGGCTCTGGCAGTACGGAAACGCGAAGGAACAATTCGCGAAGCTTGAGCCGGACTTCCAGGGCGCGGCCGACGCGCTGGAGCTGGTCGGCAAGCGCAAGGAGGCCACGGGCCGGTATGGCACCGCCGCGGCCGAGCTTGCGGCGATCAGGGCATCCCTGGTGCTGCTGGCCGAGCTGCTCGCCCTCTCAACGGAAGGCCACGCCATCACGGCGCTCACGAAAGCCGACGAAACGATCCGCGCCAAGCTGGCCGGACGCTGATATCACCGCCGCGCCCTGGCGCCGGCCGCACTGCCACGCCACACTCAAGGAACTCCCCATGCCCTGGTTCAAGAACCTGCAGGTGTATCGCCTGCCCGCGCCCTGGCCGATCACGGCCGAACAGATCCACGAAAAGCTTCTGCCCTATGCGTTTACGCCAGGCGGCACGCTGGATGGCCAGACCAAGGGATGGGTCTCGCCGCGCGAGAACGACTCGCTCGTGCATGGCATCAGCGGCCAGCTGCTGCTGAGCATGCGCACCGAGAAGAAGCTGCTTCCGGCCAGCGTGATCAACCAGTTCACGAAAGCCAAGGCTGCCGACATCGAAGCCCAGCAAGGTTTCAAGCCCGGCCGCAAGCAGATGCGTGAGATCAAGGAAGCGGTCACCGACGAACTTCGGCCCAAGGCCTTCAGCATTTTCAAGGACGTGCTGGTCTGGATCGACACGGCGAACGGCTGGCTTGTGATCGACGTCGCATCGTCGGGACCATGCGACGAGGTGATCGAGCTGATGCACAAGAGCATCGACCCCCTGCCCTTGGCCCTGCTGCACGTGAACCAATCACCCGCTGCAGCAATGACCGCATGGCTGGTTGCAGACGAAGCGCCGGCCGGCTTCAGCATCGACCAGGACACTGAGCTGCGCTCCACTGGCGACAGCAAGGCCTCAGTCCGCTACCAGAAGCAATCAATCGAAATCGACGAGGTGCGACGCCACGTCGAAGCCGGCAAGCAAACGACCAGGCTGGCAATGACCTGGGCCGACCGCGTGTCGTTCGTGCTGACCGACTCGCTGGCAATAAAGCGTGTCACCGCACTGGACGTGCTCAAGGAACAGGCCGACACGGGCGGCACCGGTGACGACGAACGCTTTGACGGCGACTTCGTGCTGATGACTGGCGAGCTCGGCAAGCTGATCGCAGATCTGGTGGGCGCGCTGGGCGGAGAACAGAAAGCATGATCGCCGCGCCGGGAGTCGACCCCTACCTGCAGTTCCTGCGCGAGAAGATCAAGCTGGCCAGTTTCAAGGGCTTTCAGGTCGAGCCCGGCGAAGTTCACCCCATTCTGTATCCGCACCAGCGCGACATCGTGCGCTGGGCCGTCCTGGGCGGGAACCGCGCAGTGTTTGCGAAATTCGGCCTAGGCAAATCGATCATGCAGTGCGAGTGGCTGCGACAGATCCTCGCGGCAGCCGGTGGCGATGGCCTGATCGTCTGCCCGCTGGGCGTGCGCCAAGAGCTGATCCGAGACGCCGCCATGCTGGGCATCCATCTGACCTTCATCAGATCGGCCGCCGAGATGGAGGCTGGCCAGCACCACTACATCACGAACTACGAGACGATCCGCGACGGCAAGCTGGATCCTGCTCTGTTCACCGCGGTCAGCCTCGACGAGGCAAGCGTGTTGCGCAGCTTTGGCAGCAAGACCTACCAAGAGTTCTTGCCGCTCTTCACAGCAGTGAAGTTCAAGCTGGTGAACACGGCCACGCCGAGCCCAAACCGATTCAAGGAGCTGATCCATTACGCCGCATTCCTGGGCGTAATGGACTCTGGCCAGGCGCTGACCCGGTTCTTCCAGCGAGACAGCGAGAAGGCCGGAAATCTGACGCTCTATCCGCACAAGGAACAAGAGTTCTGGCTGTGGGTGTCGAGCTGGGCCGTCTTCGTGCAATACCCGAGCGACCTGGGCTATTCCGACGAGGGCTACGAGCTGCCGGAGATGGAGGTGGTCTATCACGAGGTGCCCACCGACTACACCCAGGCGGGCGCTGATCGTGACGGCCAGAACCTGATGTTCCAGAACCCCGCCCTCGGGCTGAGCGCCGCCGCCACCGAGAAGCGCGACAGCATGCCGGCGCGAGTGGCAAAGGTAGCCGAGCTCGTGAACGCAGCGCCTGACGATCACTTCGTCATTTGGCACGACCTCGAAGCCGAGCGCCACGCCATCCAAGCAGCCTTGCCCGACGCTGTGAGCGTGTGGGGCAGCCAGGAGCTCGAAGTGCGCGAAGAACGCATCGTGGACTTCGGCAACGGAGTCCACCGCTTGCTTTCCACCAAGCCAGTGATCGCCGGCAGCGGCTGCAACTTCCAACGGCACTGCCACCGCGAAATCTTCGCGGGCATCGGCTTCAAGTTCAACGACTTCATCCAAGCCATCCACCGAGTGCAGCGCTTCCAGCAGCCGCGCCGAGTGCGCATCGATGTCGTTTACAGCGAGGCGGAGCGCGAGGTATTGCGCACGCTGCAGATCAAGTGGGCCCAGCACGACGAGATGGTGAGAAACATGACCGAGATCATCAAGAAATACGGCCTGAACCAACTGGCCATGCAAGAGACGCTGGCCAGGTCGATCGGCGTCGAGCGCCTGGAGGTAAAAGGCGACCTGTTCACTGTGGCGAATAACGACTGTGTCGAGGAAGCAAAACTGCAGCCAGAGAATCACGTCGACCTGATCGTGACCAGCATCCCTTTCGCCAATCACTACGAGTACTCGCCTTCCTACAACGACTTTGGGCACACCGAGAGCAACGACCACTTCTGGGCGCAGATGGACCACCTGACGCCCGAGTTGCTCCGCACGCTCAAGCCGGGACGGCTGTACTGCTGCCACGTGAAAGACCGGATCCTGTTCGGCAATGTCACCGGCGCCGGCGCGCCGACCGTGAGCCCGTTCCACTGCGAAGCCATCATGCACGGCCGCAAGCATGGCTTCGACTATATGGGCCTGATCACCGTGGTTACGGATGTAGTGCGCGAGAACAACCAAACCTACCGACTGGGCTGGTCGGAGCAGTGCAAGGACGGCTCGAAGATGGGCGTTGGCTCACCGGAATACATCATCCTATTCCGGAAGCCGCAGACCGACCGATCCAAGGGCTATGCGGACGTGCCGGTGAGCAAGACAAAGGCAGGCTACACCCGAGCGCACTGGCAGGTCGACGCGCATGCATTCTGGCGCTCAAGCGGAAATCGCCAGATCACCGCCGACGAGCTCGCAGGCCTGGGCCCCGACAAGCTGGCCAGCATGTTCACCAAGTTCAGCCTGCAGCATGTTTACGACTACGACTTCCACATCAAGATCGGCGAAGAGCTCGAGGCGCGCGGCGCGTTGCCGTCGACCTTCATGAGTTTGGCGCCAGGCAGCCATCACGACGATGTTTGGCACGACGTGAACCGCATGCGCACGCTCAACGGCCAGCAGACAAACCGTGCCGTCGAGAAACACGTGTGCCCCCTGCAGTTCGATATCGTCGATCGGCTGATCGAGCGCTATAGCAACGCTGGCGAGTTGGTCTACGACCCATTCTGCGGGCTCGGTACCGTTCCATATCGAGCCATCCTCAAAGGTCGACGCGGCGGCGGGTCGGAGCTCAACCCGGCGTACTTCCTCGACCAAGTGCATTACCTCAAGGCCGCTGAGAAAGAGGTGTCGATGCCCTCGCTCTTCGACGCGCTCGAATTGGAATCCTGATCATGACTGCACCCTTCCCGCCGCCCGGCTACGCCGAGGTGGCAAGCACCCCTGCGCCCAAAACGCTGTACGACTGCCTGCCCGGCGACACGGTGATGCTGCGTGGGCAGATGCTTTACCTCGGCGAGTTCCGCCAGGGCGTCGACTCCAGCGCGCCGCGGGTACGCGAGCGCGGCAACTACGCGCTGCTCTGGCAAAGCCGCGCCGATCACCGGGAGAGCCGGCCCTACCTGATCCTGGCCGCCAGCCGGTCGCACCACGTCGCAGCGCCACACGAAGGTGGCCCCGATGGCAGGTAAGTCCACCCACGGCCTCTCATACACGCCCGAGTACAAGGCCTGGCAGACGATGCGCCTGCGCTGCACTGAGCCAAGCAATTCGGCGTGGCCTGACTACGGCGGCCGTGGCATCACGGTGTGCGATCGATGGCTGGACGATCCGGTCGCCTTCCTGGCGGATATGGGCAAAAAGCCGTCGGCGCTGCACGAGATAGACCGGATCGACAACAACGCCGGGTACTCGCCGGAAAACTGCCGGTGGGTGCTGCGCTCCGAGAACGATCGGAACCGGCGCAGCAACCGCCACGCAACCCTGAATGGCGAAACGCTGACGATCGCAGGCTGGGCGGAGCGCCTTGGCATATCGGCAACCGCAATCATCAAGCGCCTAGACGCCGGCTGGACCGAAGAGGCCGCCCTGACCACGCCGGTGCGAGCAAAAGCGAAGAAGGGCCAAGCCAAGAGCCTGCAGCGCAACGCCTGCGCCGGCTGCGGCGTGCAGGTGACCGGCATGCGCTGCCACGCATGCGAGAACAAGGCACGGGCCCACCGGGGAAACAATATCGAGGAAACAACGCCATGACGATGACCGCGATCGACATGTTCGCAGGCCTGGGCGGCAACAGCGAAGGCGCCAAGCAGGCCGGTGTGCACGTGCTATGGGCTGGCAACCACTGGAAGGTGGCCAAGGAATACCACGAACGCAACCACCCCGAAGCCGTGACCGTCTGCCAGGACATGCATCAGGCCGCATGGGATCGGGTCCCATCGCATGACCTGCTGATGGCCTCGCCGGCCTGCACTGGGCATACCGAGGCGCGCGGCAAAGAGCAGCCCCACCACGACGCGGCTCGCAGCACTGCATGGGCGGTCATCGACGCGGTCGAATTTCACCGCCCGCCTTTCTTGCTGGTTGAAAACGTGCCGGCGTTCGCAAAGAAGTGGGTGCTCTACCCGGCCTGGTGCGCGGCGCTTAGCGCCTTGGGCTACGCGCTGGCGCCAATAATCATCGATGCGGCGGATTGCGGAGTGCCGCAGCACCGGAAACGCCTCATTGTGATCGGCACCAGGACGCGGCATCCGGTCGTGCTGGACCTGCCGAAGCTGCAGCACCGGCCGGCAACCGAAGTCATCGACTTCACCGCAGGTTCCTGGTCACAAGTGAACAAGCCCAGCCGGGTGCCGGCGACATTGGCACGCATCGCACGCGGCCGACGCGAGTTCGGCGACCGATTCGTGATGCCCTACTACGGTGGCGGCTCCGGCCTCACAGGCCGCGACTTGGCCAGGCCCATCGGCACGATCACCACGCGCGACCGCTGGGCGATTGTTGACGGCGAGCGCATGCGCATGCTCACCCGCGACGAGAACCGCCGCGCCATGGCCTTCCCGGACGACTACCAGCTGCCCGAAGAACACAAGCTGGCCGTGCACATGCTCGGCAACGCCGTGCCACCGCCAATGACCCGCGAGGTCATCACCGCATTGAGGAAAGCCGCATGAACGCACATCCGCTGTCCTGGCCCTCGGGCTGGCCGCGCACGAAGCCGCATGCCAAGCAAATCGGGAAGTTCGGCACCAAGGTGCGCGAGTCGGGGAACAGCTACGACACGAGCAAGAAGCTGACCCTTGCCGAAGCAGTCCAGCGCGTGCTTGACGAACTTGGACGCATGCGCGTCGCACGCAAGGACGTGATCGTCTCGACCAACGTGCTGCTGCGCCTTGACGGCCTCCCTCGGTCCGGACAGCGCGAGCCAGAAGATGGGGGCGCGGCTGTTTATTGGCGAGAGCGGGGCGGCACGCAGCGGGTCATTGCCATCGACCGCTACAGCCGAGTGGCCGACAACCTGGCTGCGATCGCCGCGACATTGGATGCAATGCGCGCAGTGGAACGCCACGGCGGCGCGGTGATCCTGGAGCGCGCATTCACCGGATTCACCGCCCTGCCGCCGCCTGGTGGCAGGACAGAGCGCACGTGGCGCCAAGTGTTCGGTCTGCAACCTGGCCAGCCGATCACTGCCGACACCCTTCGCGCCCTCTTCCGCCGGCTCGCAGCCGAGCGCCACCCCGACAAGGACACCGGCAGCGATGCCCTGATGTCCGAGCTCAACGTCGCCTACGAGCAGGCGAAACAGGAAATCGCAGCATGAACACCAACACGAACACCCCCGCAGCACCGTATGACGCTGTACTCACATGCCCGCACCAGATCACCGATGAGCGCGTCGTTCTACGCTTCGACCCGAAGCAACCAGGCCACAACGCGCTGAATCAGCTGGGCCGACGGATGACTGCCGCTGCAGGCGACGCGGTTGCCCCTGCTGCGCCCCAGGATGAGCTTGGATTCCAGCTTCTGATATCTGCCTTCGCTCGCGCCTGCGCATTCGGGGATGCGGCGGACCGAACGAAGGCAGGCGATGAGTTGCTGGCCTGCTATCGCGCAGCACTGCCCGCCCATGCTGTCGCACCTGTGGTCGATGAGCAGGTGCCCGTGCTTGCCCGCGCAGCTTTCGATGATCGGCACTTGGGCTACGAGTTCCCGAGCGACGCCTTGCGTGCGGGCGCTTACGACGAGTTCGCAGCCGGGTGGCGTGCGTGCAAGGCTGCCCAGGACCGCTACCTGATGGCAGCGCCCGTACAGGACGTAGCGCCGATCACGCTGCTGGAAAGCGTCCGCGAATACCTCAAGGAGGGCGTCGAAAACGCCACCGGATGCGAAGAGGCAGATCAGGATTACGACTTCGCCAATCAGCTTTTGGTGCTGCTGCACACGCCGATTTACGTCAGCGCGCCCCCGGCAGTCGCAAAGGACGTAGCGCCGAGCGATGCGCGAGCCGATCTGGACGAGGTGTATTCCATGCTCAGCATCGGCCACCTGGCGCGCAACCTGGGCACCCTCCGCATGAACATCGAGAACATGGAGCGACGCTCGCGCTGCCTGTCTGCCATCGAGGGCGCGTTCTTCACCGTAGCGACCGAGCCGGACCCTGACGAGGACGGCGATGAGCCCGGCACGGAATGCCTGCTGAATTGGGGTTCCGACCCGAAAGACTACGTCGAGCAGTTCCGCGTGGCCCTTGCAAAGATTGCCGCACCTGCTGCGCCGCAGGCCGTGCCGACCGGCGAGGAAATCGTCGCAGCATTCACGGCGGCGGGCCTGAACACGGACATGCACCAAATGCCGAACATGCTGTATTCGGTGCGCGGCCAACTCGCCCAGCTCATCAACGGTGCGCGTTCACTGCTCGCCACCTACGCGCAGCCCGCAGCCCAGCCGGCCGATGCGCAGGACGCGGCTCGGTATCGCTGGCTTTGCGACAAGCTCGGCGTGACAAAGCTGCCGTGCGCAATCGAGCGGATTATCGAAGGCGGATATATCGCTGACGGGAAGCCCTCCATAGACGCCGCTATCGACGCGGCAATAGCTCGCACGCAGGAAGGCGCAGCATCATGAGCGCGAACCACCACCGAGTTTCTAAAGAGGGCCAGTACCTAGGGCGCCTCACTGCGGGGCTGGAGCACGAAGGCGCGAAGGTTCTCGTTCGAGAAGGACTGTCCAACGTTGCCGCGCCCCGCGTCCGTGGCCAGATGTGCGCCAGCTGCGCGTGCAAGCTGGGCACCATTCCGAATGGCTGCGTACAGACCCAAATGGACATGCTGAAGGCTGTGGTTGAAGGGGCGCCCTTCCTCTGCCATGCGCCAAACAATGGCGACTTGTGCCAGGGCTGGGTGCATGCGCGGGCCGCGCATGTGGCACGCCCCCTACCAACTGCGGTGCAACAGATGGCGGCGGAATGGGACTTCTCGCCGCCGGACCAGGACGCCACCATTCCCACGGAAGAATCATGAACAACGCCGATGCGAACCTCGCGGCTTTGCTGCTGGATCGGCTTGACGTGTCGCCGGACGATGATGCCCGTGTCGATCAGATCACCGAAATCGTTCGCGGCCTGGCAGCCGACCGACGCAACCAAGCTGCCGAGATTACCCGCCTTTCCGCCGCCCTGTCCGTTGCCCTGGCGCAGCTGGAGGAAGAGCGGGCGCGGAATGCTGCGGCGCGCGAGTCTGCGCTGATCGACGCGACCAATGAGCTGACGCGCCGGCGGCGTCTACTGCACAGCCAGTTCGAGGTGCTGGACATCCAGCATGCCGATGCGATGTACGAAATTTGCATCGACGCAGTGCGGTCATTGGCCGCCCCTCCCCTAGCCATCATCCCCGGAGGCGCATCGTGAGCAACGCCGAATTGCAAGACCGGCTGATCGCCGAGATCGGCCAAATCATCGACGACCACATCGCGCCCATCTTCAAGCCGGGCGCCAAGATCACCGTGCTGGTGCGCCATCCCGGAATGGATGACGCCGACGGTGTGGTGACCAGCGACACAGACGAAGGCGTGCGCGCGATCGTGCAGCGGCGATTCCCTGGAGGCGCCGCAGCATGACCACCACCCATTCCCATACTGCCGCGCCGACGTGCCCGCACTGCGATCACGAGATGGATACGGACGAGATGCTTGCAGACCCGAACGACCTGTTCGCGGCAGCGCCCGACGAAACCCAGCACGAGGTCACCTGCCCGGCGTGTGATCGCGAGTTCCACCTGCAAGGCGGATACACCCCGTACTACACGACGGCGATCGACGAGGATGACCTATGACCAACACCAACGCAGTACCGGCGCGCGAGCGCGGCATCCTGTTCAACGGCGCCATGGTGCGCGCGCTGCTGGCCGGCACAAAAACGCAGACGCGGAGGGCCATCAATCCCCAGCCGCCCGCCATCGGTGCCAACGGCGGCGCTTTCCGCGAAGTGGTGCCGTCCCTGCTGCCCAACGACGGCAGCCTGTTCGATTTTCGCTACGCGCTCGACAACCCCATCGCGGTGCGCTGCCCCTTCGGCCAGGTCGGCGACCGGCTGTGGGTGCGCGAAGCCTGGAAGGCGCACACCACGTTCGACCACCTGCCGCCGTGTGACATTCCCGAAAGCCACGTCTGGTACATGGCCGACGAGGGATACAAAGCCCAGTCGCGCTACCGCCACGGAATGTTTATGCCCCGCTGGGCATCGCGCATCACGCTGGAGATCACCGGTGTGCGGGTGGAGCGGCTTCAGGACGGCGACGGGGAAACGTCGGCTGAAAGTCGCTACCTGTCCGAGGGCATCAACCGAATCGACCATGGTCGCGGCGATCACTACTACAGCGCGTTCCGCAATGAGCCGCACCCGAAGAACTGGTGCGACCCGACCGACGCTTTCCGCGAAGTCTGGGAATCAACAGGCGGCGACTGGGACGCCAACCCGTGGGTCTGGGTCGTGGAATTTTCGGTGCGGGACACCACCACTACAAGCAAGGGGATGGCACATGGCTGAGTCAGCGTACCTGGATGCTGCCGAACTGCGCCAGCTGACGGGCTACGCGCGAGCCACCGAGCAGCGCCGGTTTCTCACGGAAAACGGCATCCCGTTCAAGCCCGTCCATGCACGAACGATCGTCATGCATCGCCACGTCGAAGCGTGGATACAGGGCAACCCCATCGCCCGGCGATCTGAACCCAACTTTGCAATGATCCAATGACCAAGAAGAACCCAAAGCTCGTCGTGCGCGTGCGCAAGCGAAAAAGCGGCAAAGTCACGACGTACTACTACTATGACCGCCGGGCTGACGGCATGCCGGACGAACCGCTGGGTTCGGACCATGAAACCGCGCTGGCCAAGTGGCACGAGATCCACAATAACGCGCCACGTATTGCAGGCACGCTTGAGGAAGCTTTCGGCCGGTGGGAAGCTGAAATGCTGCCTACCTACGAGAATCAAGAAACGAAGCGGGGCTATTCCAAGAGCCTGAAGAAGTTGCGCCCCGTCTTTGGCCAAGCGACCTGGGAAAGCATCGAACTGCGTCACCTGAAGACATACCTGAGCAAACGCACCGCGAAGACGCAGGGCAACCGCGAACTATCGCTGCTTTCAATCATCTGGAACTGGTCTCGCACTGAAGGGCTGACCAATATGCCATGGCCAGCCGCCGGTATGGAAAAAGTCAAGTGGAAGAACCGGGAGCGCGCCCGACGCTTTGAGGTGACAGACGAGATGTTCGCTTGGGTTTACGCCGAGGGTGACCAAGTCCTGAAGGACTGCATGGACGTGGCCACGTCGACCGGCTTGCGCCTGACGGACGTGCGCACGATCCCGCTGCCGCCTGGCGATCTCCTGCGCCTCACGGCAAACAAGACTGGCAAGGACGCCGATTTCGATATGTCTCTGTCGGCCGTCTTGTCGGACTTGGTGACCCGGCGTCGGGCGATGCGGGCCACACACGGCATGTTGATTTCAACCCCCACGGGGCGAGCAGTCTCAGCGAGTATGCTGCGCGACCGCTATGAGGCAGCCAGGAGCAAAGCCGCGCTGAAGGCCGAGGCAGAGAATCGGCCCGCACTGGCCACGGCCATCCTGTCGATGTTCATGCGTGACATGCGCAAACGCGCGGCTGATCTCGCCGAGGACTTGGAAGGCGCCGCAAAGCTGCTGCAGCACGGGTCCACCAAGACGACGCAAAAGCACTACCGGACCAAGGCAACTCAACTGAAGCCGGTTAGGTAATGTGGAACGCCTAGTGGAACGAACGTGGAACGCTTTGGAATTTAGCCTGTTTTAAAGCCTGATTTCAGACATGAAAAAAGCCGTTAATTCCCAATGGAATCAACGGCTTTTTGTATTTGGTGCCCGAGGCCGGAATCGAACCGGCACGCCTTGCGGCGGGGGATTTTGAGTCCCCTGCGTCTACCAATTTCACCACCCGGGCAGGGTCTGTCTGGTGCGGACATGCCTGGCAGAACAGCACATCGACCAACGGAGGCGTTGTGCGCGCCCCGTGAAGCCACACATTATAAGCATGAATTTGCCACTTCGTCACGCCAGCCCCGTCGAAGCGGTATCATTGCCGGCTTTTCTCAGGATTCCGCTGCCGTGTCTGGCTTGACCCTCGACGATTTCGACTATGTTCTGCCGCCGGAGCTGATCGCCCAAGCGCCCGCCGTGGAGCGCCGAGCCA